>Ga0081455_10003814_pt1 | contig 17199 bp, 14 predicted proteins | sample TabmetS3T2R1_FD_70207 | JGI IMG/M metagenome (GOLD analysis project Ga0081455, IMG submission 70207) | Tabebuia heterophylla rhizosphere microbial communities from the University of Puerto Rico - S3T2R1 | ecosystem: Host-associated > Plants > Roots > Rhizosphere ...
GCCGAGCCCGGTCCGCGCCGATGTCTCGCGCCACTGTCGACCCCGCTTCGCCGGCGACCCTGCGCTTCACCGCCGCTCGCTTCGCATCTTCAGGGAAATACCGATACTTCTTCGTCATGCCAGTTCCTCTCTACGAGAAACTGTCCGCACTTTCCCTGTCTCATTTTTGGGGGCCGCTACAACCAACGCTACTCCTCGGTGGCGAGCTTGCGCCGTACCAAGGGAGCGGTGAGGTCGCGCCAAGCATAGGCGATCTCCTCGACATCCGCGCCGGCCAGGGTATCGATGCGCTGGCCGACGCGCTCGCCGCCCATGCCTTCGTAGAAGAAGCGCGTCGGATTCTCGGCCAGCATCCACAGCACCGCGGTGTCACACCCGTCGGCGCGCAGCTGCCGGAACAACGCATCGAGCAGGCGCCGGCCCAGCCCCAGGTTCTGGAAGTCGGGCTCGACATAGAGCGTGTAGACTTCCCCGACACGACGCGCGCGCGGGTCGAGCTCCTCGGGCGCGTCGCGCACCGGGCCGCAGCTGCCGAAGCCGATGACGCCCATCTCCTCGTCGTCGGCCACGAACACGCCGCGCGCCTCGGCGGGGTCGGACAAGGCGCGTGACCACCAGGCCGACTGCCGCACATCGGACATCGCGACCAGGAGCTGGTCTGGCAGCAAGCCGGCATAGGCGGCCTGCCAGGTCTCGACATGGACCCGGCCTATGGCAGCGGCGTCTCCGCGCCGCGCGCGGCGGATGCGGATCATGCCACCTGCTCCTCGATCTTCCGTCTCACCAGGGTCGCGGCGAAGAAACCATCGGTGCCGTGCTTGAGCGGCGAGAGCCGGAGATACGGCCCGTTGGCAATCTCCGCCGGTGCGTCCCGTCCTTGCGATTCGTGCCAGACGTCGGCCACCGGCACGACCGCGAAATCGGGATGGCGTTCGAGAAACGCCTCGATCTGCCGCTCGTTTTCGGCCGGCAGCACCGAGCAAGTGGCGTAGACCAGCGCGCCACCCGGCTTCACCAGGCGCGATGCAGCGTCGAGGATCTCTGCCTGCTTCGGCACCAGCTCGGCGAGATCCTCGGGCGCCAGCGTCCAGCGCCCGTCGGGATTGCGCCGCCACGTGCCCGTCCCCGTGCACGGCGCGTCGACCAGCACGCGATCGAAGTTGCCGGCCTGCCGCTTCAGCCATTTGCGATTGTCGGCCGACAGCGTTCGGCGTTCGACATTGTGCACGCCAGCGCGCCTCAGTCGCTGCGCCGAGCGATCGAGTCGCGTCTCCAGCACGTCGAGCGCCACGACGCGGCCCTTGTTGTTCATGCAGGCGGCGATGGCCAACGTCTTGCCGCCGGCGCCGGCGCAGTAGTCGGCCACCTGCATCCCGGGCTTTGCAGCGACCATCGCCGCCACGAGCTGCGAGCCCTCGTCCTGGATCTCGACCAGCCCGTCCTGGAACGCCTCGCCGGCCACGACCGACAGCCGCCTCTTCAGGCGCAGCCCATCGGCGGCATAGCGCATCGGCTCGGTGTCGATTCCCTCGCGCTGCAGCGCCGCGCGCGCCTCGGCGAGCGTGGTCTTGAGCCGGTTGACGCGCAGGTCGACCGGCGGCGGCGTGTCGAGCGCCGCAATCTCTCGGCCCCACGCGTCGCCATAGGCCTCCTTGAGATGCGGCACCGTCCACTCCTGCACATTCAGCCGCACCCAGTCAGGTTGCTGCGGATGGGGCAACGAATGGCCTTCCATCTGACGCAGGGCGCGCAATTCAGCCTCGTCGAGCAAAGCCGGCCGATAGCGCCCGCCGTCGAACATCGACTGCAGCTGCCCGATATCGAATCCCTGCGTCAGCAGCAGGTCGGCCGCGACAATCGCGCGCGCCGACCGGTGTGGATGCCGCGCACGCTCCAGCCACCAGGTAAGCTGACCCCAACGGCGCAGGATGCTCCACACGCGCTCGGACACGGCGCGCCGATCGCCGCCGCCGATGAAGCGGCGGGTGCGAAAGAACGCGTTGGCGACCATGTCGGCCGGGCGTTCCGGATGGCTGACGATCTCGTCGAGAAGCTCTATGGTGGCGGCGACCCGCGCGCCGGGCGTCATGTCTCAGTCCTCTTCGTCCTGCCCGCTACGATGAATAAGCCCGCCGCGCAACGCCCGTTCTCAAGGTCGCGAGGAGAATGGCTCAAACGACTGCTCCTCGTATGCCTTTCGATTGTGGCGACCTTGGTGGCGCTGGAGATCGGCCTGCGGGCCGGCACCTGGGGATACCTCTTCACGTGGCCCAACTTCGTGCTCGATGCGCGCACGGTGCTGGCCAAGACCGACCATGGCCGCTACCTGCATGATGACCGGCTGGGCTACGTGCCGCGCCCCGGCTTCACCGCGCCTGGCATCAGCATCGACTCGAGCGGCCTGCGCCGTACCGGCGAGGCAGCGTCCGAAGCGCCGATCCTGGCGGTAGGCGATTCCTTCACCTTCGGTGACGAGGTCGCGGACGGCCAGACCTGGCCGGCGCAGCTGCAGCACCTGACCGGCCGGCAGGTGCTGAACGGCGGCGTCAGCGGCTACGGCTTCGACCAGATCGTGCTGCGCGCCGAGCAGCTCGCCCAGAAGGTCAAGCCGTCGGCCATCGTGGTGAGCTTCATCGCCGACGACATCCGCCGCACCGAGATGCGCCGCCTGTGGAGCGCCGACAAGCCCTACTTCGATCTCGCCGGCGACGGCCTCGTGCTGCGCGGCGTGCCGGTGCCCGAGCGCGCCGAGCCGCGCAGCACGCTCACTTTCTGGCAACACACGTTGGGCTATTCCTATCTCTTCGACTTCATCCTGCGCCGGCTCGACCTGCTGCACGACTGGTTCGGCGACCACATCCGCGTGCATCCGCCAGGCACCGGCGAGACCATCGCCTGCCGCCTGACCGATCGGCTCGCCGAGCTTCAACGCAACAAGGACGCCAAGGTTGTCGTGGTCGCAGAATACGATCCGGTGGTGTGGGACGACCCCGCCTTCGCGGCCGAGCAACGCCGGCTCACGCGCGGCCTGCTCGCCTGCGCCAAGCGCAACGGCCTCACGACGCTCGACACCTTCCAACCGCTCGCCGATGTCAGTCAGCCACGCAGCCTCTACGTCCTCTGGCACATGAGCGAAGCCGGCAACCGTCTGGTCGCGAAGCTGGTCGCCGAGAAGCTGTTGGAGCGCGGACCTCCAGGTCCGCCCTCATCTCCGTGATGCGGACCTGGAGGTCCGCGCTCCGATGAGCCTACATGCCGCCGCGATAGTTCGGCGCCTCGCGCATGATGTCGACGTCGTGCACGTGGCTTTCGCGCAGGCCCGAGCCGGTGATGCGCAGGAACTGCCGCTTGGTCTGCAGGTCCTTGAGGGTGGCGCTGCCGGTGTAGCCCATGGCCGCCCGCAGGCCGCCGACCAGCTGGTGGATGATGTTGCCGACCGGTCCCTTGTAGGGCACGCGGCCCTCGACGCCTTCGGGCACCAGCTTCAACGAGCTCTCGACCTCCTGCTGGAAGTAGCGGTCGGCCGAGCCGCGCGCCATGGCGCCGATCGAGCCCATGCCGCGATAGGATTTGTAGGAACGGCCCTGGTAGAGCAGCACCTCGCCTGGCGCCTCGTCGGTGCCGGCGAGCAGCGAGCCGATCATGGCGCAGTCGGCACCCGCGGCGATCGCCTTGGCGAGATCGCCGGAATACTTGATGCCGCCGTCGCCGATCGCGGGCACGCCAGCAGCATGGCAGGCCTCGGCCGCCTCGAGGATGGCAGTGAGCTGCGGCACGCCGACGCCGGCGACCACGCGCGTGGTGCAGATCGAGCCCGGGCCGATGCCGATCTTGACCGCGTCGGCGCCGGCATCGATCAGGGCCTGCGCGCCGTCGCGCGTCGCCACGTTGCCTGCGATCACCTGGGTGTAGTTGCTGAGCTTCTTCACCCGCGTCACCGCCTCGAGCACGCCCCTGGAATGGCCGTGCGCGGTGTCGACCACGATCACGTCGACCTCGGCGTCGACCAGCAGCTGGGCGCGGCGCAGGCCGTCCTCGCCAACGCCTGTTGCCGCGGCGGCACGCAGGCGGCCCTTCTCGTCCTTGCTGGCACCGGGGAACTTGTTGGCCTTCTCGATGTCCTTGACGGTGATCAGCCCGATGCAGCGGTACTCGCCATCGACCACCAGGAGCTTCTCGATGCGATACTGATGCAGGAGCCGCTTGGCTTCGTCGGTGCTCACGCCTTCGCGCACCGTGATCAGCCGTTCCCTGGTCATCAGCTCACGCACCTTCATCGTATTGTCGGTGGCGAAGCGGACGTCGCGGTTGGTGAGGATGCCGACCAGCTTGCCGCTCTTCTCGACCACCGGGATGCCGGAGATCTGGTGATGCGCCATCAGTGCCAGCGCGTCGGCGAGTGTCTGGTCGGGATGGATGGTGAGCGGGTTCACCACCATGCCGGATTCGAACTTCTTGACCTTGCGCACCTCGTTCGCCTGGGCCTCGGGGTCGAGGTTCTTGTGGATCACTCCGATGCCGCCGACCTGGGCCATCGCGATCGCCATGGCCGATTCGGTGACGGTGTCCATCGCCGCCGACATCAGCGGAATGCCGAGGTCGATGGTGCGGCTGAGACGCGTGCGTGTGTCGGTCTGGTGAGGCAGGACCGCCGAGGCGGCCGGCTTCAGGAGGACGTCATCGAACGTGAGCGCTTCCTGAAACAGCATGCCAACCTCCTCCGCGACTTGCGGGTTGGCGGCGCCTTATACACTATGGGTGGCGTAAGCCAAGTGTCGCGTTCGGTGGAAATAGAACTGCGTCACACGGGTTCTCAAGGCACGAAACTAGCCGCGGAAGCCTGTCGCTACGACATACATCTCTGCAGAATCGGCCCGGCTGGCTTCGGGCTTCACATGCCGGACCTTCACGAAATCGTGCTTCAGCCGATCGAGCAGGCTGCGTTCCGTACCGCCCCGCAACACCTTTGCCACAAACGTGCCGCCAGGCCTCAGCACCTGGTGCGCAAAGTCATGGGCGGTTTCGGCCAGCGCCATGATGCGCAGATGGTCGACCTGCGTATCGCCGGTGGCCGATGCCGCCATGTCGCTCAGGACGACGTCGGCGGGACCGGCCAGCAGCTCCTTCAGCACGTCGGGCGCGTCGTCGTCGTAGAAGTCCTTGGCCAGCACCGTGGCGCCAGCGACCGGCTCGACGGGCGTGATGTCGATGCCGATCACCTTGCCGCCGCTCTTCTCAGGCTTGACGCGCTCCACTGCGACCTGCGTCCAGCCGCCGGGCGCGGCGCCCAGATCGACCACACGCGCGCCGGGTTTCAGGAAACGGAACTGGTCGTCGAGCTGCAGCAGCTTGAAGGCGGCGCGCGACCGGTAGCCACGCTTCTTGGCTTCCGCGACGTACGGATCGTTGAGCTGCCGCTGCAGCCAGCGTTGCGAGGAAACAGTGCGGCCGCGTGCCGTCTTCACGCGCACTGTCGCACGCCGTCCAGTGGGTCGGCTGCTCCTGTCACGTGCCATGATCGGTCACTCGCAGCGTCGGCAGTACGGATCGGCCTCGCGATCGGCCTGGCGCATCAAATCCATCAGCACACCCTCGCGCACGCCGCGGTCGGCGACCCGCACCATGGGTGTCTGCCACTGCCGGCACACCGCTTCAAGGATGGCGCCGCCGGCCAGTGCCAGGTCGGCGCGGTCGGTGCCGATGCAGGGCAGGCCCGTCAGCTCGGCGACCGAGAGGACCGAGAGCTCGTCGCAGATGCGCAGGATCTGCTCGCGGGCGATGCAGGAACCGTCAACCATGGTGCGATTGTAGCGCTTGAGGCCAAGATAATGCGCGCTCACCGTCGTCACAGTGCCGGAGACTCCGATCATCTGCACATCGCCCACGCCAATGGCGTGACCGATGGCGTTACGGGCGCAGAACGGCCGCAGGTCGGAGCGTATGCGCTCGACCATGTTGTCGTAGCACGCACGGCTCACCGGCCGCTCGCGCGGCTGGCCTTTGACGCAGGACTCGGTAAGGGTGACGACTCCCCAGGGCACCGACGTCACATCCAGCAGTTCCGTGCCCACGCCGCCCAGGCGATTGGGGCGCGGGAAGACGCGGATCCAGCTCACTTCGGTGGACCCGCCGCCGATATCGATCAACAGCCCAAAGGGAGTTTCCGGATCGAGCAGGTTCTCGCAGCTTGCCAGCGCCAGCCGAGCCTCCTCGGCCGGCGGAATGACCTCGAAGGTGAGTCCCGTACGCTCCCGCACCGTCGCCAGGAAGTCTTCGCCATTGCAGGCGCGCCGGCAGGCCTCGGTGGCGATATGGCGCGCCCGTGTCACGCGATTGCGGTCGATCTTTCCCGCGCACACGGACAGCGCCTGCAACGTGCGCTCGATTGCATCGCCGCACAGCGTCCCGTTCAGCGCCACGCCCTCACCCAGCCGCACTGGCCGGGAGTAGGCATCGATGACTTCGTACCCTTCGATCGACGCCCGTGCCACCAGAAGGCGGCAGTTGTTGGTGCCAAGATCGATGGCGGCGAAAGTGTGCGCAAACCGACCGCTGTGCCAGCCTCCCTTCGGCGTGGTGTCCCCGGCCATTCCGAACTCTTTTCTTGTCGCATGGTAACCGAGGAAAACGCCGCGGGCGAGCCCGCTTGCCAACAGGGGCCGTCGTCGCTAAATCGAGCGCCCGGCCCGTATCGAGAGCCCGCTTGGGGGATAGTTTAACGGTAGAACAACCGGCTCTGACCCGGTTAGTCTAGGTTCGAATCCTGGTCCCCCAGCCACTCGGGCCACTTTCGCCGTGCAACCTGAAAAGCAGCGGCGCAGCAAAATTTGCTAAATTGGGCAGACAGGGGAACCTTTTCGAGGTTCTATCTGTTGGATTCGCAGAATATTTTTCTGCGTGGAGTAGCTTATGCCCGACAGCGCGACGCTCCATCTGAATGCGCCCAGCGCTGACCGTGTGGCCTACACGACCTGCTACATGTGTGCCTGCCGGTGCGGGATCAAAGTCCACGTCAAGGATGGCCGCATCCGCTACATCGAGGGCAACCGCCACCATCCTGTGAACAAGGGCGTGCTCTGCGCCAAGGGCTCAGCCGGCCTGATGAACCACTACTCGCCGGCCCGTCTGCAGAAGCCGCTGCGTCGCATGGGCCCGCGCGGCAGCGGCGAGTTCGTGGAGATCGAATGGGACGAAGCCCTCAAGGCGGCTGCGAAGTGGCTCGGCGACATCCGCCGGAGCGATCCACGCAAGCTCGCTTTCTTCACCGGCCGCGACCAGAGCCAGGCCTTGACCGGCTGGTGGGCCGGCCAGTTCGGGACGCCGAACTATGCCGCGCATGGCGGCTTCTGCTCGGTCAACATGGCGGCGGCGGGCCTCTATGCGGTCGGCGGCTCGTTCTGGGAGTTCGGCGAGCCCGATTGGGACAGGACCCGCTACTTCATGATGTTCGGCGTCGCCGAGGATCATGATTCCAATCCCATCAAGATCGGCCTCGGCAAGCTCAAGACCAGAGGCGCGGGCAAGTTCGTGTCGATCAACCCGGTGCGCACCGGCTACTCGGCGATCGCCGACGAATGGGTGGGCATCCGCCCCGGCACCGACGGGTTGTTCGTGCTGGCGCTGATCCAGGAGCTGTTGCGTGCCGGCAAGATCGACGCGGACTATCTGCGCCGCTACACCAACGCGGCTTGGCTGGTCGTGCAGCAGGATGGCCTGTTCGCCCGTAACGCTGCAGGTGAGCCACTCGTCTTCGACGAGATGACTGGATCGGTTCGTACCGCCGACCAGGCCGACATCACGGCCAGCCTCGCCGGTGAAGTGACCCTGCCCGACGGCCGCACGGCCGTGCCCGCCTTCCATCTGGTCGCCAAGCGCTGCCTCGAGGATCGCTATTCGGTGGATGCCGTGGCGGCGGAGACAGGCATCGAGGCTGCCGTCATTCGCCGCATCGCCGCCGAGCTCGCGCACGCGGCGTTCGAACAGCCCGTCGTTGTCGAGCAGCCGTGGACCGACTGGAAGGGTCGGCGGCACGAACGGATGGTCGGCCGGCCGGTGTCATTCCATGCCATGCGCGGCATCTCGGCGCATTCCAACGGCTTCCACACGTGCCGCGCCATCCACCTGTTGCAGATGCTGCTGGGCGCCATCGATACGCCCGGCGGCTGGCGCTACAAGCCACCCTACCCGCGCCCCATCCCGCCCAACGGCAGGCCGGCCGGCCATTCGACCGAGATCCAGCCCGGCCGGCCGCTGCCGGGCACGCTGCTGGGCTTCCCGCGCGGACCGCAGGATCTGCTCGTCGAGGCCGACGGCACGCCGGTGCGCCTGGACAAGGCCTTCTCCTGGGAGGCGCCGCTCGCCGCCCACGGGCTGCTGCACCAGGTCATCCACAATGCCTGGAAGGGCGATCCCTACCCGATCGACACGCTCTTCCTCTACATGGCCAACATGAGCTGGAACTCGTCGATGAATACGGCGGGCACGATGGCCATGCTCACCGACAAGGATCCCGCCACCGGCGACTACAAGATCCCGCACATCGTCTACGCCGACGCCTATGCCAGCGAAATGGTGGCGTACGCCGATCTCGTGCTGCCCGACACGACCTACCTCGAGCGCTGGGACTGCATCTCGCTGCTGGACCGGCCGATCAGCCATGCCGATGCCGTCGCCGATTCGATTCGCCAGCCGGTCGTTGCGCCCGACCGCGACGTGCGTCCCTTCCAGGATGTGCTGATCGACCTCGGCGTGCGGCTCGGGCTGCCGGGCCTGGTCAAGGAGGATGGCGGCGCCCGTTATCCCGGCGGCTATGCGGACTACCTGGTCCATCATGAGCGCAAGCCCGGCATCGGCATGCTGGCCGGATGGCGCGGCGCGGATGGCAGCTCCCAGGGTGTCGGCGCGGCGAACGAGCGTCAGCTCGAAGCCTATGTCGCCAACCAGTGCTTCTGGCGCTCGGAACTCCCCGAAAGCGCACGCTACTTCAAGCACGCCAATCGCGACTATCTCGACTGGGCAACGCGCATGGGCCTGCTCGACCAGGCCGAACCCGTCGTCCTGCAGCTCTACAGCGAGATCCTGCAGCACTTTCGGCTCGCCGCCCAAGGCCACGGCGGCGTTCAGCCGCCAGCCGAACATCGCGACCGCATCGCCACGTACTTCGATCCCCTGCCGCTCTGGTACAGGCCCTTCGAGGAAGCGTCCGTCGACCGCGCGGCCTTCCCTCTTCATGCCGTCACGCAACGGCCGATGGCGATGTATCACTCGTGGGGCTCGCACAACGCCTGGCTTCGCCAGATCCATGGTGAGAACCGCCTGCATATCCATCGTGGGACGGCAGCCGCGCTCGGCATCGCCGACGGCGACTGGGTGCGGGTCAGCAGCCATCACGGCTCCGTCACAGCCCGGGCGAAGCTGATGGACGGCGTCAATCCGCATACGGTCTGGACCTGGAACGCCATCGGCAAGCGGGTCGGCGCCTGGAACCTCGGACCGCAGGCGAACGAAGCGAAACAGGGCTTCCTGCTGAACCACATCATTTCCGAGACGCTGCCGCAGCCGGCGACAGGCTATCGCTACGGCAACTCCGATCCTGTCACCGGCCAAGCAGCTTGGTATGACCTGCGTGTGAGGATCGAGAAGATCGATGCCGTCGACGGTGTCACACGGCCTCGGTTCCCGGCGCTCAAGGCTCCTCCCCATCTGCCGGAACGTCCGTCTGTGCTGAGATATGGCGCTGCCTTCCGACAGGCCGTCGAGCGAGGCAAGCGATGACGAGCCTTCCGGAACACTCCTCGCCCAAGCGGCTCGGCCTTGTCATCGATCTCGACATCTGCGTCGGCTGCCATGCCTGCGCGGTCAACTGCAAGCAATGGAACTCGGGCGGCGTGGCCGCGCCGTTGACCGATCTCGAGCCCTACGATGCCGACCCCGACGGCGTCTGGTTCAACCGCGTGCACACCTACGAGGTTGGCGAAGGGACGAGCGGCCGCACTGTGCACTTCCCGCGCTCCTGCCTGCACTGCGCCGAGCCGGCCTGTGTGACCGTGTGCCCGACGGGCGCTTCCTACAAGCGCGCCGAGGACGGCATCGTGCTGGTCAACGAGGATCTCTGCATCGGCTGCAAGCTATGCTCATGGGCCTGCCCCTATGGCGCGCGCGAATTCGACGAGGATGCTGGCGTCATGAAGAAGTGCACGCTCTGCATCGACCGCATCTACAACGAGAGCTTCGCGCCCGAGGAGCGGGTGCCGGCCTGTGTCTCCACTTGCCCTGTCTCGGCGCGCCACTTCGGCGATCTTGGCGATCCTCAATCCGACGTCTCGCGCCTCGTCACTGAACGCGGCGGTTACGACTTGATGCCAGAGATGGGCTATGGGCCCACCAACAAGTACCTGCCGCCACGCCCGCGCCAAGCGTGCGCCGATCGAGTGGCGCCTGCTGCGCTTGCCCCCGCGCATCCGGCGCCGGGCGGTGGCCTGCTGGCCTGGCTCGACCGGCTGCTGTCGAACTAGACGAAGCAAGAAAAGGCTGCGCAAGCGAACATCACGTGTACCCCTCTCTTTCTGTGATCTTCTTCACCACCGCCTCGGGCGCCGGGTATGGGCTGCTGGCCTTGGTCGGGCTGCTGGCCCCCTTCGGAGCGCTACCGCAGAATCAGCTTTTTGGCGTGCTGGCGCTGGGCTTGGCGTTCGCCGCCATCAGCGCAGGCCTGCTGGCCTCAATACTCCACCTCGGCCAGCGCGGCCGCGCATGGCGCGCATTCTCGCAATGGCGATCGTCGTGGCTTTCGCGAGAAGGCGTTGCTGCCGTCGGCACCTACGTACCGGCTGGCTTGTTCGCGATCGCCTGGATCTTCTTCGGCATCGTGTCCGCCGGCCTCGGCGCCGCCGCTGCCGCAGGAGCCGCGATCACGGTCCTGTGCACGGCGATGATCTATCGATCGCTGAAGCCTGTTCCGCGCTGGCACAATCACTGGGTCCTTCCGAACTACCTCGCCCTCGCGCTCTTGAGCGGCAGCTTGTGGCTTTCCTTCCTGGTGCACTGTTTTGGGCCGTATCCCGTTGCCCCTGCCTTAGCCCTCTGTTCGGCAGCTGTCGCCGCTGCCCTGAAATTGGGCTACTGGCACGCCATCGACACCGAGCCGCCGCACGGCACCGCCAGCAGCGCCACGGGTCTTGGCTCACCCGGCGCCGTTTGGCTGTTGGAAGCGCCTCATACCTCGGAGAACTACCTGCTCAAGGAGATGGGCTACCGGATCGCGCGCAAGCATGCCTCGAAGCTCCGCCGGATTGCGCTTGTGCTCGGCTTCGTCCTGCCTGCCCTCTTGTCGCTCGTTCCATTCGCCTCGGCGGGCTGGCCAGCTATCCTGGCAGCCTTGCTCGCTTCCGTGTCGGCAAGCATCGGCATCTTCGTCGAACGCTGGCTGTTCTTTGCCGAGGCAAAACACGTCGTCACGCTGTATTACGGCAGTTCAGCAGTCTGACAGCCACGATTTCGCCATCCACCGTGCAGCGTGTGAAGGCAACCGTCGATGCGCCGGCGGGTTGACTACATGTCAGGCCGTCGCCACCTCATAAGCGACGATCTTATGGCCAAGGTTGGCCTCGGAGGTAGTCGTGAGCTTGCGCTCAAATGCCCGCCAGATGCAGCTCTGGTGGGTTCGCCCGGTCGATAGAGAGCTGCGCATTGATGAGGCGAAAGGGCACCTTTTCATCGGCGACGATGTCGCGATGGAGCGACACATCAACGAGCTTCACCAGCAGACCGGCATCACCCATGCCGCTCAAATCGTTGACCCTTAGGTCGGCTGCCTGGTTTTCGCTCGCTTAAGTGGCGCTACTTTGCTACTGCAGCCTCATGCAGGGTGAGAAGGCGGCGATCCTGATCGTGGGGGGCAGCGGGCAAGTCGGCACGGCGCTCCGCCACCTGCCGTGGCCGCAACGGCTGCAAATCCACGCGCCGACGCGGCAGCAACTCGACGTCACGGATGAAGCCGCGATCGTTGCCGTAATGGCCTCGCGAAAGTGGTCCTGTGTCATCAACTGCGCCGCCTACACGGCGGTCGATGCGGCCGAGAACGATGCCGAAAGCGCTTGGCGCGCCAATGCCGTCGGCCCCGCATGGCTCGCTGCCGCAACGGGACGAGCAGGAACACCGGTCATTCATCTGTCGACAGACTACGTTTTCGACGGCGAAGCGAAGTCCGCCTATCGTCCGTCCGATCCCGTGCAGCCCCTCGGTGTCTACGGTCGAAGCAAGGCGGCTGGAGAGGATGCGGTGCGGCAAGCCAATCCGCGCCACGTCATCCTGCGCACGTCGTGGGTCGTCAGCCCGTTCGGCCGGAACTTCGTCAAGACGATGCTGTCGCTGGCGACACGGCAGGAGAGCCTGAAGGTCGTCAATGACCAGTTCGGCCGACCCACCTCCGCCGCCGATCTCGCTGCCGCCATCCAAGTCGTAGCGCTGCGCCTGATCGAGAGTGCAGATCCGCCGGTTGGCACTTACCACTTCGCCAATGCCGGCCGCACGACATGGTATGACATCGCGGTCGCGATCATGGCCGGCGCTCGCCGACGCGGCGCGCCGGCCGTGCCAGTGGAGGCAATACCGACCGCGGCCTATCCCACGCCGGCGCAGCGTCCGTTGAACTGCGAGCTTTGCACATCCACCATCACCCGCGACTTCGCGGTCGAGCCTCGGCCGTGGCCGCTTGCCCTGGACGAGATCCTCGATACATTGATGGCTCCGCCGCCCTGATGTCGTGGCCCGGAACTTGCGTGGCGGAAGGAAAACTTCGAAAAGGAGAACGAATGGACAAGCAAGCGGTTGTCGGCCTCGCCAAGGCTTTGCAGTTCTCTTACAGCAATACTAAGCAGGCCAGCCCTATGAAGTGGCGAGACGTCGATGAACAGGATCGCGCGCTTTGGATGAAGCTGGCGCGCATTGCCATAAGACGCGCCAGCGCAAAGCCAGCGTCCCTCGAGTGTTAGCTGAAAACGCGCTACCCATATCGCCGGTATGCGTTCCACCGATAACTCTTCGTGGAGCATGCGCCATTCACGCGGTGAGGATCCCGCCTTGCAGTTGTAAAGTTCGTCTGCCATGCTCTCCAGCCTTCCAAGGAGGCTGAGGCATGGAAGTCACCAGAGATCGCGTTCTCTGCTCGGAGTTTCACGTTGTCCCCTCGAGAGTTGACAGCTCGTACGGGATGCTCTCCACAAATGAACGACATCTCCTCTATAAGCTGACGAAGGATCACTATTCCGGCGCTGGTTACATCGTCGATGCTGGCTCTTTTGTAGGATCGTCGACGGTTGCCCTTGCAGAAGGTCTCAGAGACAACACACGGGCAACCTTCTCAGGAAGGCCCATTGTCTCCTACGACATCGGCTTCCTGCCCGCACCGCCAACGGCACAAAAAGCGATCACCAAGGATGTCGGCGGTGTCATGTATACCTGGGGGGAGAGCTTCGTACCGATTCTTAAGAAGAACACCGCCGGCCTCGACGACATCATCGAGTTTCGGATCGGCGATTTCCTGCAGGAGAAGTGGTCTGCCGACAAGCCGATCGAAATCTGCTTCATCGATCTGGCGAAGACGAACGATCTCAATATTCATTCATTTCGCGAGCTGTTTCCCGCCTTTATTCCGGGAACGACGCTTCTCGTCCAGCAGGATTTCTTCTTCGACAAGCTTCCTTGGATCAAGGTTTTGATGGGATATCTGGACGACCATTTCGAATGGCTGGGGCAAGTCGGACCGAGTTCCCTGTATCGATACAAGCGGGCCATTCCAAAGGAGCTCTACAGGATTGACCCCTATACCGACCTTCCGCTCGAAGAGAGGATCTCTTTGCACAAGCGGGCCGATAAGGACGTCCTGCCCGTCCGCCGGCGCTTCGCGCTGGCCATGTCGCTTTGCTATCTCTGTGCCACTGAAGGTAGAGATCGTGCCATCGCCGAGGCGGAAAATGTCAAGGAACGCTTTGCCGATCACATGGCCAAAGATGCGTCAGCTGCACGACGCTATGAGCGGGCGCTGGACAGCTTCCGAAAAGGCAGGAAAGAGTAAGAAGACGTAGCAGAAATCGTTCGAACCGGATCGCGCTGGAGAAGACAATGGTAACGGAGCTTGAGACGTCCCTAGAACTGCCGCCGCCGCTGCAAGCCGGCAAGCCGCTGCATCAGGTTCGGCTTGCTCCCCCCTTCGACAGTTACCTGGGCCCCTTGCCAGCCGTCGCCGGATCGGTTCCTTCGATGATGACCGAGAACGAGCGCCGTTTCTTGTTCAACATAGCAAGGAGCTACTATCGCGGCGCCGGGCTCATCGTCGATGCCGGAACATTTCTTGGCGCTTCAACCGCCTGCTTTGGAAACGGTGTCGCCGGAAACCCTCATATAGAAGCGATCCGTGCGCGATGGGGACGGCCGATCTTGTCTCTCGAGCTCGGTATCACGAACCAGCAAATGCTGTTGTCGTTCAAGCGACATGGCATTGGCCATGATCTGTCGGCCGGTGATTCCTTCGGCCCACTGATTGAAGCGCATGTGCGCAATGTGCGGGATCTTATCGAGCTGAGGTTGGGCGACATACTCGAAACCGGCCGCGTCGAGGACGTGGGCAAGGGACGCAGGACGCCGGTCGAGATTCTCTTTCTCGATGTCCTGAAGGCGCCGGCAATCTCCGAGTTCGCGGCCTATGAATATCTGCCCCGCCTGATCCCGAGGCGTTCGCTGGTCATTCAGCAGGACTACCTGAGCGGCGACTTGCCATTCATCCATATCCATCAAGAGTATTTTGCGTCCAAGTTCGAGTATGTCGGCGAGCTGGCCTCAAGCGCCGTCTTCCGTCTGATCCATCGCATCACGCGCGACGAGGTCGCTGCCCTGTTCGAAAATCCACTCGACGGTGAGAAGGAGATAGCGTTGGTGTCGCGGGCCGCGCAGCGCTCGATTGATCCGTACCGACGGCTGATGATGGCGTTTGCAAAGCTGCGCACCATCCTGAACGTCCGAGGCCTGGACGCCGCTAAACAGTACCTGGCCTTCATCGAATCGGAGTACGCTGACCAGATCGCACAGCAACAGCTTCGCCGAGTGCAGAACGTGGTGCGTGCCGCGCGCTACCTGTGCGAGGTAGGGGCCGGCGCGAACAACGAGCGAGAAGCAGTCAAGATCAGCACCGGCCACCGCGGCGCCGATCATCGCCGGACCGATATCGTGCCGGACGAGGCTAAAATTCCCGCTTAAGCGAAAGACCAGAGAATCTTTCCTAAACCCCTCGAGAACACCGGCGCGAGAGTCGAGTTGACTGGCGAGCCAGTCGACACGACCCTTCCACCCTGTGGATTTGTTGGGGGGATAACATGGCGGATACGACCTCCTTGGCGCGCGAAGCGTCGCCACTCGAGCTCAGCGAGGACTGGGTTGCCGTCATCATCGGCTTGGCCTGTCGCTGTACATCAAGCGGCTGGAGCGTGGCCGCTTCATCTGGCCGGCGCCGGTCGGGGGCGTGGTGCCGATCAGCGGTGCGCAGCTGGCCTATCTGCTCGACGGCATCGACTGGCGCCTGCCGCAGCGGACATGGGAGCCGCAGGCGGCGGGCTGATGCGACAAGACGACTCGATGGCCGACTAAGGATTGCATTGCGCTGCGGTTGGTTCAGCGTATGGCGCTGTGACGCCGTCGCTCGAAGATCCGCTGCCGGACGATATCGAGACGCTCAAAGCGATGCTGGTGGCGGAGCGGCAGGCGTTGCGTCTGGCACAGGCGCAAGCCGCCGATGATCAGGCGCAGATCGCGCATCTCAGGCTGCAGATCGCCAAGCTGCAACGCGAGCGGTTCGGGCAACGCTCGGAGCGCAGTGCCCGCCTGCTCGACCAGCTCGAGCTGCAGCTGGAAGATCTCGAAGCCTCGGCGACGGAAGACGATCTGGCGGCGGAGAAGGCCGCTGCGAAGACCACAGACGTGGCAGGGTTCACGCGCAAGCGCCCGTCACGCAAGCCGTTCCCCCAGCACCTGCCGCGCGAGCGGGTGATCGTGCCGGGGCCGACGGCCTGCCCCTGCTGCGGCGGCACACGCCTGTCCAAGCTGGGCGAGGACGTCACCGAGACGCTGGAGGTGATTCCCCGCCGATGGAAGGTGATCCAGCATGTGCGCGAGAAGTTCACGTGCCGCGACTGTGAGACCATCGACCAGGCGCCGGCGCCGTTCCACGTCGTCCCGCGTGGCTGGGCGGGTCCCAGCCTGCTGGCGATGGTCCTGTTCGAGAAGTACGGCCAGCATCAGCCGCTCAACCGGCAGGCCGAACGCTACACGCGCGAGGGTGTGCCGCTCAGCCTGTCGACCCTGGCCGACCAAGTGGGCACTTGCTGCAGCGTGCTGTGGCCGCTGCACGATCGGCTGCAGGCCCATGTGCTGGCCGCCGAGCGTCTGCACGGCGACGACACGACGGTGCCGGTGCTGGCCAAGGGCAAGACCGTGACCGGCCGATGCTGGACCTATGTGCGCGACGATCGGCCGTTCGGCGGCCGCGCGCCGCCGGCGGCGTTCTTCTTCTACTCGCGCGATCGCTCCGGCGAGCATCCCCGGCAGCACCTGGCCGGTTGGAGCGGCATCCTGCAGGCCGATGCCTATAGCGGCTATGGCAAGCTCTACGAGGCCGAGGGCGGGCCAGTCGAAGCGTCATGCTGGGCCCATGCCCGGCGCAAGTTCTTCGAGCTCGCCGACATCGAGGCCGCGGCGCGCCGCAAAGCCCAACGCCGCACGCCGCAGATCATCTCGCCGATGGCGCTCGCGGCGGTGCAACGCATCGATGCCCTGTTCGACATCGAGCGCAGCATCAACGGCCTGCCTGCCGAGCAGCGACTGGCCGCCCGCCAGGAGAAGAGTGCGCCACTGGTCGCTGCCCTGGAAGCCTGGATGCGCGAGGAGCGGCGCAAGCTGTCGCGCCACAACGATGTCGCCGGCGCCATCGACTACATGCTCAAACGCTGGGCGTCGTTCACGCGCTTCCTCGAGGATGGCCGCATCTGCCTCACCAACAATGCAGCAGAGCGAGCGCTGCGTGGCTTGGCGACGAAGCGCTCATTGTGCATCCCTCTCGCAAGTGTCTGTAAACATTGCAAGTTGGTCCTCGGGCGCGGCACGACACGGGCCGACCGTTCGCGAGATCGCGGTGGTCACCCGTTCATGGTG
>Ga0081455_10003815_pt1 | contig 17198 bp, 16 predicted proteins | sample TabmetS3T2R1_FD_70207 | JGI IMG/M metagenome (GOLD analysis project Ga0081455, IMG submission 70207) | Tabebuia heterophylla rhizosphere microbial communities from the University of Puerto Rico - S3T2R1 | ecosystem: Host-associated > Plants > Roots > Rhizosphere ...
CGAAATGCCCAAAATACAGAAGTGGCTTGAAGGGGGCAGAGCCTGATATACAAAAGGCGGACACGGCTGGAGGCGTCACCGGTTGCAATCGGTGGCGCTTTTTAACGTGCCGTTTTGATGACCAGAGGCCGCACCGCCAGGCGCGGCCGGGCATGCTCCACCTAAGGAGAATCTCTACGGCAATCGCTTGCTGGGCGGAATACGGGCAACCGGCAATTCGAACGCGATACGCATCGTAGCAGGGGCGGCCGCGGGTGCCGCTGGGACACCGCCAGCGTGGCGCTCATGATTCCCGCACCGACCAGCACCACATCCGGTTCCGACACGGCACGATTTTCAACCATCAGCTTCTCCGTCACACGAGCATCCCATCGTCTTTGCAAGACGTCGTTGCAAAACGAACGGACCGTTCGCAACTCGGGCTTTTCGGATGCGGACTATATACATCGCAAGTCAGGAAAACTTGCGATGTCAAGCTCGGCATGACGCGGGTATGGCGGACGCAGGCAGGCGTGATCTCGTTTTTCGCCTACGACTGCGTGACCATGCCGCTCCAGAATTGCTGGCCCCTGGCGGTATTGACGTCGTATTTGCGCACGAATGCCAGCGTCCCGTCAGTGGCGATCCGATAGACCATGATGCCTGCGGTCAGCGTCGTTATCGTGTTGCCGTCGCGCTGCGCAAGCGGCCTGATGCTCGCCGCTACCAGCAATCGCCCGCTCGGGTCGATGCCGAAGGTCCGCAGGTGAATGCCATGGCCCTGCGCGGTCTGGATCAGGCTTGGCTCGCCGGTCTGCGCATCAATCGCGAATACCGCAACATTGTTCTCGCCGCCGATGAAGACCTTTTTGCCCTGGAACTCGACCTCTTCCTGGTTGCGGTTGGTGAGATAGACGAAGCGGCCGTGTGGATGCACGTGGACCGCTCCCGCGCCCTGGCCCAATTTGACGTTGGCGGGCTCGGCCAACGTGTCCTTGACGAATAGTGGGTCGCGGCCGAGCGCGCCGTCCGATTGCAGCTTGTAGACATAGAGCTTGTTCTGGCGCTCGATCGAGACATAGACCCACGGCTGCGCGGGGTGGAAATCGAGATGGCGCGGCCCGAAGCCCAGCCCGTTTCCCGGCGCGATCGAAGCGAGGTTCGTCAGCACGCCGCGCTTGAATGCGAACACCTTAAGCGCGCCGGGATCCTCGGGCTTACCGCCGGCGGAGTTGTTGCCGCGCGTGACCAGGATCGCCGTCTGATTTCCTGGCGTGGTGCGAATCTGGTGCGCATAGATGCCGGCATCGAGCTGGCCCGGCTGGCTCACCGCCTCGCCGAGGGTGCCATCGCCATTGATGCGATGCACCGTGACATTGCTCGGGTTGTTATAAGCGGTGAGCAGATATCCGCCGGATCGGTCGACGCTGGTGTGAATCGGACGCGACGGCAACGATTGCGGCTCGCCATGCAGCTGCAACCCACCCGAGAGCGGATCGATGCGGAAGGCGGTGGCGAGGTGCGTGGCGCCAGCGAGGCCGGGCCCGCCGTCGCTCGACACGACGTAGAGATATCGTTGCGAGGGATGCGGCCAGGCATATTGCACGTTGGCCGGCAGGGTCACCGCGCCGCGCTTTTCGAGCGCGGCGCCTGCGACGTCGATCTCGAACAGGCTCAGCTCCGGGCCGGTGCTGGCATAAAAGACAGCTTTTGCGGTCACGTATTGACCCATGCACGTTCGGGCACTGTAAGTAGGCCGACAACGAGCGCGTTAAACGCGCGGCGGTCGAGCATAAGCGGCTTCCTGCGAATGGGCGGCTTGTTGTTGAACCCGAGCGTAGCCCGGATGCCGGACCGGCGAAATCATCCGTCCGGCGTGCTTTCAGCGCCTTGAGCCGTTCACAGGACCACTGCCGCCCGACCAATGATGGCCAAGCGCAGGCGGCTCGAAATCCAGTCGATGATGGCAACCGCGATGAGAATCATCAGCACGAGGAAGGCCACGACGTCCCACTCCAAAATGCGGATCTGCTCGGCAAGATGGAGGCCGATGCCACCGGCGCCGACGATGCCGATGATGGTGGCGGAGCGCGTATTCGACTCGAAGTAATACAGCACTTGGCTGGCGATCACCGGAAAGACCTGCGGTATGAGCGCGAAACGCAGCGCCTGCAGCGGCGTGCCGCCGCTGGCAACGACTCCCTCACCCGGCCGCTTATCCGCCGCCTCGACCGCTTCCGAGAACAACTTGCCGAAGGTCCCGAAATCCGAGGCCGCAATCGCCAAGATGCCGGCGAATGGTCCAAGCCCAACGACGTTGACGAAGATCAGCGCCCAGATCAAAACGTCGACGCCGCGGACGACATCGAGCACACGCCGCACGGCAAAGTGCGCGAAGATGTTCGGGATCACGTTCTTGGCCGCCAAAAAACCTATGGGAAAGGCCAGCACGGCGGCGGTCAGCGTGCCGAGAAGCGCGATGGCCAAGGTTTCCGCTAGCGACTGCAAGTAAAGCGGCAGCCGGCCGCCGGGCGAGGGGGGAAACATCAGGCTTACCATGTGCGCGATTTGTCCCAAGCCCGAGCCAAGGCGGCCCAACGAGAAGTCGAGCCGCCAGAATCCGTAGGCAGCGAGTGCGACGGCGACGATGAGCCCTGCAAGCAATGTCGCGCGCCGGCGCCAATCGGTGGTGAACACGGCGCGATGGCGTGCGCGTAAACCCTGCAGATCGCGTAATGCGAATTCGCGCAACGTTTCGCTCACGGTCTGCGCTCCATCCCGATGAGCCGATGGCGCAGCTGCTCGGTGACAAGGTCGATCACCATGACGGTTGCGATGATGAGCAGGAGAATGGCGGACACGTCGGTGTAATAGAACTTGCGGATCGCGACCACGAGCTCCTGTCCGATCCCGCCCGCGCCAACAAAGCCCATGACGGCGGCGGTGCGGACGTTGATCTCAAACCTCAGCAGCGCATAAGAGGCGAAATTGGATGCAACCTGGGGCAGGACGGCAAAGTGGATCGTTTGCACACGATTGGCGCCTGTTGCAGTAGCGCCATCGACCGGACGCATGTCGATATTTTCTACGACCTCGGCGAAGAGCTTGCCGAGTGCACCGAGGGTATGAATGGCCAGGGCCAGCACGCCCGGCATCGCCCCCAACCCGAACGCCACCACAAACAGCAGAGCAAATACGATCTCCGGGACGGTGCGGCAGAACTCGAGGAAGCGACGGGCGACGAAGCGGATGGAGTTACGCGGCTCGAGATTGGCGGCGGCTAAGAAACAGACGAGGAATGCGCCCACCGCTCCCAACAAGGTCCCGAGGTACGCGATCAGCAGCGTGTCGGCGAGCAGCTTGAGCCACTCGTCCAGGTTCCAGAACCACTCGGTGACATCCGCACCGAAGTTGGCCCATGACAGCTGCGGCAGCAGATTGCGGATGTAATTCGGAAATCGATCTATGTTCCCGGCGAATTTGACCAGGTCCACCTCGCCGGCAACGCCGGCGAGCGCGATGGCGGCAAGGAGGCACAGCAGGCCGAGCGCGATGCGGCGACGCTTCGCTCTGACCGCGGCGCCATAGGCCGAGAACGCATGCTCGAGTTGCTCCGGCGGCAGGCGAAGGAGGACACCGGGCATGCTCGCGCCTTCAGGAGCGCCGGACGCGGAGGCCTCAAGACGGGCGCTTCTTCTTGCGCAGCTCGTCGACGAATTTGATCATCTCAACGATCGGCTCGTAGGCCTTGTGGTCGACCTCCACGTAGGGAAGCTGCTTGCCTTCATAAATCTTGGCGAAGGCGGCCGGATCCTTGGCATTGACTTCGAGCACCGCTTTCTTGATCGCGACCTTCAAATTGTCTGGCAGGGTCGTCAGATAGGCCATCGGCGAATTCACGATCAGGTCCGACTTGAAGATGATGCGAAAGTCTGCTGCTTTGGCCATGCCCTTGCGCTCCATGCGCAAGAGGTTCGATTCCTTTTCGTCATTCCACCAATTGAATGCCGCATCGCAGGTGCCCTGGGCAACGCCGATGACCGCATTTTCGTGACTGCCGGCATAGACGACCTTGCCGAAGAAATTCTCCGGGTCGATGCCCATCTTATCCATGGCGAAGCGTGGGACGTTGTTGCCCGAGGTCGAGTTTGGATCGACAAGGCAGAGATTTTTGCCCTTGAGGTCCTTGATTGACTGATAGGGCGCATCTGCCTTCACGTAGAGCACCGAGTAATATCCTTTCGTGCCGTCGCCGCTGACCTCGATCACGAACGGCTCGATCTTGGCGCCGGTGATGTAGGCGCGGGCGTAAGACGCGGGCCCGTACATCGCAATGTGGATGTGGCCTGCGCGCTGACCTTCGACGACTGCAGCGTAGTCATTGGCGATGCGCAGCGTCACCTTGGTGCCGAGTTCCTTCGACAGATAGTTCACGAACGGCGTCCAACGCTCGGTGGTGCCGGACGCGTTCTCATCGGGTACTTTGGCGAACACGAGCTCGGGATACTGGGCGTTCCAGCTTTGTGCGAAGGCGGCGCTGCCGGCAAGGGCGAGCAACATCGCGCTGGTCAATAGATGACGGCGATTGAGCATGAGGTCCTCTCTGTTGTCGATGTGCGCGTGACTTTGTTTCTTTTCTCGAGCCTCCGCACCCGAGCCTACGCGCTGGCAGCCTGGGCGAAGGCGGGTATAGGCACGGGCATCGCGGGCGGCGCGGCGAGAGCCTCGTCCGCCTCTTCAACCCCGAACAGCTCGCGCGCGACCGCTTGGCTGAGCTGGTCCGGTGTCGCGTCGAGCACCAGGCGGCCGGAGGCAAGGCCGATCACCCTGTCGCAGTAGCTGCGAACGAGGTCGAGCGAGTGCAGGTTGCAGATGACGGTGATGCCGAAATGCTTGTTGATCCGCAGCAATGCATCCATGACCACGCGAGTGTTGGCGGGGTCGAGCGAGGCGACCGGCTCGTCAGCAAGGACGAGATCGGGCTGCTGGACGAGCGCGCGCGCAATAGCAACGCGTTGCTGCTGGCCGCCGGACAGTTGATCGGCCCGTTGCGCGGCAAGCGCGGCAATGTCGAACTGCTCCAGTGCCGACATGGCGACGGCCTTGTCCTCGGTAGGCCAGAGGCTCGCGAGCGAGCGCCAGGTCGGCACGGCGCTGAGACGGCCCATCAGGACATTGGTCAGTACGTCAAGGCGACCCACCAAATTGAACTGCTGGAAAATCATGGCGGCCCGGGCGCGCCATCGTCGCAACTCCAGGCCGCGCAGCGTGGTGATGTCAGTACCGTCGAAAAGGATCCGCCCCGCGCTCGGGTCGATCAGGCGATTGACCATGCGCAAAAGCGTGGACTTTCCAGCCCCCGAGCGACCGATGACCCCGGTAAAGCTCCCACGCTCGACACGGAACGACGCGTCGGCGATCGCGGCCGTGGCGCCGAAATTCCGCGAAATGTGTTCGACAACAAGCATGCGCAGTCCTGGCCTAGCTGGCGCCCTCTACAGCTGTGTGACACCGCCGGCCGCCGATGGCGTGCTCTGTGAATAAAAGCCCGCATAACTCAGGTAATCTTTTCGGGGGACGTCATGTCCTTGTCATCGTACCGTCATACGCGACACGTCCTCGCCCGCCGCCCGCTCTGCTGACGTCGCCCTCGACCTAGTAGCTCGGTGATCTTCATGCGAACACTGAGCAACAAACGCGCCGTGCGACCAGGTCAAACGCGCGGGCGAGGGACGCGCCCTACGTCCGACAGCACTTGCAGGCGGGAATCTAAGGCGAGCACGATTGGCCGTCCCCGCGATTGATCGAGCGCACAAGGCTCGTTTCCGCCACCAGATTTCCCTAAGCTATGGCGGCACATCGCCGTCGAGGACTCCATGCGTCTCAAGGACAAGATCGCGATCGTGGTAGGCGCAGGCCAGTCGCCCGGGGAGGGCATGGGTAACGGCCGCGCCACGGTGCTGCGCTTCGTTCAGGAAGGAGCCAAGGTGCTCGCCGTCGACAACAACCTCGCCTCTGCCGAGGAAACGGTCGCGATGGCGCGGCAGTCGGGCGGGGAATGCGCTGCATTCGAAGCGGACGTCACCAAGGAGACGACGCTTGCTGCAATGGCGGAAGCCGCGCGGCGACGGTGGGGCCGCATCGATGTGCTGCATTACAACGTGGGCGTGAGCATTGCCGGCGGCGACGCGCCGCTCGCCGAGATCAGCGAGACGGCAGTCGATCGCATCATGACGATCAATTTGCGCGGCGCGATCATGGCCTGCAAGCACGTCTTGCCGGTCATGCGCGCGCAGCGCTCGGGAGTGATCATTACGATCTCGTCGGTCGCCGCTTGGGAGCAGTATCCCAATGTTGCTTACAAGGCGAGCAAGGCGGCAATGATCGCGTTCACCCAACAGATCGCCATTCAGAACGCGGAGTTCGGGATTCGCGCCAACGTCATTCTGCCGGGACTGATGGACACGCCCATGGCCGTCGATACCCGCGCCCGCGCAAGCGGAAAAAGCCGTGCCGAGGTGGCGGCGTCCCGCGATGCGCGAGTGCCGCTACGTCATAAGATGGGTACGGCTTGGGACGTGGCCAACGCAGCGCTTTTTCTCGCATCCGATGAGGCGAATTTCATTACCGGGGTCGCGCTCCCGGTCGATGGGGGTGCCCTGGTCCACATCAATTGAGCGTTCGGCGGTTGCAACCAACTGCCTGCACCACGATTAGGGCGCATTCCGGAGCCATAGAGGAAACTCGGGACCATCGGAAGCGAGGGGCATTCGAGGTGGCACCCCCACATGCATCACAGCAGGACAAGCCTCGGCCCGCGCGCGCGACACTGATCGCGCTCGCGCTCGGCGGGCTGTCGCTGGGTCCCGTATTATCGGCGTGCTCGTCGGCGGGCGACAGTCAGCTCACGTTCTTCGCCGACCCCGGCGTATATCAGTACCACAGCTGCGATCAGATCGCGAATATCCGAAAGCACTGGTCGACGCGGGAGCAGGAACTGAGAGAGCTAATGGCCAAAGCCGAGAAGAGCACAGGCGGCGCAGCGATCAACGTAATCGCCTATCAGACCGATTACGTGAACGCCAAGGAGCAACTCGGAGTGATTGACGCAACCGCGCGCTCGAAGAATTGCAAAACACCGGAGAACTGGAGCAGCAGTTCGAGCATCCGGTGAGGCAGCCGTAAGGCGCTCGCAGCTGGAGCTTCGCCGCGCGCTGTTGCATTGCTTAACCGAAACGCTTGCGCGCGAGTTCTGCGCCCCTACCAAGCGCCGCTAACTTGCTGAAAGCGATATCCCAGCGCATTGGCGCCATGCCGCAATTCGTACCGGCGATGATGGCGTCCTTGGGCAGGCATTTTGCCGCCTCGCCGATCACGGCGGCGACCTCATCCGGAGTTTCGACGTCATCGCTCGCCACGTCGACCACGCCGACCTGCACGTCCTTTCCGTCGAGCAGCTTCAACAACTCGATCGGAACCCGGGAATTGCGGCATTCGACCGATACTTGGCCGATCCGGCTCTTGGCGAGCGCCGGAAAAATCTGCTCGTACTGTCGCCATTCACTGCCGAGCGTTGCCTTCCAGTCGATATTAGCCTTGATGCCGTAGCCGTAGCAGATGTGCACGGCGGTGGTGCAGGAAAGCCCCGCGATGGCGCGATGCAGCGCATCGATGCCCCACTCTTGGACATCTCGCAGATAGACGTTGAACGCGGGCTCGTCGAACTGAATGACATCGACGCCATCGGCTTCGAGCGCGCGCGCCTCGGCATTGAGCAGATCGGCGAACGCCATCGCCATTTTTACCCTGTCGCCGTAATAGGCGTCGGCGACCGTATCGACGATGGTCATTGGACCCGGCAGCGTGAACTTGAGTTTCCGCTTGGTGTGTGCGCGCGCGAGCCGTGCCTCGCGTGCATGCACACGCGACTTGAGGCGCAGGGGATCCGTGACGGTTGGCACCATCGCCTTGTAGCGGTCGGCGCGGATGCCGATCTCGACCTTGCGTGCGAAATCGATGCCGTCGACGAACTCGAGAAAGCCGTGCACGAAGTGCTGGCGCGACTGCTCGCCGTCGGTGACGATCTCGATGCCGCAGTCCTCCTGCAGCTTGAGCGCGAGCAGGGTCGCGTCGCGCTTGGCATCCTCGAGTGCCGCGCCGGCGGCTCGCCACGGTGGCCACAGTCTGTTCGGCTCGGCGAGCCAAGCGGGCTTGGGCAGGCTTCCGGCGATCGTGGTCGCAAATAGCGGCATGCTGAATGCGATCTTAGCCTCCGGCAGGCGTCCAGCCATAGAGCCAATCGTAGCGCGCAAGCAGCCGCTCGCCGCCGAGGGCGCTGAGCGCGAGGGTGCGCAGAAACGCGCCCGGTCCGCCCAGCTGGTAGACGAGCCCGTTGCGGCGAGCCGCGCGTTGCGCGCGCGCGGCGCGCGCCCGCCGCTGCCGCTCGTAGCGGCGCATGGCAGCGGCGGGGTCGCTGCGCGTGTCCGCCAGCCGTTGCGCAAGCACCGCCGCGTCCTCGATCGCCATGGCGGCACCCTGGCCGAGATAGGGCAGCATGGGATGGGCGGCATCCCCCAGCAGGGTGACGGCACCTTTGCCCCAACGGGCAAGCGGCGCGCGGTCGTAGAGCGCCCACTTCTGCCAGTGTTGTGGGGCGGCAACGATCGCCCGCGGCGGCGCCGACCACATCGGCGCGGCATAACGGGCCAGAATGTCCGCGCGCTCGCCTGGCGCACTCCAGCCGGGCTGGCGCCAATCGTCGCGGATGATGGCAACGACATTGAGGAGGCTGCCGCCCCGGATGGGATAGTGGACGAGATGAGCCCTGGTGCCGAACCACAGATTGACTGCAGGCGCGCGCAACTCGGGCTCCAGCGCGGCCGCCGGAGCGAGCGCACGCCAGGCGGTGCGGCGAGCAAAGCGCGGCTGCCGGCGATGACCGAGCCGACGGCGCAGGCTCGACCACAGCCCGTCGGCCGCAATCAGCGCAGCCCCGCGATCCTCGAAACGATGCTCCGACGCGCGCGCGGAGATGGTGACGCCGTCCTCATGCATCGCGAAATCCTCGACCCGCGTCCCGAGATGAAGAACAATGTCGGGATGGGCGCGTACCGCCTCGATCAGCACGGCTTGCAAGTCGCCCCGATGGATGACCCAGTAGGGCGCGCCATAGCGTTTCTCTGCAACCGCGCCGAGGGGGGCTCGCGCAAGGATGCGCGCGGTGCGCGCGTTCATGACCCGCAGCTCCTCGGGAGCGACGACGTGTCGGCGCAATTGTTCGCCGAGACCAAGCGCAATCAAGATGCGTGACGCGTTAGGCGAAAGCTGAATTCCGGCACCCACCTCTTCCAGTCGCTGCGCCTGTTCGAACACGGTGACCCCGAATCCACGCTGCGCGATCGCCAATGCGGCCGTCAGCCCTCCGATCCCCGCGCCGGCGATCATGACGGTGCGCGAGGACGCCAAGACTCATCTCCCGTCTATTGCTAGGCGGTTGCGCTGTCCGACAATGCGCATTCCGCCGGGCGTGCCGCGTGGGGGGCGAGCGTCGGATCATAGCGGAATAGCGTCGAGCAATACGGACAGATGATCTCGTTCGCATCGCCCATATCGAGGAACACATGCGGATGATCGAACGGCGCCAATTCGCCCTCACACATGAACTCCCGCGCGCCGATCTCGATGACCCCGACGCCCGGGGTGTTGTGGAAATGAGGAACGATTCGCTCGGCCATGTGGTTTCGTCCGCATTGCCCGCCCGCTGCCCGCCGCCGCGCGTTAACTCAGGCTGCGCTACGTCCCCCGCGGGCGCAGCACCATAGCCATCCGGGGTCTCGATGGCTACCCAATTGCCAGTTCGAACCGACTGGCTCCGGACGTCCGGCGAAACGACACGCGTACAATTTTCACCCGGGATCTTGCCGGCGCCGGTGCGTTTGACGACATTGGAGCCGAAGGAAAGCGATTGGGTCTAGGAGAAAGAGCCGGTGATTGCAGTGCGCATTGTAGTGCCGCTCGTTTTCGCCGTTGCCTCGGCGATCGCCGTGCTTGCGATCGGGCCACGGGCGTTTGAGGCCCAGGTCCTGCTCGCTGCCCAGGACGATCCAGCGGCGCTCGCCGATTACGCGGTCGCGCGCTCGTTCGATTCCACCATTGCCGCGCGCGAGATCGATGCGGCGCTTGCCGCCGACGATGCCGATCTTGCCCTGAGTTTCCTTGACCTCGCGCGCGAGCACAATGTTCCAGTCGATCCTACGTTTGTCGAAAAAGTCGAACGTGCCAATGCCAAGCTCGCCGTCGCGGCACGCTCATTCGGAAGCTTCGCTCGCGGTCTCGTCACCGGCGAGGCTGATGATGTCTCGGGCTTTGCCGGCACGGCGCTGGGAGACCTCTTCGTCTTCGGGGACGTCCGCGACGCGGTGCGCGAGGGCACGCGCCTTGCCGCCGGCGATGACGCCGACGAGGCCGTGCTCGCCTTGGCTGGCGCCGGACTAGTAGTGACGGCGGCCACCTATGCGATGCTCGGCGCCGCCGCTCCCGCGCGCGTGGGGCTGACGCTGGTCAAGGCGGCACGCAAGACCGGCCGCCTCGGCGGGACGATGGCGGCGTGGATCAACCGCTCCCTGCGCGAGATGGTCGACTGGACCACGCTCAAGGGCGCCGTCAACGCCAGAAGCCTCGCGCAGCCGGCGGCCGCGGCGCGCACCGTGCGCGAGGCGATCAGGGCGGAAAAGGCACAACCGCTTCTGCGATTGGCCGCCGACGTGGGACGTGTGCAGACAAGTGCCGGAACGCGAGCAGCGCTTGACGGATTGAAGCTGGCCGAGGGGCCACGCGACATGTCGAAGGTTGCGCGGCTTGCTGCAGCCAAGGGGGGCAAGACCCGTGCGATCCTCAAGCTCGCCGGCAGAGGCGCTATTGTCCTCGCCGTCGGCGCGTTCGATCTCGCGATCTGGCTGTTCTGGGCGCTCGTGACACTCCTGGGTTTCGTGACCTCGCTCAAGCGCATGACCGAGGCAATCGCCGAGCGATCTTGCATGCGCCGCAGGCTTCGCCGCGCGCGCCGCGCTCACGCCCAGCCCATCTCGCAGCACCGCGTCCTCGCGCATTGAGACGATCCTCCTGCTGCAGTGCTGAGGAGAAAGGCGAGCGCATTGCGAATATGCAGAGTTTTCAACACGACGGCGTGGAAATCGCATTTCTAGATGAAGGGGAAGGCGAGCCAGTCGTTCTCGTGCACGGTTTTGCTTCGACTGCGCACGTGAATTGGGTCTATCCCGGCTGGGTTGCGACACTGACAAAGGCCGGCCGACGCGTCATCGCGCTCGACAATCGGGGTCATGGCAGCTCGAGCAAGCTCTATGATCCCGCGGCCTACCACAGCGCCCATATGGCCGAGGATGTGGGCGCGCTGCTCGATCATCTCGATCTCTCACGCGTCGACATGATGGGCTACTCCATGGGTGCGCGGATCACGGCATTCTTTGCGCGCGCCCACTCTACGTGCTTGCGGCGGGCGGTATTCGGCGGGCTAGGCATCCATCTCGTCGATGGCGTCGGGCTGCCGGAGAGCATCGCCGAGGCACTGGAGGCTCCTTCGCTCGCGGATGTTCGCGATCCGGCGGGGCGTACTTTTCGCGCCTTTGCCGAGCAAACCAAATCCGATCTCAGGGCGCTGGCGGCGTGTATCCGCGGCTCCCGCCAGACGCTGACGCGCGAGGAGGTCGCAGCCATTCGCACGCCGGTGCTGGTTGCGGTCGGCACCGAAGATAAAGTGGCCGGTTCGGCGCGGGAGCTTGCGGCCATACTGCCATCGGGTCGAGCGTTCGATATCCCCTGGCGAGATCACATGCTCGCGGTGGGAGATAAGGCCTTCAAGGCGGAGGTGCTGCGCTTCCTGGCCGAGCCGCTTTGAAAGCTTGCCGCGTGCGGACACGACGCGGATTGGTTCCCGCAATCGGACCGGGCACGGTCAAATAAAAGTGAGCCGGGGATTTTTGCCACGGCGAACCGGAGCCCTGCGGAAGGCATTGAAGATGCACGACATCACAAGGAACCTCGCCAGTGCCGATTCTTTTGTACATTGCAATGTGGTCCTGTGCGCTAGGTATGGCGTCCAGCCTCGCCTCGCCTCCGGCTGCGCAGCCGGTAAAGAGCGCGGCGGGCGCAAGCGCTCCCGCGCAGTCCACCCGAGGTTAAGATATTCGCCGGCTTGAGGGCCGCCCGCGCACCTCGCGGTTGGTAGCCACATTTTCCACATACGCCCATTGCCTGGTCAAATTGTGCTAAGCTGATCGGGCAAGGAGCTGCGTGGAGACAATCATGGCCCAACGGCAGGTGCGCGCGGGCGCGCTCGACAAGGTCGACCCGGTATGGGCCCGTATTCGCGGCGAGGCGGAAGAGATTGCGCGGCGCGAACCCGAGCTCGCGACCCTGATCTATTCCACCATCCTGCATCATGACTCGTTGGAAGCAGCGGTGGTGCACCGCGTGGCCGAGCGTCTTGATAGTCCCGAGGTCTCGGCCGAAATGATCCGGCAGGCCTATGCCGATGCGCTCCACGCCGAGCCGGCGCTCGGCGAGGCTTTTCGTGCGGACATCGTGGCGACCGTCGATCGCGACCCCGCAACCAACCGGTTTCTGGAGCCGGTGCTCTATTTCAAAGGCTTTCATGCCATCCAGACCCATCGGCTTGCCCACTGGCTGTGGAGCAAGGGCCGCAAGGATTTCGCCTACTATCTCCAGAGTCGATCCTCGGCGGTGTTCCAGACCGACATCAACCCGGCCGTAAGCATCGGACGCGGAATTTTCCTCGACCACGCGACCGGGTTGGTCGTGGGCGAGACTGCGGTGATCGAGGACGACGTCTCGATTCTCCAGGAAGTGACTCTCGGCGGCACCGGCAAAGAGGCGGGCGATCGCCATCCAAAAATCCGCCGCGGCGTGCTGATCGGCGCAGGCGCCAAGATTCTCGGCAACATCGAAATCGGTCACTGTGCGCGCATTGCCGCCGGGTCAGTGGTGCTCAAATCGGTGCCGCATAACACCACGGTCGCGGGCGTTCCCGCCCGCGTCATCGGCGAGGCCGGCTGTCCCGAGCCGTCGCGCACCATGGACCATCTCTTTGAGGACGATGACGGCTGAGGCGGGGGCGGAGCGGTGGACGTTCAGGAAATCAGGAAACTCGACGCCTATCTCAAGCGGCTGTTTGATAACGCGCGCATCCGCGTGGTGCCGACGAAAGCCGACGCGGCCGATGTCTTTGTCGGCGAGGAGCGGATCGGCACCCTCATTCCCGACGAAGACGAAGATGAGGAGGGTCGCTCGTATAATTTCGAGGTGAAGATCACTCTAGGTGATGCCTCAACGACCGCCCCCGATATCAAGAAGCTCGACGCCTATCTCAAGCGCAAGTTCGACACCGAGCGCATCCGCGTCGTTCCGCGGTCGCGCAAAAAGGACTCTGCCGAAGTCTACGTGGGCGACGAATATATCGGCGTGTTGTTCTTCGACGAGAACGACGCCCGCTCGTCTTACTTCGAGTTACCGATCCTGGCGCTTGATTTGGACGAGCCAGGGCTGCTCAAGGGATAGCCCGGCTGCGAATTAACGATCGCATCGGCGCACCCGAGCCGTTGCGTGACTGCCGACATTTCGATTGAGCGAGATCAGCGCGGTGGCCGCACGCTTGCGATCAATCGGTCGAGCGTGTCGGCGACCATGCGCCAATCGTTGAGCCACTCGCGCGGGAAGCGCACCACAACGTCCGCTGTGCCGATCCGCCGCTCGTAGAGGCAGGTGCCGGGAGTGGGACCGGCGCGATTGCGGGTGCAGCGTACGAGAAAGCTCGCTCCTTCGGCGTCGTAGATCAGATCCTCGCCCTGATAAGGCGTGCCCTCGCGGAACGCGAGGCGAGCCAGTCCGCTCGCCTCCAGTACCGGCTCGGCTGCGGTGTAGCGCGGATAGATGGTCCGCGTCCGCTCGGCAGCGGCAAGGGCGTCACCGGCTGAGAGAATGGTCACGAATACTCGTGCAACCGGTTGTGTCGCCTCTGCCACAGTACCGTGTGGCGCGGCCGACGGCTTCGCGGCGGGATCGGGCGGCTCGAGCGAAGGCCACAGAAACACAAGGTCGACACGGTCGTGCGCGCCCGAGCGCCGCTGTCCCGTCCTGCGAATAGCAGCTGGCGGCAGGTTGAATGCGACACCCGCGACCGTGATCGGCAATGCCGGCGCATCCAGGCGCGGTGCCGGCCAGCGCGGCCACAGCACATACCCGACATAGCCGAACGCGCCCAATGCGATCATCGCAAACGCGATGAACAGTAGCGAAAACGGGCCACCAGAGCGGCGCCGCTGCTGCTGCCGACCGCGCTGCTGCCCGAGCTGAAGCGTCGTCATGGATCGCCGCCTTGCGAATCACTCGTCGCTCATCAGTCGGTCAGCAATCAGGCTTCGCTATGTCCTTAAGGCTTACGTCGCAGTTGTCGCGCGACGCTGCACGATTGCGGCGATTACTGAAAAATTAACCCTTGATTCAGCATAATCTAGCGTGGGGTGTCGCGCTGTGCGAAGGATCGCATCGGGCGACGGGGGATGGGGCGCATGGTAGCGGAACGGGTTGATTTCTTGGCGCTTGCGATCGGCTTTGCCATCGCCGGGTGCTGGAGTCTGGTCTCGGGCATGGTCGTGGTGCTGGCGCTGCGAGCTTTCGGCATCCTTCCGGGCTGAACGCGCGCGGCGAGGTTGCCTCGCAAACCTTTGCGCGCCATGGCAAGGTCGCGTCCCCGCAGAGGAGGGCGCGAATGGCAATTTTCGAGCTCGATGGCGAAGCGCCGGACCTACCGGCCGACGGCCGGTATTGGATTGCGGATAGTGCCATTGTCATCGGACGTGTGCGGCTCAAGAGCGACGCCAGCGTCTGGTTCAACTCGGTGCTGCGGGGGGACAACGAGTGGATCGAACTCGGCGAACGCTCGCAGATCCAGGACAACGCGGTGCTGCACACCGATCCCGGCTTTCCCTTGAACATCGGCGACAATTGTGTGATCGGGCACAACGTGATTCTGCACGGTTGCACCATCGCGGCGAACAGCCTGATCGGTATGGGCGCGGTCGTGCTCAACGGCGTGAGGATCGGGAGAAACTGCCTCATTGGCGCCGGTGCCGTGGTGACCGAGGGCAAGGAATTTCCGGACAACTCATTGATCCTCGGCGCGCCTGCCCGCGCGGTTAGGGCGCTGGATGAAAAAGCCGCGCAAGCGATCGCCGACGGCGCCGACATCTACGTGCGGCGCTGGCAGCAATATGCCAAGGGCCTCAAGCGGATCGGATGAGCCGTTCCGCGCTGACGCGCTTCACGCTGTACTGCGCTGGGACACAGTTAGCGCGAACTGGCGGTCGCGGCCGCAGGACGCGGATCGCCCAGCGCGATCCAAACATTCGGATCGGTCTGCGACTGCCGCTTCACGAAGCGGTATCCCGTTTGCGACCAAAGCAGCACGTCTTCGGCTTGGTTGTCGAGGATGAACTCGCCTTTGTCCGTCTTGACGGTGAGCACGGCATGCCCATCGCCCTGCTTGTCGCGTACGACCGTGATGAGCAGCGCCTGACTGGGCCATCCAGCCTCCACCAGCATCTTGCGCTTGAGTAAAACGTAATCCTCGCAGTCGCCGTAACCGTCGTCGGGGTAGTTCCAGCGCTCGCTCACGCCCCAATGCTCCAGGTCGGTCATCGGCTTGATCGTGTCATTGACCCATTCATTGATCCGTAAGAGCTCATTCCACGCTTGGGTCGTTAAGCCTGCATCGCGCGCGACTTTTGTCGTTGTTTCGCATTCCGACGCATATTCGGCGCAGAATTCACTCCATCCGACCGGCGCGCGGGCGACGGGGCCGACCGAGATGAACAGGGCCCGCTCGCTTGCAGCTTGAGTTGGCACCAGAGCCAGCGTCCCGGCCAACGCGATGCCGGCGAGGCTCGCTCCCAATCGTTCGGCAACACTCCATTTCATTATTGTGACCCTCCCTGGTCTTGAGGGCCACATTTCTCACAGACGCTTTGAACCGCCGCTAATCTCGCCAACTCATTTTGACGACAAGCCAAGTAAACAGCTGGACGAATGCAGCTATTATTCGAACGCAATTCCATTAAAATTGCAGTTGATACAATTTGAGATGAATCCCGCCATTAACGCGCCAGACGCGGTCGTGGGTTGTGCTTGCTCGCACGCGGCGCATCGCCGTTAAGACTTGCGTTGCGCCGCTCGCAGCAACGACGCGGCGGTGAACACAGGTGACCGGCTTCGCCCCCTGGGCCGCGACACGCGCCCGGCCGCCACTTCCATTTACCCGACAGTGACCTTCTCTTGCAGAAAGCTGCGGCTGGGGACACCACTTGGCAGCATTTGCGGGCTTGCCCGAGTGCGCGTGGCAGCCTATACGCGGCCCATCCCGCAAATTGCTTCAATCGACCACCTCCAGCACCAACATGTTCGATCAGCCCCGCCGCGAACGGATGCTCAACGTACCGGCGGCCGTAGTCGTGCTGCTTGCTGTCCTCGCACTCGTTCAGCTCGTGCTCATGTTCGCGCTGAGCCCCGAACAGACGACCGAGTTTCTGCTGCTCTTTGCTTTCATTCCCGCACGTTACGATCCTGGCGTCCTCCCCGACCTTGCTTGGCCGGGAGGGTGGGCAGCCGACACCTGGACGTTCGTCACATATGCGCTCATCCATGCCGACCTCAGCCATCTCCTCTTCAACGCGGTGTGGTTGCTGGCTTTCGGCTCGCCGGTTGCGCAGAGATTCGGCTCGTTGCGATTCATGGCATTCATGGCCTTGACCGCTGGCGCCGGCGCCGCCGTGCATCTGGTCACGCACTTCGGTGAATTGCTGCCGATGGTCGGCGCCTCGGCAGCGATTTCAGGAGCCATGGCCGCGGCGACACGTTTCATGTTTCAACGCGGCGGCCCGCTCGAATTCTGGCGGGATCGCACCGAGGCGTGTCGGGTTCCGGCCGCGCCGCTTGCCGATAGCCTTCGCGATGCTCGCGTGCTCGCGTTCCTCGCGGTCTGGTTCGGAATCAATATTCTGTTCGGCGTATTTTCGGTGGGCATGCCGGGTGTCGAGCAGGCGATCGCATGGCAGGCGCATATCGGCGGGTTCTTGGCTGGCCTTCTGGCATTTGCCGCATTCGATCCCGTCCCGAAGTCGGCCGCAGCC
>Ga0081455_10003816_pt1 | contig 17194 bp, 19 predicted proteins | sample TabmetS3T2R1_FD_70207 | JGI IMG/M metagenome (GOLD analysis project Ga0081455, IMG submission 70207) | Tabebuia heterophylla rhizosphere microbial communities from the University of Puerto Rico - S3T2R1 | ecosystem: Host-associated > Plants > Roots > Rhizosphere ...
CAGTGGCGCCGAAAGACGTTCAAGAGCGAGATCGACAAGCTCTGGAAGTCCGGCGACTCGGTGCAGCTGGCGATCGGCCAGAAGGATCTCCTCGTAACGCCGCTCCAGATGGCGCGCTTCTACGCGCTGATCGCAAACGGCGGGAAGCTCGTCACGCCGCACCTGGTGTCGAGCGTCGAGCAGCCGGGGAACCGCGGCGCGACGAGGCGGGTATTTGCGCCGGCCCCGCGTCAGGTGAACGTCCAGCCGAGCGAGCTGCGCGCGATCCGTGAGGGCCTGTACGAGGCAACGCACGCGAGCTACGGCACCTCGTCAGGTGTCTTCGGCAGCTTCCCGGTGCCGATCGCCGGGAAGACGGGAACGGCCGAGAAGTACGTCGAGATCGGCAGCTTCCAGGGCATGAGGGACCAGTCCTGGTGGTGCGGCTACGGGCCGACCGACTCGACGCCCAAGCTCGTCGTCTGCGTGGTGATCGAGAACGGCGGCCACGGCGGAACCGCCGCGGCGCCCGCCGCTCTGAAGGTCTTCGAGAACTACTTCGACACGAAGGCCGCTTCCCAGCAATACGTCCCATCCGATTGATGGCCGATTACGCAGCCCCACTCACACCACGCGTTCGCCGCCGACGGGCGGAGGCCACCGGCGCGATCGCCTTCCTCCGTCGGCTCGACTGGATCATGCTCGCCGCGGTTGGCGGGCTCCTCGCGTTCGGCCTCTGGGCGATCGACGGGATCACACGGCTCGACGTTCCTGGGGATCCGGAGTACTACGTGACCCGTCAGGCCGTGTTCGCCGTCGTCGGCGTCGTCGGGATGATCGGCGTCCTCTTCATCGATCCGGACTACTACCGCCGTTACCGCAAGGTCGTCTATGGGTTGATGATCGCCCTGCTGCTCGTCGTCATGGCGCTTGGAAGCGACGCCCGCGGATCGACGCGCTGGATCGAGCTCGGCTTCTTCCGATTCCAGCCATCCGAGTTCGGAAAGCTGCTGCTTGCGCTGTTCCTCGCCGGCCTGCTCGCTGCGCGCACGCGGCAGATCAGCCGGCTGCGGACCACGCTCGTCGCCGTCGGAGCGGCCGCCGTTCCCACCGTGCTCGTGTTCATGCAGCCGGACATCGGGACGGCGCTCTCGTATGGTGCGATCCTCGCGGCCTGCTTGTTCTTCGCGGGGACGCCGTGGCGGCACCTCGCCCTGCTCGCGGCGATCGCGGCGGTCGTCGGCGCGACGGTGCTCTGGTTCGCTCCCTCCCTCGGCGTCAATATCCTCGCGCCGTATCAGCGGGAGCGGCTCGAAGCCTTCATGCACCCCTCGGAGAACCCGCAGGGAGCCGCCTACAACATCAACCAGTCGATCACTGCGGTCGGCTCAGGCGGCACGGCGGGTCGCGGGGTGGCGGAGGCAACACAGACGAACCTCGATTACCTCCCCGAGCACCACACAGACTTCGTCTTCGCCTCCCTCGCCGAGCAGCGCGGCTTCTTCGGGGCGTCGATTCTCCTCGCGCTCTATCTTCTGGTCATCTGGAGGGGGATGCGGGTGATTGCGACCGCCCGAGACCCCTTCTGCGCGACCGTTGCGGGAGCGATCGTGTTCGCGCTCCTCTTCCAGGTGTTCGTGAACGTTGGAATGACGATCGGGATCGCGCCGATCACGGGCATTCCCCTCCCGTTCGTCAGCGTCGGCGGCTCGTCGATGGTCACGAACCTGCTCGCCGTCGGGATGCTCCAGGCGATCGCGGTCCGACGACGCTGAGCCTCTGTCCGATGCCGGACCTAGCATCGCGGCCATGGCATCGAGGCGCGATCCCCACGAGCTGCTGCTGATCGAAGAAGCTGACGCCTGGTTCGAGTACCTCGCCGCCACAAAGGGCCAAAACGCGACCCGCTATCTCGAGGTGGAGCCCTGGGCGTGGGCGCGTCTCTCGCAGCGGCTTCGGGCTATCCGCACCAGGCGCACGAAGCTCCGTCCGGCGGCGGCGTGAGCCTGTCCGAGCCGTTCTGAGGCGGCGAGGGCGGCTGCTAGCCTGGAGGACAGCTTTATGCAGTTTGCACAGTCCATTTCCTCGCAGCGCGCACCTCGGAGTGCGCGCGCAGGAATTACGCGAAAGGATTTCGTTTGCTCCAGTGGTTTCGGCGCCGAAAGCGCCCATCCCAGCCTGAGCCCGCCCGCGCGCGGGCCCAAACCGAACAGCTCGTAGAGACCCCGCCCGCAGAGCAGGGCGACCAGACTCAGACCAAGAAACGCCGCCGTCGAGGCAGTCGCGGTGGCCGCAATCGGCGCAAGCCGGCCGAGCGCGCGGAAGGCCAACCCAACCGCACCGAGGAGAAGCCCCGGCGCGCCGAGCAGAAGCCGCGCCGTGAGGGCGGTCGCGCCACGCGTACGACTCGTCGCCGGACCCCGACGCCGCGAGTCCTCCCGCCGCCCGCCAAGCGCGAGCTCCTCATCTCGGTCGACGTCGCGGAGCAGCGGGTCGCCGTGCTCGAGGACGACAAGGTCGCCGAGGTTTATCTCGAGCGGGACGAGAGCCGCTCGATTGCGGGGAACATCTACAAGGGCACTGTCGACAACGTCCTGCCCGGAATGGAGGCGGCGTTCGTCGAGATCGGACTCGAGAAGAACGGCTTCCTCTACGTGGACGAGATCGTCGCACCCGAGCTCGAGGGCCGCAGACACGGCCGGAGGATCCAGGATCTGCTGAGGCGCGGCGAGGAGCTCCTCGTCCAGGCCGTCAAGGATCCGATGAAGTCCAAGGGCGCGAGGTTGACGACCGAGATCTCGCTGCCCGGCCGCTTCGTCGTCTACGTCCCGAGCGGCGAGGGCTTCGGCGTCTCTCGCCGGCTGCCAGACGACGAGCGTGCGCGTCTGAGGGAGATTCTCAAGCAGGTCGGGCCCAAGCAGGGCAGCCTGATCGTCCGCACGGCGGCCGAAGGCGCGTCCGCGGAGGACATCGAGCGCGACATCGACTTCCTCGAGCGCCTCTGGAAGACGATCCAGGAGCAGGCGGACACCGTGCCGGCGCCGGCCCTCGTCTACCAGGAGGCCGAGCTGCCGCTACGCGTCATCCGCGACCTGTTCACGAACGACTTCGAGCGCGCCGTCGTCGACCACGATCGCACGTACAAGCGCATCGTCGGGTACCTCAAGAAGACCTCTCCGCACATGGCCGAGAAGGTGCAGAAGCACTCCGGCAAGACGCCGCTCTTCCGAGAGTCCGGCGTCGACGACGAGATCGCCTCTACGCTCTCTCGCCGCGTCGACCTTCCCTCCGGCGGCTACCTGGTCTTCGACTACGCCGAGGCCTTCACCGTCATCGATGTCAACACCGGCCGCTTCGTCGGCTCACGCTCGCGCTCGTCCGAGCAGCGGCTCGAGGACACCATCACGAAGAACAATCTCGAGGCCGTCAAGGAGGTCGTCCGCCAGCTTCGCCTGCGCGACATCGGCGGGATCATCGTCATCGACTTCATCGACATGGCGAACCCGAGGAACCGGGAGGCCGTCGAGGCGGCGCTGAAGACAGAGCTCGAGCGCGATCGGACGAAGACTTACGTCGTCGAGATCTCGCCGCTCGGGCTGGTGGAGATGACCCGGCAGAACGTGGCGCACGGACCTCGTGAGATCCTCACCAAGCACTGTCCGACCTGCCACGGCGACGGCATCGTCCTCTCCGAGACCACGACTGCCGTGGAGGCCGAGCGGAAGCTCCGCGCACTCGCAGCCGAGTCCCGCAGCCGGGCGTTCCGCGTGGAGCTGAACGCGCACGTCGCCGAGATCCTCATCGGTTCCGGGGCCGCTCGCCTGCAGGCGATCGAGGAGCGGACGCGACGCCGGTTCTTCATCGTGGGGAAGGAGGGTGTTCCGGCCGACCACTTCGAGGAGCTCAACCGCGGCCCGGTCGCAAAGCTTCAGCCGGAGCGGCCTGTCGAGGAAGGTCAGGAGCGCCAGGTCAAGCTCGTCGAGGTCGGTCTCCATGATCAGACCGTCGGCGTTGCGAAGGAGGGCGACTTCCCCATCTCCGTAGCCGGGGCGGCCGACATGGTCGGCAAACGCGTGAAGGTTCGCATCGAGCGCGTGCTGGACGGTGCCGCCTACGCAGAACTCGTGAGCGCTCCGACGAAGCCCGCACTGGCGCCGATCACGGCCGAGGCGCAGGCGGAGAAGCCCACGCGGGCACGACGCTCGCGCGCCGCCAAGCCCAAGGCTCGGAAGGAGACCAAGACTGAGGAGGCCGTCGCTGAGGAGCAGGCCGCCGAGGAGCCGGCCGAGGAGCCGGCCGAGGCCGTCGCCGAGGAGGCGCCCGCCCAAGAGGCGCCGAAGAAGAAAAAGACTCGCCGCGGGTCTCGCGGAGGTCGAAGGCGCAAGAAGAAGCCGGCTGTTCCAACGGAGGCGAGCGAGAACGGCGAGCCGGATGCGACGCCGGTCTTGATCCACGTGCCAGATCCCGGGCTGGGCTCGACCGAGCAGGACTCGGCGAACGGCGAGCAGCCGAAGCGGAAGAAGACGCGCCGTGGCAGCCGGGGCGGTCGGCGTCGCAAGAAGCCGGCGGCCGCCAAGGCCGAGACGGCCGAGTCCCAGGGCGCCGGGTCGGGCGATTAAAAACCGCTGGTAGACTGAGCGATCCGCGGGGTGACCCCCCGCGTTTTCCATGGCCGGTTACGCGATCATCAAGCTCGGCGGCAAGCAGTACGTCGTCCGCGAGGGCGAGAAGCTCCTCGTGGACCGGCTCGACGTGGCCGAGAACAAGACGTTCCAGCCGGACGTTCTCTTCGAGGGCGGCGACGGCAAGGCGGAGCTCTCGCCGAAGGGCAAGCACGTGACCGCGAAGGTGCTCGGTCATGTCCAGGGCGAGAAGATCCGGATCGGCAAGTACCGGCGGCGGACGGGTTACCGCCGGCACACAGGCCATCGCAGCAAGCTGACCCAGATCGAGATCGAGTCGATCGGGCCGAAGCGCAGCACCGCGAAGAAGGAGGAGACCGCGGAGAAGCCGAAGCGCACGCGGTCCGCTACAACGTCGTCGAGAAAGAGGACGACGAAGACGAAAGAGAACTCATAATGGCGCACAAGAAAGGACTCGGCTCTTCTCGCAACGGGCGCGACTCGCAAGCGAAGCGCCTCGGCGTGAAGATCTACGACGGCCAGACCGTGCGCGCCGGGATGATCCTGGTGCGTCAGCGCGGCACGCGGTTCACGCCTGGTCCCGGCGCCGGCATCGGCCGCGACGACACCATCTTCGCGACACGCGACGGGCAGGTCGAGTTCCGCCGCAGCGGCGAGCGCCGCACGATCGCCGTCGGCGAGCCCGAGAGCACGTAAAGCTCCTCGGCGATGTTCCACGACCGGGCCCGCATCCGCGTGGAGGCGGGGCGCGGCGGCCACGGTGCGCTCAGCTTCCGGCGCGAGAAGTACGTCCCGAAAGGCGGCCCCGACGGCGGTGACGGAGGACGGGGCGGCGACGTGGTTCTCGTCGCCGATCCGGATCTGCGCGACCTGGGGAAGTTCCAGGCGCCGCGGAGCTATCGCGCCGGCAAGGGCGGCCACGGACAGGGCGCGCGAAAGCATGGCGCAGACGGCGAGGACGTGATTCTCCGAGTCCCTGCCGGTACGCAGGTGCTGGACGAGCAGGAGCGCATGATCGCCGACCTCGCTGCGCCGGGCTCGCGCGTGGTTGTTGCGCGAGGGGGTGCCGGCGGACGCGGCAACCGGCGCTTCGCGACGCCGACGCGGCGCGCGCCGCGGTTTGCGGAGGTTGGCTCGCCGGGGGAGGAGGCGGAATTGCAACTGCGCCTCAAGCTCCTCGCCGACGCCGCGCTCGTCGGCCTCCCGAACGCAGGCAAGTCGTCGCTCCTGCGCCGGATCTCGAACGCCAAGCCGAAGGTCGCCGACTATCCGTTCACGACACTCGCGCCGGTGCTGGGCACCGTCGAGGCGCCCGATGGCCGCCAGCTCATCGTCGCCGATGTTCCCGGGCTGATCGAGGGAGCGAGCGACGGTGTCGGCCTGGGGCATGAGTTCCTAGCGCACCTCGAGCGCGCCCGGCTGCTCGTCCATGTGATCGATGCGTCCGAGGGTGACGCCGAGGCGCGCTTCGCGACGATCGACCGCGAGCTCGGCGCCTACGGCGCAGGGCTCGACGGACTGCCCCAGATTGTCGTGCTGAACAAGATCGACATCGCGCGGGAGCCGGAGTTCACGACGGACGACGCTCGGGTTTTGCGCGTTGTTCGAACGTCGGCTGCCACGGGGGCGGGCATCGACGATCTCAAGCGAGCGCTGTTCGAGCTCTGCCCGGCCTCGCCGGAGCCGACGGACGTGGCACACGACGGGCTCGTGGACTACCTCGTCTACCGTCCGCGCCCGGGGCGGGCGGCCTACCGCATCTTCCGTACCGATCGGGGCTTCCGCGTCGTGGGCAGTCTTCCCGAGCGCGAAGAGCTCGAGGAGGCGTTGCGCGCAGCCGGCGCCAAGGCGGGAGCCGAGGTCGAGCTGGGCGACGAGACCGTGACGCTGTGAGAACCGCCGTCCTCGGCGGTGTCTTCGACCCACCGCACCTCGGGCACGTCGCCCTCGCCGAAGGGGCGCTGAACGAGCTCGGAGCAGATCGCCTCCTCGTTCTCGTCGTGGCCAACCCTGGTCACAAGGCGACGGAGCTCGATCCTCAGACGCGGTTGGAGCTCGCGCGACTGGCCTTCGGCGACCTGCCGCGGACCGACATCCGGCTCGACGACCACGCCTACACCGTCGATCTGCTGCGCGACGAGCAGTTCGAGGACGCAGTCCTCGTCATCGGCGCCGACGAGTGGGCCGCCTTCAAGACCTGGAAGGAACCTGCCGAGATCCTGCGCCTGATCCCCGTCGCCGTCGCCCGCAGGCCCGGTCAGCCGGAGCCCGAAGGCGGCATCGAAGTGTTCGCGATCGATCAGCTTCAGATCTCCTCGCGCGAGATCCGCGAGCGGATCGAGGCCGGCGAGCCGATCGACGACCTCGTTCCAGCGAGGGTTGCGCGGGAAATCGAGCGCGATGGTTTGTACAGCGGAGCGCCCGGCTAAACTGGAGAGCGGAGAGACGCGAAAGGATTCGTTCCGACTGACCTCGCTCGAACAAGCTCGCCTCATCGCCGGCCTCGCGCAGGAGAAGCTGGCGGAGGACGTCGTCATCCTCGACCTGCGGCCGGTCTGCGTCTACACCGACTTCTTCGTCCTGTGCTCGGGCCGTAACCCGCGGCAGACGAAGGCGATCCTCGACGAGGTGCAAGCGCGGCTGAAGCAGGACTACAAACTCCGGCCGCAGTCGGTCGAGGGCGGGGCGCAGGGCGACTGGATCCTGGCGGACTACCTCGACGTCGTCCTGCACGTCTTCACACCTGACACGCGCGAGTACTACGGGCTCGAGGAGCTCTGGGGCGACATGCCGTCGGTCGAACTCGACGCCGCGACAGCCTAGTCGTCCGATCAGACAACTAGGATTCGTTGTCGATGTTGACGACGGACCAGAAGGGAGCAATCGCGGAGGCGGAGATCGCAATCGCTGCGGTCAGGCTTGGGATTGGCGTGTTCAAGCCGGTTGTGGAAGGGGAGCGATACGACCTGGTCTTCGACTTGAGGCCGCGACTCGTCCGGGTGCAATGCAAGTGGGCCTCGCTTCATGTCGATGTCATCGTCGTTCGCTGCTATTCAGCTCGACGCAATCGCTCAGGGCTTCTGAGACGGGAATACAACTCCGACGAGGTCGATGCGTTCGCCGCGTACTGTCCCGAGACCGATCGGTGTTACTTCCTCCCAATCGAACGGTTCCATGCACGAAGAGAGATCCGCTTGCGCATTGCGCCAGCGAGGAACAACCAGCGCGTTGGGGTCACCTGGGCAGACGATTTCGAGTTCGGCGCTACACTGGGCCGGGACTACGGGGCCATAGCTCAGTTGGGAGAGCGCATGCCTGGCAGGCATGAGGTCGCCGGTTCGAGCCCGGCTGGCTCCATCACAGAACCCACCGACGGCGGGCTCTCTTCAGAGGCTGGCAGACTCTTCGCGGTATGGACTGGCCTCGGCGGACGCTGACGTGAACACAGTCAGGGCGGCTTGCGTGCAGGCCGAGCCGGTCGTCCTCGACCGCGCCGCATCGATCGACAAGCTCGCGCGGCTCGTAGCGGAAGCGGCGGGCAACGGAGCGACCCTGATCGTCTTCCCCGAGGCGTTCATTCCGGTCTATCCCTCGTCGACCTGGGCGAAGGCGTTAGCGGGATGGGCGGTGCCCGAGGCGAAGGCCGCCTTCGCTGCGATCGCACGTGAGTCGCTGGCCGTCCCCGGGCCGGACACCGAGCGGCTCGGCGAGATCGCCGCACAGCACGACGTCGTCCTTGCCACAGGAGTGACGGAGATCGAGCCCGAGCGGCCAGGGACTCTCTACAACACCCTGCTCGTGCACGACGCCGACGGGCGGCTCGTCCTCACCCACCGCAAGCTCGTGCCCACGAATCATGAGCGACTCGTTTGGGGCCAGGGCGACGGCGGCGGCCTCCGCGCGGTTGAGACCGCAGCAGGACGGGTCGGCGGCCTCATCTGCTGGGAGAACTACATGCCGCTCGCCCGGTTTGCGCTCTACGACTCAGGCGTCGAGATCTACCTCGCACCGACGGCGGACGACGGCGAGACCTGGCAGGCGTCGCTCGTCCACATCGCTCGCGAGTCGCGGGCGTATGTGATCAGCCCGTCCCATTTCCAGCGCACCTCGGCGTATCCGGACGACTTTCCGCTGCACGGGGAACTGGACGGCGCGGATGTGCTCGGCCGCGGGGGGAGCGCGATTCTGGCGCCGGACGGGGCTTATTTGGCCGGACCGGTCTACGACGAGGAGGCAATCCTCTACGCCGAGCTCGATCCAGACCGACTTCTCGCAGAGCGCCAGCGCTTCGATCCCGTCGGCCACTATCACCGCCCCGACGTGTTGCGTCTGAAAGTCCGCTCGCGACGTCCCTAGAATGAGCCTATGGTCGAGATCATCTTCTTGATGCTCGTCCTCAAGCTCCCGATCCTGTACCTGATCGCGGTCGTGTGGTGGGCCGTCCGGGCGGAGCCGAATCCCGAAGAGCCGGCCCTTCTGCCGGTCACCGCCGACGACGAACCGCCGCACAGACCGCGGCCCCTCAGGCCGCGGCGACCGAGCCGCGGTGGGCCGCACGGTAGGGAGCGGGCCGCAAGGAAACCGGTCAGAGCGCCTGCCCGGTGAGCACAATGCCGTCAGCCGAGCGCGAGCGCCCGGCGGACATCGTTGCGGGGTTCCTCGCAGCGCTCGCAATCGTCGGCGGGTGCATCGCCGTGGCCTACCGGCCGGTGCCGATCGGCGTCTTCTCGATCTTCGTCGGGCTCGTCGCGGCCGGCATGAGTGGACGCCACGAGCGGCTCGCCGCCGCCGCCGTGGCGGTTGCCGCGGCCGGCTTCCTCGCCGGGATGATCATCGCCGTGATCACGAACCACGCGCTCTGGTAGCTCGGCCGTCCCGCTTGGAGGGGGATCCTCCCCTGCTAGAAAGAAGTAGGAACGAACTTGGCTGAGGTAGACGGACTCAACGCGGGCTACGCCCGTGCGCTGCTCGAGGACTATCTGGAGAACCCAGAGGGGGTTCCCTCGGAGTGGCGTGCTCTGTTCGAGAGCGGGAATAGCGAGCTCCTGACGCAGCATCCCGGGGTCGCACGGCTGGTCGAGCTGCTCCAGGCCGCCGAGAACGGGGATGTCGCTCCGGTCGTCGAGGCGCCGCCGATCCCCGAGGCGCCGACGCCGGCCCCGCCCGCCGACGAAGAATTGGTCGGCGCCGTCGCCGCGGCGATGGCGCTCATCAAGGCGCACCGAACGCACGGCCACCTCGCCGCTCACCTCGACCCGCTGGGCTCGGAGCCCGTTGGCGATCCCGCACTCGAGCCCGAGCGGCTCGTCCCGCCGCTGACGCCGGAGCTGCAGGAGAAGGTCCCGGCGCGGCTCCTGCGCGTCTACTTCCCCGGCGAGACCCTCGCCGATGTTCTACCGAAGCTGCAACAGACGTACTCCGGGACGAGCGCCTACGAGATCGAGCACATCTCCGACCACCAGGAGCGCGTCTGGCTGCGGCAGGCGATCGAGTCCGGGAAATACCGGACGCCGCTCTCGGCGGACGAGAAGCGCCGTCTGCTTGCCCGGCTGACGGAGGTGGAGGGGCTCGAGCGCTACCTCGTGCGCGCGTTTCTCGGTCAGAAGTCCTTCTCGATCGAAGGGCTGGACGTGCTCGTCCCGATGCTCGACGTGACGCTCGAGGGAGCCGCAGAGGACGGGGCGCACGAGGTCGTGATCGGCATGGCGCACCGTGGCCGGCTCAACGTGCTCGCCCACGTGCTCGGGCGGCCGTACAACACGATCCTGCGGGAGTTCGAGGGCGAGCGAACGCTGGAGGCGCTGTCCAATCAGCCGGCAGGGGCAAGCGGTGACGTGAAGTACCACCTCGGCGCCGAAGGTCGGCGCAAGACGCCCTCCGGCGACATCACGGTCACGCTGGCCGCGAATCCCAGCCATCTCGAGGCTGTCGACCCCGTCGTCGAGGGACTGGCGCGGAGCGAGCAAACTGACCGCTCGAGCCGCGAGGGGCTGCACGATACGAGAGTCGCCGTGCCGGTGCTGATTCACGGCGATGCGTCTTTCCCGGGTCAGGGCGTCGTGGCCGAGACGTTCAACCTGGAGGGGCTCGACGGCTACTCGACCGGAGGAACGCTCCACATCATTGCCAACAACCAGGTCGGCTACACGACCGATCCCGCCGACGGTCGGTCGACTCGATACTCGAGCGACCTCGCCAAGGGCTTCGACGTGCCGATCGTCCACGTCAACGCCGACGATCCGGAAGCCGCTGTCGCCTCCATCAGGCTCGCTCTAGCCTTCCGGCGCCGGTTCGGCCACGACTTCGTCATCGACCTGGTCGGTTATCGGCGCCACGGGCACAACGAGACCGACGAGCCGGCATATACCCAGCCCCTCATGGTGGAGCGAATCAAGGAGCACCCGACCGTTCGGGAGCAATACGTTGAACAGCTCGTGGACGAAGGGGTCGTGGCGCAGGAGGAGGCGGATACGCTCGTGGCGCAGGCGGAGAGCCGCCTGCGTCAGGCCCACGATCAGCTCAAGTCCACCTTCGGAGCGCCCGGGCCTGCGCCGAGCGAGCGGACGCCGCCCACGAACGGGTCCGACGTGATCACAGCGGTCCCCGCGGACCGGCTGCGGCAGCTGAACCAGGAGCTCCTGACCGTCCCCGAGCGCTTCACGGTCCACCCGAAGCTCAAGCGGCAGCTCGACCGCCGGCTGGAGGCGATCGAACAGGGTGAGATCGATTGGGGCCAGGCCGAGTCGCTGGCGTTCGCCGGCCTCCTGGTCGAAGGCATTCCGATTCGACTGACCGGTCAGGACACCGAGCGCGGGACATTCTCCCATCGCCACCTCGTCCTCCACGACCCCCAGACAGGGGAGCAGTACACGCCGATGAAGAGCCTGGCGGAGGCGGACGCGTCCTTCGAGGTCTTCAACTCACCGCTCTCCGAGTACGCTGCCCTCGGCTTCGAGTACGGCTACTCGGTGGGGGCGCCCGAGGCGCTCGTGATCTGGGAGGCCCAGTTCGGGGACTTCGTGAACGGCGCCCAGATCGTCGTCGACCAGTTTCTCGTCTCCGGCCTCTCGAAGTGGTCGCAGACGTCGCGCCTCACGCTCTTCCTGCCGCACGGCTACGAAGGGAACGGGCCTGAGCATTCGAGTGCGCGGCTCGAGCGCTTCCTGCAGCTCGCTGCGCAGGAGAACATCCGCATCGCGAACACGACGACATCGGCGCAGTTTTTCCATCTGCTGCGGAGGCAGGCGCTCGATCCGAATGCTCGGCCGCTGGTCGTGATGACACCCAAGGGGCTCCTGCGCTTGAAGGACGCCGGCAGCCGGCTCGAAGAGCTGGCCGAGGGCCGTTTCCAACCCGTCATCGACGACGCCGTCGACCACGCGCAGGTGCGGCGGCTCGTGCTCGTTTCCGGCAAGGTCTACTACGACATCGTCGGCCACGAGCGGCGCGCAGCGCGGGGAGACATCGCGGTCGCCAGGGTCGAACAGCTCTATCCCTTCCCGACGCATGACGCGGCGGCACTCGTCGCTTCGTATCCCAGCCTCGACGAGGTCGTCTGGGCGCAGGAGGAGCCACAGAACATGGGCCCGTGGCGGGCCATCCGGCACCGGCTCGAGGAGGCGATCGGCGGGGGGGTACCCCTGCGCTACGTCGGTCGGCCGTGGCGTGCGAGCTCCAGCGAGGGCTACCCGACGGCGCACCTGCAGGAGCAGGAGCGGATCGTCAAAGAGGTCCTCGCCTAGCGAGAACGGTCCGACGCGTCCCGCGCCGCGTCGCGCATGCGCCGGACCTCGCGAGTGACCTGACGGGCCGACATTGGCGCGTAGTGGCGGACCTCCCTGAGGATCCGCTTCCGGTGTTCTTTCGGAATGCGCCGCCAGAGATCCCAGGCGGTCAGTGCAAGACCCCACCAACCGATGCGGCGGCTCATGAGGTAACGGGCGCGTGGCACGCGCAGCATCCTAGACGCGAAAGTCACCCTCATGCTCCGGCCCTCCGGCGCCGACAACTTGAGGGAAGCCGTATGGGACGCTTCAGCCTCAGGCTCGTTCGCGCCGTGGAGCTTCAGGCCCGCGTGACCGAGCTCGAAGAAGAGCGACGGCGCGTCAGAGAGACGACGCTTCGCTTCGGCGAGGCGCTTGCCGCAACGCACGACATCGACGAGCTCCAGCGAGTGATCGTCGAGACCGCGGTGCAATTGACCGGAGCGTCTCGCGGACGTCTGGTCAAGAACGACGACGCGGTCGGAGAGGCCGCCGGCGTAGCGCGGCTCGAGCTTCCGCTCGAGTCCTTCGGCACGATCGAGCTCATCGGCGAGGAGTTCACCGCTGATCAGTGCGAGTCGGCCGACTGGCTGGCCGGGCACGCGGTGATCGCACTCGGCAACGCGCAGCGGCATCGAACCGTCGAGAAGCAGGCGCTCGTCGACGGGCTCACCGGTCTCGCCAACCGGCGCCTGTGCACGGCTGCGCTCGAGAGGGAGCTTGCCCGGGCCGAGCGCTTCGGCGAGCCGCTCGCGCTCGTCCTCGCAGATCTGGACGACTTCAAGTCGATCAACGACCGTTTCGGCCATCCGACTGGAGACGAGGTCCTCCGGGCTTTTGCCGAACTGCTCCAGAGCGGGGTCCGCGAGATCGACCTTGCGGGGCGCTGGGGCGGCGAGGAGTTCGTGCTGCTTCTGCCCGAAACGGATCTGGAGGGCGGCGCGAAGCTCGCCGAGCGAATCCGGCAGAGCCTTGCGGAGCACGAGCTCGCTGGGCCCGATGGGACGACATTCCGCGTAACCGCGAGCTTCGGGGTCGCCGCCTTCCCCGATGTCGCGGATCAGCTCGTCGAGGCGGCCGACGCTGCGCTGTATGAGGCGAAGCGCTCTGGCAAGAATCGGGTCGGATCCGCAGTGGTTACCGTCAGCAGCGGCACGTAGCGTTCGACGGGTTAGAATCCGCCGCCGGTTTGAGAGGGCCGGTTGTAACAGTGGTCACAGCACTGCGGAACTACGGAGGACAATGTCTGTAGAGACAACTTCACTTTTTGCAAACGTGATTCAGGATCACCTCGAGCTGAAGCGAAAGAACGCCGAGCTCGAGGGCGATATGCCGATCGACGCCTACAGGATCGAGGATCCATTCCAGAACCATCCGCTCTTCAAGACCGAGGAGCAGGCTCGCATCGAGGACACCCTCGACGGCCACCCCGGAGCTCCGGCGGCCGACTATCCCGGCCCGGACGACGAAAGCGTGGAGACCCGAGAAGACGCGCTCTGGGGTCGCTCGCGCGACTTCGACTGGGGGGACTGACCCTCGGGTTTCGGCTCCTAGCGAGGGGGTAGGCTCCCCGGAGTTCACGACGAGAAAGGGAGCCGCCATGCGAAAGCTGATTGGCCTCATCGCGATCGGGGCCGGACTGACCTACTTCTTCGACCCACAGCAGGGCCACCGCCGGCGGGCAATGGCCAAGGACAAGGTGGGGTCCTTCTTCCGGAGCCGCGCCCGCGAAGGTGAGCAGCTCGCCGGCTCGGTCTCCGCCCAGACAGACGCAATGAAGCAGAAGGCGACGCACCTGAAAGAGGAGCCGAAGCCGCAGCCGGACGATGTCACGCTCGCCCGGAAGGTCGAGACGGAGATCTTCCGCGACCCGGAGGTGCCGAAGGGCCAGATCAACGTCAACGCCGAGAACGGCAAGGTCGTCCTCCGCGGCGAGGTCAGTCAGCCGGAGCTGATCAAGGATCTCGAGGAGCGGGCACGGAGCGTGCAGGGCGTCCAGGAAGTCGAGAACTTGCTCCGCACGCCGGGCGCCGAGGCGCCGACGACGTCCTAGTCGTTACTGGCCCGCTTGAGCGGCAGGCCCCACCAGAACCAGCCGAAGAATGCAGCCACCGCGGCGGTCACAACGGCCGCCGCGGCGTAGTGGAACAGCATGTCCGTGACCAGGTAGACGGCGCCCACGAGCGCCAGGGTCAGGAAGACCATGCCGCCGATCGACAAACGGTTCGCAGTCTTGAGCAGGCGCTCCTTGTCATGCTGCCGCCAGCGCAGCCGGTGGTAGGCGGAGGGGGCGATGAGGAGCGCCGTCGCGGCGGTCGTGCAGAGGAACGTCGCGAAGAAGACCTGACGCTGCCCGTTCGTCACTTCGGAGAACCGGTTCGTGAACGGCACGGTCAGGAGGAAGGCGAACAGCACCTGGACGCCCGGCAGGACGACCCGTAGCTCGTTCAGGAACTCGATAAGCTCGCGATCGAGCCGTTCCTCTTTGCTCTCCTCGCTCATCGGCGGGATTGGATCGAAACCAGGCTAGGCGGAGCTGCATGGTCGACCTGGAGCGTCGTGTGCTCGATGCCGTACTCGGTCAAGAGCAGCTCCTCGAGCTCGCGCCGCCGGGCGTGGCAGTCGTCATCGCGCTCAACGAGGACGTGCGCCGCGAGCGCCGGGAACCCCGACGTGATCGTCCAGACATGCAGGTCGTGCACCTCGACGACACCGGGCATCTGGGCCAGCCTCCGGCCGAGCTCGCCCGCATCGATGCCCTTGGGGGCGGCTTCGAGCAGGATGTTGACCGAGTCGCGCAGCACGCTCCAGGAGCTCGCGAGGACGGCGACGGCGATCAGCGCGCCCGCGAGGGGATCCGCGTAGCGCCAGCCCGTGACGAGGATGACCAGGGCCGCGACGAGCACCCCGGCGGAGCCGAGCGCATCCGCGATCACATGCCGGAGGGCTGCGCGCATGTTCAGCGTGTCGTGTCCAGCGCGGGCCAGGATCGCGGCGGCGGCGAGGTTGACGGCAAGGCCGACCGCCGCGACGACCGCCATCCACCCGGCGAGCACGTCCGGCGGGTCCATCAGCCGTCCCCAGGCCTCGACGAAGATCCACACGGCGAGGAGTACGAGGATCACGCCGTTGGCGAGCGCGGCGAGGATCTCCGCCCGCTGGTACCCGAAGCTTCGCTCCGGCGTGCTCGGCCGTCCAGCGAGCCAGACGGCGAGCAGGGCGAGTGCGAGCGCCAGGTTGTCCGAGAGCATGTGCACCGCGTCGGCGAGGAGCGCGAGGCTTCCGGTGAGGACGCCGCCGGCGATCTCGACGGCCGTGAAGGCCAGCGTGAGCCCCAGGACCACGGCGAGAACACGACGATTTCGGGCTCTCACGACACTTAGGTGACTCACAGAACCAGGATAATCGGACAAGATCCCTCTCCATGGATGTCCGCGAGTTGATGAAGCTCGAGGTCGACCCGGCCGAGGTAGAGGCGATCTACGAGCTCTGGAAGCAGCACTCGATCGCCGAGGACAACCGCGACCTCCCCGGCCTGCTGGCCACGCTGACCGACGACTGCGTCTACGAGATCATCGGCGAGACAGAGCGCTGGGAGGGCCACGAGGGGGCAACCCGCTTCTACACAGGCCTGCTCACGGCCTTTCCTGACATCCACTTCGACCTCACCGACATCGTCGTCGGGCCGCAGGGCGTCTGCGAGGAGGCGCACGTCACGGGGACGCACGAGCGCGACTGGCTCGACTACGAAGCCACCGGCGAGCCGGTCGAGTTCCGGGTCGTCATCTGGTTCCCTTGGGACTCCGAGCGGCGGCTCTTCCGCGGCGAGAAGGTCTACGTGTACGCGCCAGAGCTAGGCTCGTTAAGGGAAGCGCGGCGACCAGAGAGCGGAGAGGACGCCGGCCAGCAGTAGAAGCCCGCCGGCCGCGGCGAGGAACACGAAGGTGACCTCGCTCTTCCCGGGCTCGCGCCCGAGACTGGATCCGAGCTTCTCGTAGGTGCGCTCGAGCGTCTGGGCGGTGCGCGCCTCCGTGAAGCGCCCGCCAGTCGTCTCCGCAATCCCGCGCAGCGTCTCGGGGTCGGGCGGGACGGGGATGACCTCGGAGCCGTAGCCGGGTGACGGCGCCTGGTTCCCGGGGCCGCCGAAACCGAAGCCGCCTCGGATCACGCCTTCCGGTGTGCCGAGGGCGACCGTGTAGACCGGGATGTTGGCCTCCTTGGCCTTCGCGGCCCCCTCCTCGGGAAGGAGCGTGCCGCGCGTCTGGGCACCGTCGGAGAGGAAGAGAATCGACGCGAGCCCCTTGGTGTCCTCCATGGGAGCCGTCCGGAGGGCGATCGTCTGCTGGCCCTCCGCGAGCGCCTGCTGCGCGAGGGTCACGGCCGCGTCGAGCGCGTCGCCTATCGCCGTGCCGCCGAAGCCCTGGAACTCGCCGATCTCGTCGATCGACTGCCGCACGAGCGCGTGGTCGGCCGTGGGCGGCGTCGCGACCTGAGCCTCGCCCGCAAAGATCACGAGACCGATCCGAAGGCGCTGCGGCGCGCGGTCGACGAACGTCCGGAGCGCCTCCTGCGCCGCGCCGAGGCGCGTCGGCTTCACGTCTCTCGCCTGCATCGAGCGCGAGGTGTCGATGACGAGGACCACGACGGCGCGCTCTTTGGCCACCATCCGGTCGACGTGCGGGCGTGCGAACGCCACGCACAGCGCTGCCAGCGCCGCGATGAAGAGAACGGGCGGGACGAACCGGCGCCACGCGCTTCCTCCGGCCACGGCGGCGAGCACCTCGAGGTTCGTGAAGCGCACGGCGTAGC
>Ga0081455_10003817_pt1 | contig 17194 bp, 14 predicted proteins | sample TabmetS3T2R1_FD_70207 | JGI IMG/M metagenome (GOLD analysis project Ga0081455, IMG submission 70207) | Tabebuia heterophylla rhizosphere microbial communities from the University of Puerto Rico - S3T2R1 | ecosystem: Host-associated > Plants > Roots > Rhizosphere ...
GCCGACCGCGCGTGGCCCATCGAGGCCTACCAGTCGGTGTTCTCGCGGGACCCCGGCTCGGCCGAGATGCCGAGCGCGGCCCGCCCCTTCACCGAGTCGCTGGTGACCGAACTGGTGACGCGGGGCATCGTCCTGGCTCCGATCACCCTGCACACCGGCGTCTCGTCGCAGGAGGCCGGCGAGCCGCCCTACGCCGAACGCTACGAGGTGCCGCCGGCCACCGCGTCGTTGGTCAACGCCGCCCACGCCGGCGGCCGGCGCGTGATAGCGGTCGGGACGACGGTCGTACGGGCGCTGGAGTCGACTGCCGACGGGACGGGCCGATCGCATCCCGGGCGGGGCTGGACCGAGCTCGTCGTCACCCCCGAGCGCGGCGTGCGGGTGGTCGACGGGCTCGTCACCGGCTGGCACGAGCCCGAGTCGTCACACCTCGCGATGCTCGAGGCCATCGCCGGCCGGGAGCTGCTGGATGCGTCGTACGCCGCGGCCGTGGCCGAGGGCTATCGCTGGCACGAGTTCGGCGACAGCCACCTCATCCTGCCGTAACGCCCGAGAAACTGGTTGTAGCTGTGCGGCAGATGACCGCACAGCTACAACCAGAACGATCTAGATGGCCGGTGGGTCGAGGATGGTCAGCTCGCCCGCAGTCGCCCCACCGTCGACCGTCAGCTCGGCGCCGGTGGTGTAGCTGGCGTCGTCGCTGGCGAGGAACAACACCGCGCGTGCCGCCTCGTCGGGGCTGCCCATGCGGGGCACCGGCAGCCGCTTGTAGTACGGGGCCTCACGATCGGTGCCGTTGAGCATCGGCGTGTCGATCCCGCCCGGATGCACCGAGTTCACCCGGATGCCCTTGGGGCCGAGGTCGATGGCCGCCGACTTCGTGAGCCCCCGCACCGCCCACTTGCTGGCCACGTACGCGCCGAGGTACGGCAGCCCGGTCAGGCCCGCGGTCGACGAGATGTTGACGATCGAGCCCCCACCGGCCCCGGCCATCGACGGCGTCACCGCCTTGATTCCCAGGAACACGCCGGTGAGGTTGACCTGCAGGATGCGCTCGAAGTCCGCGCGCTCGGTGCGGTCGATCGCCTGGAACATCAGGATGCCGGCGTTGTTCACCAGCACCGTGACCGGGCCGAAGCGGTCCTCCGTCAAGGCAACCACGTCGTGCCACTGCGCCTCGTCGGTGACGTCGAGGTGGGTGTAGGCCGCGACGTCCGGGCCCAGCTCGTCGGCCACCGCGGCCCCCACGTCGTCGAGCACGTCCCCGATGACCACGCGGGCGCCCTCGGCCGCGAACAGGCGGGCCTCGGCCGCACCCTGGCCCCGGGCCCCGCCCGTGATGATCGCGACCTTGCCGTCCAGCCGTCCCATCGAATCCCCTTCCGCGTCCTATGGCTTGTCCGAGCCGACGGCCCACATCGAGAAGAACTGCGAGCCACCGCCGTACGCATGGCCGAGCGCGCGGCGGGCGCCGTCGATCTGGTGCTCGCCGGCCTGGCCCCGGACCTGCATGGCGGCCTCGGCGAAGCGGATCATCCCCGAGGCGCCGATGGGGTTGGACGACAGCACGCCGCCCGACGGGTTCCAGGGGATGTCACCGTCCATCTGCGTGGCCCCGTCCTCGACCAGGGTCCAGCCCTTGCCCTCGTCGGCGAAGCCGAGGTTCTCCAGCCACATGGGCTCGTACCACGAGAACGGCACGTAGACCTCGGCCACGTCGAACTGGGCTCGGGGATCGGTGATGCCTGCTTGGGCGTACACGTCGGCAGCACACTCCCGGCCACCGACGGGGTCGACCTGGTCGCGGCCCGGGAACGTCGTGGGCTCGGAGCGCATGGCGCCGCCGAGCATCCATGCCGGCCGCCGCCCGGCGGCCGCGGCGGCGTCCCCGCCCGCCTCGTCGGTGAGGACCATGGCACAGGCGCCGTCGGACGACGGGCAGGTCTCCGAGTAGCGGATCGGGTCCCACAGCATCATCGAGTCCCGCACCGAGTCGAAGGTGATGTCGTGCTCGTGCAGGTGTGCCTTGGGGTTCTTCAGGGCGTTGAGCCGGTCCTTCAGTGCCACCAGCACACCGATGTGGTCGGGCGCCCCGGAGCGGCGCATGTACGCCCGGATGTGGGGCGCGAAGTAGCCGCCGGCCCCGGCGACCAGCGGCGGCTGGAACGGGATCGGCAGCGTCAGCGCCCACATCGCCTCGCTCTCCGACTGCTTCTCGAAGGCGACCGTGAGCACCCGCCCGTGGATGCCGGCCTGGACCAGGCTGGCGGCCACCAGCGCGGTCGAGCCGCCCACCGAACCGGCGGTGTGGACCCGGAGCATCGGCTTGCCGACGCAGCCGAGCGCGTCGGCGAGGTAGAGCTCGGGCATCATCACGCCCTCGAAGAAGTCCGGCGCCTTGCCGATGACGACCGCCTCGATGTCCGACCAGCCCATCTGGGCGTCGGCCAGCGCCTCGTGGGCAGCCTCGCGCACCATGCCGGCGATCGATACGTCGCCGCGGGTGGCCTGGTGCTTCGTCTGGCCGATGCCGACCACGGCGACGCGTTCCTTGCCCATCAGGACATGCCTCCCGCTCTTGGCCTTCGGCCGGGCCGCTCGGGCCCGACGGGCCGAGGTGTTGCCACCCGTTCGAGGGCCCGCGCGTGGTGCTCCTGGTCGGGCCGTCGCCCAGCCCGCATCATGCGCTTCCCTCGAGCACGCAGACCAGGTTCTGCTGCAGGCAGGGCCCGCTGGTGGCGTGGGCCACCGCGCGCTGCGCCTCGCCGCGCCGGATGCGGCCGGCGGCCTCCCCGATGCGGATCAGGCCAGCGGCCATGATCGGGTTGGCCGCGAGCGGCCCGCCGGACGGGTTCAGCGCCACGCCGTCGCGCAGCCCGAGCGCGTCGCGCAGGAGCACCTCCTGGTGGGTGAACGGCGCATGGAGCTCGGCCACGTCGACCGGGGCGTCGCCGACACCGGCGCGCTCGCCGGCGAGGCGGGTGGAGGGCGACGACGTGAGGTCGCGCACCCCGAGGGCGTGGGCCTCGATGCGGTGGTCGATCCCCCGGATCCACGCCGGGCGGTCGGCGAGCTCGCGGGCCCGGTCACCGGCGGCCAGGATCATCGCCGCCGCCCCGTCGCCGACGGGCGGGCAGTCGTGGCGGCGCAGTGGCGACGCGATCTCGGGCTCCTTCAGCAGCACGTCGGGATCGTCCGATCCCTGCAGCTGCGCGAACGGGTTGGCGGTCGCCGACCGGCGGCAGCGGGCCGCGATCTCCGCCATCTCCGCCACGGAGGTCACGCCGGCCTCGATGCACGCGCGGGCCTGGATGGCGGCGAGCGCCAGGCTGTCGGGCCACAGCGGCGCCAGGTAGTACGGATCAAGCTGGCGGGACAGCACGTCCCGCAGCGAGCCGGGCGACGCCTTGCCGTAGCTGTACACCAGGGCGGTGTCCGCGGCGCCGGACTGGATCTTGACCCACGCCTCGTAGAGCGCCCAGGCCCCGTCCATCTCGACATGGCTCTCGCTGATCGGGGGCGAGGCGCCCACGCCGTCGAGCGTCATGACGAAGCTGAACGCCGCGCCCGCGAGGTAGTCGGTGCTGCCGGAGCACGTGAAGTCGATCTGGGACTGGTCGAGGCCGGCGTCGGTCTTCACCTGGTGCAGCACCGGCATCAGCATCTCCACCTCGTTGCGCCGCTGCTCGCGGCGCACGTGGTGCGACTGGGCGAAGGCCACGACCGCCACGTCGCGCATCAGACGTGCTCCCGGTAGCTCTCGTAGGGGGCGTCGGGCTCGCCGGTGGGCCGCCACCACTTGATGGACGCCAGGTTGGGCCGCAGCTCGTCGTCGTCGACCCACACGGCCTCGACGCGCATGCCCATGCGGATCTGGTCGAAGGGGATCTCCTGGACGAGCCCGAACAGGCCCATGTCGGCCCCGTCGGGGAGGACCGAGGCGCACACGTACGGCAGCTCCATCGCCGAGCCGCTGAACTTCACGTTCACCACGCAGAAGGTCGTGACGATGCCCCGGTCGGCCAGCTCGACCTGCTCGCTGGTGGGGACCCCGTCGGTGGGGCACGATCCCCGCGGCGGCAGCATCACCTTGCCGCAGACGGGGCAGCGCTCCCCGAGGATCCGCTTGGACGCGATGCCCCGCAGGAACCGCGAGGTCGCCTCGCCCGCAGTGAACCTGTACTCCAGGCGGGCAGGCGCGCGAATGCTGCGCACCGCCTCCACGTCGCGCAAGGCCTCGGGTAGGACCACCGGACCGCTCATGCCGGTCCGGCTCCCACGGGCTCGAAGCAGGCGATGTCGGTGATGGCGCCGACCCGCTCGCCGGCCCAGCGCACCCGCACCTGCATCCCGGTGGCCATGGCCTCGGGCGAGCCGGCGTCGACCGCATGGAGCAGTGCGGTGTCGGCGCCGTCCATGCGGACGAGTGCCCATGCGAACGGGTGGTCGAGGGGTTGGTTCGGCCGGGGATCGGGCTCCCACGACCACGTGGTCACGGTGCCAGCGTCCCCCAGCTCGACCAGCTCCGTGAGCTCGCCGCTGGTCACGGGGTCGTATTCGACCGGTGGGCACAGGACACGGCCGTCCTCCGCGCGCACGCCGAGCACGAGCCCCTCGCGCAGCCCGGTCAAGAACGCGCTCTGGACCGGCCCGACCGTCCGGCTGAACGGGTACTCCAGGACGAGCGGCGCCGACAGGATCTCGGCGTCGGTCATGAGCGCAGCTCCTGAGGAAACTCGGTCATGAGCGCAGCTGGCCGGCCGACCGTGCGACCGCCAGGGAGCCGGGCGGCGATGGGGTGCGGAGGCGCAGCCCCCGAGGAAACACGAACATTGCACCTCCCCACAGGTGAAACAGGTTCTACCTTGGGTGCCTTGGTCTAGCAGCTTCGACAAACGGGCGGAAACGTCGCCGGCGGCCACGCGCCCCGTACAGTGGCGGGTCAGGCGCATCGGCACACGGCGCCCGCGCGAGGAAGCAATGCGGGACGAGGCAGGCGGAGACGGACCCACCGACGGTTCTCGGGCGCAGGCCCGGACGCAGAAGCCGGCGATCCTGGCGGTCGACGACGACCCTCAGGTGCTGGCCTCGGTCGCCCGCGACCTGCGCCGCCAGTACGGAGAGCGGTTCCGCATCCTCCGCGCCCCCGACGGCGAGACCGCGCTGGCGGTGCTCGAGCAGCTGACGCTGGCCGCCGACCCCCTGGCGCTGATCGTGGCCGACCAGCGCATGCCCGGGATGACCGGGATCGAGCTGTTGACCGAGGCGCGCACGTATGCCCCCGACGCCCGGGCGGTGCTGCTCACCGCGTACGCCGACACCGATGCCGCCATCGCCGCGATCAACGACGTCCACCTGGACCACTACGTCCTCAAGCCCTGGGACCCGCCCGAGGAACGGCTCTACCCCGTCCTCGACGAGCTGCTCGACGACTGGGAGGCGGGATTCCACCCGCCGTTCGAGGGCGTCAGGGTCGTGGGTGACCGCTGGTCGCCCGAGGCCCACCGGGTGCGCGACTTCCTGGCCCGCAACCTCGTGCCGTTCCGGTGGCTCGACGTGGAGCGCGACACCGAGGACGCCGAGGCGCTCCGCGCGGCTGCGGGCGTCGACGGGTTGCCGCTCGTCGTGTTGTCCGATGGCACCCCGCACGTCGCGCCGTCCAACCGCGAGTTGGGCGAGGCCGTGGGCCTCCATGCGACCAGTGCGACCACGACGTTCGACCTGCTGGTGGTCGGTGCCGGTCCCGCGGGGCTGGCTGCGGCGGTCTACGGGGCATCCGAGGGGCTCGACACCGGGGTGGTCGAGCGCGTGGCGCCCGGCGGTCAGGCGGGGTCGAGCTCACGCATAGAGAACTACCTGGGGTTTCCCGCGGGGGTATCGGGGGCCGACCTGGCGCGCCGTGCGCTCGACCAGGCCCGTCGCCTGGGCGCCGAGATCCTCACGCCGACGAACGTCGTCGGCCTGGCCACCCACGACACCTACCGCCTGGTCGGCCTCGAGGACGGCTCGACGCTGGCCGCCACCGCGGTGATCGTCGCCAGCGGCGTCGCCTACCGCACGCTCGACGTCCCGGGGGCGGCGGCGCTCGTCGGATCGGGCATCTTCTATGGCGCCTCGATGCACGAGGCCCGGTCCTACGAGGGCGAGGACGTGGTCGTCGTGGGCGGCGCGAACTCGGCGGGTCAGGCGGCGCTCCACCTGGCGCGCTTCGCGCGCAGGGTCACGTTGCTGGTGCGGTCGGAGACGCTGGACGGCATGTCCGCCTACCTCGCCCGACAAGTGGGGCAGACGCCCTCCATCGACGTGCGCCTCGGCATGGTGCTGCGGGGCGTGGGCGGCGACGGTCACCTCGAGCACGTCGAGGTCGCCGACGCGGCCGACACGCCGGACCGCCTGTCCGCCACGGGCATGTTCGTGTTCATCGGCGCCCGGCCCTACACCGACTGGCTCCGGGGGGCGGTCGCCCGCGACGACGACGGGTTCGTGCTCGTCGGCCCCGATCTGGCGCGGGGCCGGCACTGGAAGGAGGCCCGCGATCCGCTGTCGCTGGAGACCAGCCTGCCGGGAGTGTTCGCTGCCGGTGACGTGCGCTCTCGCTCGGTCAAGCGCGTCGCCTCGGCGGTGGGCGACGGGTCGATCGCGGTCCACCTCGTGCACCAGTACCTCGGGCTGTGACGCCGGTGGCCATGGCGCGCAATGCAGGCCGGAGGAACCGGAATGGATGCGCGGGCGCGCTGGCGTGACCTGATCTCCGGCCTGGAGTCGTCGGTCTGCGAGCCCGGCGACGACGACGAGACACGCGCCCGTAAGGTCAATTTCGTCGCGACCTCGACGTTGATCAGCGTGGCCGGCGTGTTCTGGGGGCTGTTCTACGTGGCCCTCGGCGAGGTCCTGGCGGGGCTGCTCCCGCTGTCCTACTCGGCGCTGTCGGCCGCCGACCTGATGGTGCTGCGGCGCCGGCGTCAGTTCCGGCCCTACCAAGTCGTCCAGATCGCGCTGATCATCGCCGTGCCGTTCGGGCTTCAGCTGGCGCTGGGTGGCTACGTCGGTGGTTCGGCCGTCGTGCTCTGGGCGTTCCTGGGGCCGCTGTTCGCCGTGCTCTCGACCTCGCAGCGCGAGGCCGTCGCGTGGTTCGGCGCCTTCCTCGGCGCGGTGATCGTGGCCGGAGTGGCCCAGCCGGCGCTCGACGTGAGCAACGACCTGCCCCACTGGGTCGTGGTCCTGTTCTTCGTCCTCAACCTCGGGACGGTCGCGGCCATCGCGTTCTTCATGCTCGCCTCGTTCGTACGCGCCCGCGAGCGGCTGCGAGCCCTCGAGGTCGCCTACCTGGAGCAGACCGCGATGCTGCGGCAGAGCGAGAAGCTCGCCACCCTCGGCACCCTGGCGGCCGGGGTGGCCCACGAGCTGAACAACCCGGCCGCGGCAGTGTTGCGCTCGGCCGAGCAGCTCCGACAAAGCCTTGGGGAGCTCACGCACAGCTCCCTGGCGTTGTCGCGCCAGAGCGCCCTCGCAGAGGCCGGTGCGCTGACGGGCCCCTCCCCCGCCCCGCCCGCCGGGCTCTCGCCGCTGGAGGTCGGTGACCGCGAGCAGGAGGTCGAGGACTGGCTCGACGATCACGGCGTGGACCGACCGTGGGAGCTGGCCCCCGTGCTGGTGGCTGTCGGCACCACCACCGCCGAGCTCGACGGGCTGGCCCGGCAGCTCGACCCGTCGGTCTTCGGCGCCGGCGTGGCCTTCCTGGGGCACACGGCGACGGCCACGAGCTTGAGCGACGGCATCGTGGCCGCGGCCCGCCGGATCAGCGACATCGTGGCGGCGATGCGCTCCTACACCTACCTCGACCGCGGCACCTGGCAGACCGTCGACGTCACCGAGGGGATCGAGAGCACGGTGGTGCTGATGCGATCGAAGCTGGGCGACATGCGTGTCGAGCGGCGCTACGCCCCCGACGTCCCGCAGATCGAGGTGCGCGGCACCGAGCTGAACCAGGTGTGGACCAAGGTGATCGACAACGCCGTCGACGCCACCGGCGGTACCGGCACGCTGGTGATTCGCACGTCGGTCGCCGACGGCTGGGTTGTCGTCGAGCTGGAGGACGACGGTCCCGGCATGGCGCCGGGGGTCGCCGAGCGGGTGTTCGACCCGTTCTTCACGACCAAGCCGCCGGGCAGCGGCACGGGGCTGGGCCTGAGCATCAGCCACACGGTCGTGGTCCGCCAGCACGGCGGCCGGATGAGCGTCGCGAGCGAGCCCGGGCGCACCTCGTTCCGCGTCGAGCTGCCGGTCGTGAGGCCGCGGCCGGAGGGCGCCGCCGACGAATGAACCCGGTGCGGTCAGGTCGCCGTGGCGGCCCCCGTGTCGGTGGCCGGTGACGACGCCCCGTCCGGGAAGGTGATGACCGACCGGATCACCGTGCCGGCCTTCAGGTCGGCCACCGCGTCGTTGACGCCGTCGATGGGGATGTTCTTGGAGATCATCCCCTCGAGGTCGAGGCGGCCGTTCTTCCACAGGTTGAGCATCCGATTGAAGTCGCTGCGCACGTCGGCCGAGCCGTAGTAGGAGCCCTTGATCGTCTTCTCGTTGAAGAACAGCTCGAAGGCGTTGAACGCGATCGTCTGGTCCTGCGCCCCGACGCCGATGATGCAGGTGGTGCCGCCGCGGCGGGTCACGTCGTAGGCTGCGCGCATCGTCTGGGGCAGGCCGATCGCCTCGAACGCATAGTCGAACCCGTCGCCGCCGGTGATCGACGTCTTGGCTCCGTCGAGCTCGTCGGGCTTGACCGCGTGGGTGGCTCCGAACCGCTGGGCGTCCTCGAGCTTCGAATCGACCAGGTCGACGGCCACGATCTCCGACGCCCCGGCGATGCGAGCGCCCTGGATGGCCGAGATGCCCACACCGCCGCAGCCGAACACCACCACCGACGAGCCGGAGCTGACGTGGGCGGTGTTGATGGCCGCACCGACGCCGGTCATCACCCCGCAACCGACCAGCGACGCCACCTCGTGGGGGATGTCGCTGTCGATCTTCACCACGCCCTGGTGGGGCATGATCATCTCCTCGGCCCAGGTGCCCGCGCCGGCGAAGCCGAAGATCGGCGAGCCCTCCTGCGCGAAGTGCATCGCACCCATGGCGCCGAACTGGATGTTCATGCAGAGGTTGGGCTGCTTGCGGTCGACGCAGAACTTGCAGCTTCCGCAAGGCGGGCTCCAGGCGATGATGACGTGGTCGCCGGGCTGGACCGACGTGACGCCCTCCCCCACCTCGGCCACGACGCCGGCGCCCTCGTGACCCGGGATGAAGGGCGCCGGTTGGGGGATGGTGCCGTTCATGCCCGACACGTCGGAGTGACACACACCGGTGGCGTGGATCTTGACCTTGACCTCCCCCGGCCCGACCGGGCTGAGCGAGATGTCGTCGCGGATCTCGAGCTTGTCGTCGCCGGTGTTGCGGAGAACGGCTGCGCGCATGCGGATCTCCCTTTCGTGAGTCCTGAACGGCCGCAGCGTAGCAAGGCGAGGTCAGAAGCTTGACCCGAGGGTCAGGCACTGACCCCGGCCGCGGCGAGCGCCTCCACGCCCGCGGCACCGGTGCGGCAGACTGTCCCCCCTATTGGGGACGTTGATGGGGTCGATCGGGTGAGCGAGCACGCGGACGCCGACCTCCTGCGCGAGGTGAGCGGCGGCAACGAGGCGGCGTTGGCGCAGTTGCGTGTCAATCACCGGCCCGCGCCCGGCCGCGCCGACGTGAAGCTGGCGCTGCGCCGTGCCCTGGGCCGGCAGCTGCCCCTGGCGCTCGAGATCGCGGCGCTGACGAGCTTCGTCATCGCACGGCCCATCTTCGGCAGCTTCGGGCGCTCGCCCGAGACGTTCGTGGCGCGGGGCAGCGACTGGACCGACGTCGTCGCCTTCGGGCTGGCCGTTGCGCTCGTCCCGCCCCTGCTGCTGACGGCGGTCGAGGCCGCGCTGGCCGGTGTCGCGTGGCTCGTCGCGGACCGCCGGCGGGCGGGATGGGTGCACCGGATCGCCCACCTTGCGGTGCTGGCCTCACTGCTGGCGCTCGTCGTGTGGCAGGTGGCCGGCATCGGCGGGCGGTGGAACCCCCGCGTCGGCGTACTCGTGTGCGCCGCCGCCGGCGCGCTGCTCGCGTTCCTGCGGCACCGGTTGACGGGGCTCGACCTCTTCCTTCGGTACGCGTCGGTGATCGTCATCGTGCTGTTGGTCCAGTTCCTGCTGCTGTCGCCGACGGCGTCGATCGTGTTGGGCGGGCGTCACGGGGGCGTCGACGTCGCGGCCGCCCGCGCCGCCGACGCCGCGGTGCGCCACGGCGCGCCCCCCGTCGTGCTGGTCGTGTTCGACGGCCTGCCGACCGAGCTGCTGCTGGACGGCACCGGCCACATCGACGGCCGGCTCTACCCCAACCTTGCCGCACTGGCCAGCGACGCCACGTGGTACCGCAACAACACCACGGTCGCCCAGGTGACGTTGCAGGCGGTGCCGGCGATCCTGTCGGGGCAGGTGCCGTCGTCAGGCAACGTGCCGGCGCTGGCGAGCACGTACCCCCAGAACATCTTCACGCTGCTGGGCGCGAGCTACGACCTACACGTCTACGAGCCCGTGACCGGCCTGTGCCCGGTGTCGCTGTGCCCGGCGCCGGACGGCTCTCCGGTCGATGAGCTGCTGGGCGACGCCAGGACGATCTGGCACGACCAGATGCACGACACCGAGGTCGACCCCGAGCTCGTGCCGCACGCCTTCGACGAGCGCTACGAGCGCATGGACCGGTGGATCGACCAGCAGGACTTCCGCAGCGCCGGCAGGCCCGACCTGTTCGTGTACCACCTGCCGCTGCCCCACGGCGGGTGGGAGTACCTGGCCGACGGCTCGAGCTACGACGCGTCGGGTCGTCCCTCGGACCTCGTCGCCGGCTTCTGGGGCGCGTGGGGCACCGATGTCGCCCGGCAGCGCCACATCCTCCAGGCGCAGGCGTCCGACCGCCTGCTGGGCAAGCTGCTCGGCCGCCTGCGGGCGGCCGGGAGCTACGACGACTCGCTCGTCGCCGTGACCGCCGATCACGGCTGGGCCTTCACGCACGGCGCGCCGGCCCGCGGCCTCGACCGCGCCAACGTCGACCAGATCATGTGGACGCCGCTGATCGTCAAGTCCCCCGGCCAGCGGGCCGCACGGATCGACGATCGCAACGTGAACGCGACCGACGTGCTCCCCACGATCGCCGACGAGATCGGCATGACGCCGCCCTGGGACCTCCCGGGCGAGCCCGCCGGCCGGGCCCAGCGCGACCCCGCCGACAAGTGGATCCTCGACTGGGAGCACGGCAACCTGCACGCGCCGCGGGGCGACCGCGTCCGGGTCGACGGCGTCGACGGCTTCCGCAAGGTGCTGGCCGCCGACCCGGTGCCCGAGACGGGCCCGCTCGCCGTGTGGCAGCGCACCGAGTACGGGTCGCTGGTCGGCCGGCCCGTCGCCGCTCTCACGGGTGGCGACGCCCGCCCCGAAAGCGCCGCGGTGCAGGGCCTCGACCAGTGGCAGTCGGTCGACCCCGAGCGTCCACCGCTGGAGCTGGTGGCGACCGCGCCCGTGCCGCTCGATGCCCGCGTGGCGATCGTCGTGAACGGCGTCGTGGCCGCCGTCGTGCAGCCGGGGCCGACGCCCTACGGCGTGGCGGTCCTGCACGCCCTGCTGTGGCCGGACGCCCTCCGCGCCGGCGCCAACCAACTCGGCGTGTACGTGGTCGACGGCCCCGCCGACCATCCGGTGCTGCACCCGATGAACGTGACCTCGGCGTGAACCTCAGCCGAGGCGGTCGGCGATGAGCTCGGCCGCCTCGCGGAGCTCGGCCGCCACCCAGTCGATGTCGCCCATCCCGTTGACCCAGGCGATCGTGGCCGACCACCAGACGTGGCCCAGCACCTTGGCCGCCGACGCCTCCAACGCAGCGTCGACGTCGTCCGGGAACGCGGAGCGCATGATGCGGGCCATGGCGTCGGTCACGTCCCCGATCGCGGCCACGCTCGCGGGGTCGCCGGCGGTCATGGCGGCGATGACGGCCGCGGTGAGCTTGGGCTCGCGGTCCATCGACCGCAGCGCCCGGCCCAGCACGTCCATGACCCGGTCGACGGTGTCGTCGCCGGCCGGCGGCCGGCGCATGACGCGCTGTTCCAGGTCGCCCAGCCACTGGACCATCACGGCCAGCAGCAACGCGTCCTTGGACGGGAAGTAGCGGTAGATGGTGCCGAGCGCGACCTGGGCGCGGGCCGCCACGTCGCGCATCTGCACGACGTCATAGCCACCCTCGGCGGCGAGCTCGAGCGCGGCGCGGATCACCCGCTCGCGCCGCGCCGCCTGGTTCCGGGTCAGGGTCGACGCCGCCTGGGTTGGGCGGTCGCTGTGCACCGCCCGAGGTTAGAACACGTTCTACCCCGGGCGGTGGCCGTCAGGCCTGGAGGACCGCCTCGATCTCGAGGTCGATCTTGATCTTGTCGCCCACGACGAGGCCGCCACCTTCCATGGGCATGTCAAAGCTGATGCCGAAGTCCTTGCGGTTGATCTCACCGGTGGCCGACAGACCGCCGCGCGTGCCACCCCACGGATCCTTGTTGATGCCGTGGAACTCGACCTCCAGCGGCACCGGGTTGGTGTGCTCCTTGACCGTGAGCTCGCCGTCCGCGACGTAGCCGTCGCCGACGGCCCGGAGGTCCAGGACCCGGTACGTCATCGTCGGGTACTTGTCGGCCTCGAAGTAGTTCGCCGAGCGCAGGTCGTTGTCGCGGTCGGCGTTGCCGGTGTTGATGGAGTTCAGGTCGACCGAGATGGTCGCCCGGGTCTCGAGGACGTCGTCGGTTGTGACGATCTGGCCCTCGAACTTCTCGAACCGGCCACGGACCCTGCTGAGCATCAGATGGCGGACCGAGAAGCCGACTTCGGAGTGGATCGGGTCGATGGCCCAGGTTCCGGCGGCCCAGCCCGGAATCGTGGTGGCTTCAGTCATGCGCGACACCTCCGTGCTCGTAACCTCATCATCATGCCTCCCGGCCCCGGGTCCCGTCCGTTTGCCGGACCCTACGCCGAGGGCGTGCCGGCGGGCGCACTGCGGATCGTGTGCCCCGGCCTCACCCGCTTCGGATGGCGCGAGCTGGTGCGCGGGGTCGAGATCGTCGCGGTGCTGGGCTGGCACGTCGTCGGCGCCGTCGTCGGGCACCTTGCCCGGCGACCGTCGGCGCTGGTCCGCCTGCGCCGCGATCGAGCCGCCCGCGCCGGTCTGGGGGTCGCCGTCAGCGGCGGCCTGGTGGATGCGTTCATGGCGCTCGGCCCCACGTTCGTGAAGCTGGGCCAGCTCATCGCGTCGTCTCCGGGGATGTTCCCGGCCCCGCTCGCCGACGCCTGCATGCGCACGCTCGACGACGTGCCGCCCTTCCCGGGGGACCAGGCGCTGGCGATGGTGGAGGAGGACCTCGGCGCCGCCGGCGCGGAGATGTTCAAGGACTTCGATCCCCGGCCCCTCTCGGCCGCCTCCGTCGCCCAGGTGCACGCCTGCACGCTGGCCGACGGGCGGGAGGCCGTCCTCAAGATCCAGCGGCCGGCCATCCGCGACCGCATGAACCGCGACCTGCGGATGATGTACCGCATGGCGCAGCTGGTCGACCGCACGCGGACCGGGCACCTCATGAACGCCCCCGGCGTGGTCGAGGACCTGCACCAGGTCACCAACGAGGAGCTGAACTTCGCGCTGGAGGCACATCGCCAGGCCGAGTTCCGCGCCAACATCGGGGCGTTCGGCGACAACCGGTGGATCACCGCACCCGTCGTCTACTGGGACCACTGCGGACCGAGGGTCATCTGCATGGAACGGCTGTGGGGCACGCCCATGGACCGCTTCGCGGAGATCAAGGCGCGGGGCATCGACGGCGAGCTGGTGCTCCGCCGCGGCCTGAAGGTGTGGATGGAGGCCACGGTGGTCCACGGGCCCTTCCACGGCGACGTGCACGCCGGGAACATCTGGGTCCTCGATGACGGGCGGGCCGCGTACCTCGACTTCGGCATCATGGGCGAACTGCCCGAAGCCCATCGCCAGGCCCTGCGTGACGCCCAGTACACCGTGATGATCGACGGCGACTACTCCCGCATCGTCCGGGCCTGGCAGCGCATCGGCATCCTGAGCGAGGACGTGGGACCGGTCGACGAGGTCGGTGCCCGCCTCAAGGCGGTGCTCGACCCCATGTTCGACATGACCCTCGGCGAGGTGAGCCTGGCGTTCGTGCTGCGCCAGCAGCTCGAGCTGCAGCACGAATACGGCGCCCGCGCCGCCCGCGAGCTCGTGCTCGTCTCGAAGCAGATCATGTACTTCGAGCGCTACGCCAAGGAGCTGGCCCCCGACTACAACACGGCGCGCGACCTGTTCCTGATGAAGAACGTCTTCCCGGAGGCGGTCGCCCGGCTCGCTGCCGAGCGCGGGATCAGCTTCCCGGACGACTCGGTCCCCAACATGACGGGCTCAGCCGACGCCAGCACCACTGCGTGACGCGAGGGCCGCAGGCAGCGGCCGGGCATGGACCACGACCAGCTCCTGGACCGCCCGCGTGAGAGCGACGTAGAGCAGCCGCAGCCCCTGCGGAGTGCCGCCGCCGATGGCCGCCGGCTCGGCGACCACGACGGCATCGAACTCGAGGCCCTTGGCGTCCGCGGGCGCCAGCACCGTGGCGCGCGGGAGCCGGTGTGCCGGAGGGGCCAGCTCGGGCGTCGCGATCACCGCCACCGACGTGTAGCGGCCGGTGAGGTCGGCCGCCGCCGCCGCGATCGCGTCGTGGAGGCCCTCGGCGCCCGCCGCGGCCTCCACCGCGACGAACCGGGGCGGCTGGCCCTCGACGCGGACGGACCGGCAGGGCGTGACGCCCGGCGCGGCCTCGGCCAGGAGCCGGTTGGCCACATCGATGATCGCGGCCGGCACGCGGTAGCCGAGGTCGAGATCCGCCCGGCGGGCGGTCGCAGGCGCGCCGAGGTGGTCGATCACGTCGTCCCACGACGACTGCGCCGCCGGCGCCGTGGCCTGGGCCAGGTCGCCGAGCACGGTCATCGAGCTGTCGGGGCTGCGGCGGGCCAGCGCCCGGAACCCCATCGCGGAGAGGTCCTGCGCCTCGTCGACGACCACGTGGCCGTACGCCCGCGGCGAGCCGGCCAGGAGCGCCTCGGCCTCGTCGAGCAGCGCCAGGTCGTCGAGCGTCCACGGCTCGTCCGAGACCCGGCTGGTCGGCGGTCGGAGCAGCAGCGCCTGCTCGCCAGTGTCGAGCAGCCCGTCGGCGGCGGCGCGCAGCGCGTTGCGGTTGGTGAGCACGCGCCGGACCAGGGCCGAGGCGCTCAGCGGGGGCCAGATGCGATCGAGCGCCCGCTGCCAGCCCCGGTCGCCCCGCAGGCTGGCGTCCACGGCCTCCAGGCTGGCCAGCTCCTCCCCGCGGCGTGCCACCAGTTCCTGGCGCGCCAGCCGGACGAGCCGGGTTCGCAGCGCGGCCCGCCCGACGTTGTGCGGCACACCCCGGCCATGGATGTCGGCCACGGCGTCGAACACCGCGTCCGGGTCCAGCCGCACCGGCCCCCATGGGGTGGCACCCTCGATGCGGTCCTCGGGCGGCTGCACGCTGCTGGTCACCGCGTACGCCAGCACCCCGGCCAGGCGGGCATCGCCCTTGAGTCGGGCGGTGTCGTCGCCGTCCCGGCCGCGGCGGCGGTAGGCAGTGCCGGCGAGGAGCCGCTCCAGGGTCGTCTGGCGGACGGCCGTCTCTCCGAGCGACGGCAGCACCTGGGCGATGTAGCGCAGGAAGATGGGGTTGGGGCCGACCACGAGCACGCCCGCGGCGTCGAGCTCGCGGCGGTGCTCGTAGAGCAGGAACGCAGCGCGATGGAGTCCGACCGCCGTCTTGCCGGTGCCGGGCCCTCCCTGCACCACGAGGCACGTGTCGAGCGGCGCCCGGATCACCTCGTCCTGCTCGGCGGCGATCGTGGCGACGATGTCGCGCATCTCACCGGTCCGCTCGCGCTCCAGCTCGGCCAGCAGGGGGTCGGGGATGCCGCCGTGATGGGCGGCGTCGACGCTGTCGGGGTCGTCGAACACCTCGTCGAACAGGTCGTCGAGCCGGCGGCCGCTCATCATGAACCGGCGCCGGCGCCGCAGGCCCAGCGGGTCGACAGCGGTGGCCCGGTAGAACGGCACGGCAACGTCGGCTCGCCAGTCGACCACCACCGGGTCCCCGCGAGCGTCCTCGACGTGGCGACGGCCCACGTACCAGCGCGCACCGTCGTCTCCGTCCAGCCTGCCGAAGCTCAGCCCGGGCACGTCCACGTCGAGGGTGCCGAGTCGGTGCGCCAGGTGTTGCCGGGCGATCGCGGAGTCCACCTCCTGGGCGGCGCCCTCCGCGATGGCCGCCGTGCGCGCCGTCCGGTCCCGCATGGCGGCGAGGCAGCGATAGGCCTCGTCGAGGTACGCCTGCTCGGCGTCGACGTCGGGATGGGGCACGGTCGGGACCTCAGCGCACGCGGGGCGAAGCAGCGTAGTGCCGGCCCCCGCGCCCGGTTCGGGGATTTCTCCGGCGCGGTAGGGTCCGAGCCGGAGGTGCACCACGTGCGCATCACGGCGAAGGTCGATTACGCGGTGCGAGCCGCCGCCGAACTGGCAGCGGCGCCCCCGGGGCACGTCAAGGGTGACGTGATCGCTCGGCGCCAGGGCATCCCTGCCAAGTTCCTGGAGAACATCCTGGCCGACCTCCGGCGCGCCGGCCTGGTCGCCAGCCAGCGGGGGGCCGAGGGCGGCTACTGGCTCGCCGCCGACCCCTCCACCATCTCCGTCGCCGACATCATCCGCGCCGTCGAGGGCCCCCTGGCCGACGTGCACGGCAGGCCCCCCGAGCAGGTCGAGTACCGGGGACCGGCCGCGGGGCTCCAGGGAGTGTGGGTCGCAACGCGTGCCGCGCTGCGGACGGTTCTGGAGGAGGTCACCCTGGCCGACGTTGCGGCCGGGACGCTGCCGGCCGAGGTCGAAAAGCTGTTGCGCGAGCCCGACGCGTGGGTGCGACGCTGACGTCGCCGTGAACCCACCGCGCGACGCTGATGCCGCCCTGAACGCACCGCGCTAGCGTTGACTGCCTATGTCCCGCCGGATCGACATCGAGCTCACCAGCTCTCGGGATGAC
>Ga0081455_10003818_pt1 | contig 17193 bp, 18 predicted proteins | sample TabmetS3T2R1_FD_70207 | JGI IMG/M metagenome (GOLD analysis project Ga0081455, IMG submission 70207) | Tabebuia heterophylla rhizosphere microbial communities from the University of Puerto Rico - S3T2R1 | ecosystem: Host-associated > Plants > Roots > Rhizosphere ...
GGCCGGCGACCCCATCCTGTTCCCCGAACTCTCCGACCGAGAGCGCGAAGTCCTCGAGCTACTCGCCCGTGGAATGTCGAACGCCCAGATCGCCCGCACGCTGGTCATCGCCCCCAAGACCGTCCGCAACCACCTGAGCAACGTCTTCGTCAAACTCCAGGTCAGCGACCGCAACGAAGCAATAGACCGAGCCCGCCGCGCCGGCCTCGGCCAACCCACCAACTCAAATCCAACCTTCGACGAATGACGCGGAGCTGCCGGTTACTGGAGGGTGATCACGGCTTTGACGAAGCCGGGTGGCTTGTCTTGGAGTGCCTTGAAGGCTTGGTCTGCTTGTTCGAGGGGAAAGCGGTGGGTCAGGAGATCGTGCATGGGAAGTCGTTCGCTGGCGAGCAGGCGCATTGCGGCGCGGGTGCTGTCGGCGAGCCGGAGGCGGTCTCGGACGTGGGCGTTGACCACGTCGAGTGCCTTCCAGTTCCAAGCTTCCAGATCGATGGTGCGACGCGCTTGGTGGTATCCGAGGATGGACAAAGTGCCGTGCTCGGTTGCGAGAGCCGAGGCGAGGTCGAGTCCTGGTTGCGTACCGCTGGCCTCGATGACGAGATCGAAATCTGCAGCGGCACCTCCCACGTCACCTGGCTCGGCGATGTGGGTGGCTCCGAGCGTGGTGGCGACGCGCCGGGCGTCGTCGCGCGGATCGATCGCCAGGACGCATGATGTCGGACTGAGCGCCAGGAGGCGGGTCATCACCAGACCCATGAACCCGAGGCCGACAACGGCGGTGCGATCACCCGGCGCCGGCTGGGCTCGACGGTAGGCCTCGACCACGCAGCCGAGGGGCTCGCCGATTGCATGACGTGGGTCGATGCCGTCCGGTACGGCGACGATGTCGGCCGGGTCGGCGTACACATAGTCGGCCAACGAGGGCTCCAGCCGGCCGGTCACGGTCTGCCCGACCGAGAGGCCCTCGACGCCGTCACCAAGCGCGTGGACGATGCCGACCGGCTCGTGCCCGACCCCGATCGGTGGGTCGCCGCTTGGTCCCTTCTGCCAGTCGCCGAGTTCGCTGGCGCAGATGCCGACGTACAGAACGCGGACGAGTACTTTGCCGGTGGGCGGCGGTGGGAACTTGGCCTCGCGGATGGTGAAGGTCTGGGAGCTGGTGATCTCGGCGACCCGGCCGATGAGCGAACTCACGTTCGTAGTCCTTTCGAGGCGGTCAGCCGGCGGCGTGGGCGATCGTGGTCATCAGCGCGTTGGCCGCCTGCCGGGAGTCGAGCCGAGTGTGCTGTACGACGATCGGCCGGCTGGAGCGGATGACGACCGAATAGTCGGTGCCGTGGGGGATGGGCTCGGGATCGGTGAAGTCGTTGAATCGCCGGTGGCACACGCGCCGGGCCGGAATCGTGAGCCGATAGGGTCCGACCGGCTCCCGATCCTCGAAGTACACGGTCAGTTCGACCTCGGCGGGGTCGTCGTTCGGGTTGACCATGCAGGCACTGTCGTGGCTGGTCATGTCGGGTGCCGGGCCGGTGCTGCCGGGCGGTATCCACCCGTCGGCGATCACCCAGACGTTGGCTCCGATCACTTCCACCTCCTTCAGATCGTGTTCGCGCTCTTGGCCATCAGGCCGCCGTCGCACACCAGGTGCGAACCCGTGACGTACGACGCCTCGGGCGACAACAGCCAGGTAGCCGCTGCGGCAATTTCGCGCGGTTCGGCCAGCCGCCCGAGCGGGATCTCGACCTTGGCCTGTTCGAGCAACCGCGCATGCGATTCGGTGTGCCGGTCCACAGGTACTCCGGCCAGCAGCATCGGGGTGTCGGTGGCTCCGGGAACCACGGCATTGACCCGGATCCCGTCCGCGGCGTAGTCGAGAGCGAGCGAACGGACCAACGCTGTGATGCCACCCTTCGAGGCGGCGTAAGCACCGTTGCCGCCGCCGGCGAAACCGACGAACGCGGCAGGGGAGGACGTACACACGATCGACCCTCCGCGGCCTCCGGCGAGCATCGCACGGATCGTGTGGCGGCAGCTGAGGAAAACGCCGGTGAGGTTGACCTGGAGCACTCGGTCCCAGTCGGCCAGCGGCAGTGAGTGCATCGGGCCGTTGACCTCGATTCCGGCGTTCGCGAACAGGCCGCTCGGTACGCCGAGACGTTCCACGCACCCCGCTACAGCTTCGGCGACCTCGTCCTCAGCCGCGACATCGCAGCCGATCCCCATCGCGTCGGGTGCTCCGGAACGGCGTGCGTCCTCCGCGACCTCAGCCGCCTTGCCCGCATCCAGATCGAGAGCGGCTACTTGCCAGCCTCGCCCGGCGCAGGCCAGTACGACGGCTCGCCCGATGCCGGACGCCGCGCCGGTGACGACGACCGTGTTGTCGTTGTTCATCAGGTGCGTTCCGAGTCGGCTTCAGGTGTGCGACTGAGGAGATCCTGGGCGCTGTCCACGATGTGCTCGCGGATCGCCGTACGCAGCGCGTCGTCGTCGCCGGAACGGATGACATCCAGGAGTTGGCGGTGCTCCTCCTGGATCTCCTCGGGGGCATCGTGCCGCGGAGCCAGCCGGTAGAACTGAGCCCGGATCCGCGGCTGGACGCTGCGCCACAGCTGCAGCGCGTGCAGCGAGCCGGCGGCTTCGACCGTGATCTCGTGGAAGCGCACGTCGAGTTCGTTGATGCGAGCGAGGTCCTTGGTGCGGGCGCTCTCACCCATCTGGTCGACGATTTTCTGCAGCTCGTCCAGGTGTGCGGCCCGGAGGCGCGAGATCGCCGCGGGAACGGCGTACGACTCGATCGCGAGCCGCACGGGCAGCAAGAGGCCGATCAGCTCGGCCGGGCTGATCTCCGCGACGAACACGCCGCGGTTGGGCACCAGCTCGGCGAGGCCCTCGCTTTCCAGTTGGCGGAGCGCTTCGCGCACGGGACCAGGACTGACCCCGAGCTCGCGGGCGATCTGGTCCTGCTTGAGCTGTTCCCCGGCGGCTCGTTGGCCGGTGGTGATCTCGTCTCGCAGTACGTCGACGACCTGTTGGCGCCGCGACGACGCCGGCAGCAGGGTACGTCGGTTGGTCGGCGGCGGACTGGTCTGCGCGCTCACGGGTTCTCCGTTCCCCAGCGGTGGTTTCTCGGTGCCGAGCATATCAGGCGTTGACAGATTATCAATAATCTATAATCCTCGGAGCTGTTCACCTCACGCCGCAGTCACCGAGAAGGGCATTCCGCCATGAGCAGCGACCTCACCCAGACCAGGCCGGCGTCCGCGGTCGTCCGGACTCAGTGGTGGCAGGGAGCCGTCGTCTACGAGAGCCACCTGCCGTCCTTCCGCGACGGCGACGGTGACGGCGTCGGTCAGCGCCGCGAACTCCGTCCCCGTGAGCGCCCGGCCCTCGATCCCGAGCTGGGCGGCGATCGCGGCCGCCGTGGTCGCGTGGTCGCCGGTGATCATCCGGACGCGGATGCCGGCCTCCTTGCAGAGGGCGATCGCGTCCCTCGCCTCCTTGCGCGGCGGATCGACGATCGCGACGAGCGCGAGCAGCGTCAGACCCTGGACCTCGTCCAGCAGCGGGCCGGAGGGATCGAACTCGCCGGCGTCGAGGTCGCGCGAGGCGACGGCGAGCACCCGAAGCCCCTCTCCGGCGATGCGGTCGTTCTCGGCGAGCACGCGGTCGCGTCCTTCGTCGACCGGGAGGCGCGAGCCGTCGACGTCGAGGATCGTCGTCGAGCGGGCGAGCAGGACGTCCGGAGCGCCCTTGACGAAGCAGCGGACGACGCCCTCGAGCTCGTGGAAGGTCGCCATCAGCTTGTAGTCGGAGTCGAACGGCACCTCGCCGACGCGCGGGTGCAGGCGGCGGGTCTCGTCGACGTCGAGGCCGCCCTTGGCCGCCAGGACGACGAGTGCCGCCTCGGTCGGATCGCCGACGATCTCCCCGTCGCGGACCGACGCGTCATTCGCGAGCGCCATCGGGAGCAGGAACGGCTCGAGCGGCGTGTCCATCTCGCCCGCCGTCCGCAGGATCTTGCCGATGATCGAGTAGCCCTCGCCCTCGATCGAGTAGCGCCGCCCGGCGATCACGAGCTGGCGCGCCGTCATTTGGTTGAGCGTCAGGGTGCCGGTCTTGTCGGAGCAGATCGCCGACGTCGAGCCCAGCGTCTCGACCGAGCGCAGCCGCTTGATGATCGCGCCCTCGGCGGCGAGCGCCTGCGTGCCGAGCGACAGCATCGTCGTGACGACCGCCGGCAACCCGGTCGGGATCGCGGCGACGGCGAGGCTGATGCCGATCAGGAACAGCTCGTCGAAGTCGTCGCCGCGCAGGAGCCCGATGGCGACCACGAGCACCAGCGCGACGGCCGCCATGATCGTGATCAGCACCGTCAACTGGTCGAGCTGGCGGGTGAGCGGAGTCTTCTCCTGCTGGACCTGGCTGAGCATCCCGGAGATCTGACCGACCTCGGTCGACATGCCCGTGGCCGTGACCACCATCTCGCCCCGGCCGCGCGTCACGGTCGAGTTCATGTAGGCCATGTCGACGCGGTCGCCGAGCGGGACGTCTTCGCCCTCGACGGGGTCGACGGACTTGAGCACGGGCGTGCTCTCGCCGGTCAGCGCGGCCTCTTCGATCTCGAGGGTCGCCGCGACGAGCAGCCGTCCGTCCGCCGGGACCTTGTCGCCTGCCTCGAAGTGAAGGATGTCGCCGGGCACGAGCTCCTCGGCAGGCACGTCACGGACTTCGCCCTCGCGCCGGACGTGCGCCTTGATCACGAGCATCTTCTGGAGCGCCGCGACGCTCTCCGCCGCCTTCCCTTCCTGGTTCAGGCCGAGGACCGCGTTCAGGACCGTGAGGCCGATGATCACGAGGCCGGTGCTGAACTCCTGGAGGGCGACGATGCTCACGATCGCCGCGCCGAGGAGGACGATCTGCATCAGGTCGCGGTACTGCCGCAGGAACGCCCGCCACCCGGGCTCCTTCTCCGCCTCGGCGAGCTTGTTCTCCCCGTGCTGCGCGCGCCGACGCTCGACCTCCGCGGCATCGAGCCCGGTGCGAGGGTCGACGCCGAGCTGCCCGCACGCCTCTTCTGCCGTCAGGCCGTGCCAGACCGGCGCGTCACCAGCGCTGTCCTGGCTCCTCGCGACCTCAGCGGTTTCTGTACTCAAGAGTGCGCACTCTGCACTAGTCGACGGGAGTCATGCGAGCTCGAGCCCGTTCGTGTCGCTCGTGACGATCGTGCCCGCCTCTCCGCGCACGAGCGCGGCGGCGTCGGCGATCGAGCCGATCGCGGCCACCTTCCCGGTCCGCTCGACGAACTGGCAGGCGGCGTCGACCTTCGGCCCCATCGAGCCCGCGGCGAACTCGGACGCGGAGAGGCTCTCCGGCGTCGCCCGCCGGATCGCCCGCTGCTCGGGGGTCCCCCAACCCTCGTAGACCGCGTCGACGTCGGTGACGATCGCGAGCACGTCCGCGTCCAGGTCGATCGCGAGCAGGGCACTCGCGAGATCCTTGTCGATGACCGCCTCGATCCCGACGAGACGTCGCCCGGCGGGTGCCGGTTCGTCGGTGTAGACGGTCGGAATGCCGCCTCCGCCGGCGCAGATGACGACGCAGCCCTTGTCGAGCAGCGCTTTGATCGCCTCGATCTCGAAGATCCGTTTCGGACGGGGCGAGGGAACGACGCGGCGAAGCCGGTCTCCGTCCGGTTTGAACGTCCAGCCCTGCTCCTCGGCGAGCCGGTTCGCCTCGGCCTCGTCGTAGAGCGGGCCGATCGGCTTCGTCGGGTCGTCGAACGCCGGGTCGGCCGCGTCGACCTCGATCATCGTCAGCAGCGTCGCCAAGTGACGCTCGAAGGGAAGCTCGTTCCCCAGCTCTTGCTGGATGAGGTAGCCGATCATCCCCTCGGTCTGGGCGCTCAGGACGTCCAGCGGATAGGTGCCGACCTCGGTGTAGGCCGCGCCCTGGAGGGCGAGCAATCCCACCTGTGGCCCGTTGCCGTGCGAGACGACGAGGTCGTGCTCGAGCGCAACCTCTGCCAGCGCCTTGCAGGCGAGACGCGCGTTCTCGCGCTGGTTCTCGGCGCTGAGCTCCTGCCCCCGCCGCAGGAGCGCGTTCCCTCCGAGGGCCGCAACGACGCGCACGCTCCGCACATTGTCCCTGACGGTCCGGCCGCTCCGGCGGAATAGCATGCGTGGACCTGTAAGCGAGTGGAGGCATCAGTGAATGAGTGAGCTCGAAGAGACCGGCGCGATCGACTGGTACCTGATCGAGTCCCGCGGCAAGGAGTTGAACGGTGAGCTCGTGCCACCGCTGCTCGATCTCGTCGATCGGCGTTTGATTCGGATCCTCGACGCACTGGTCCTGATCAAACAAGCCGACGGATCGTTCGAAGCACTGACGAGCCAGGAGCTCGATGCCAGTCAGGTCGGAGAGCTCGGCGCGCTCAGGGGAGCGTCCTCCGGCCTGCTCAACGACGAGGACGCCGAGGCTGCGGCGTCCGCGATGGAACCGGACTCGGTCGGGCTGCTGATCGTGTATGAGAACCTGTGGTCCGTGCCGTTCGCCGTCGCGGCCCGAAAGGCCGGAGGCCAAGTCGTCGCGGCCGGCCACATCCCGATCCAGGCGATCCTCGCCCGGCTCGATGCCCTCGACGCTCAAGGAAAGGAGACCTAGATGGGACTCATCGGCGGAATGGCCCGAACAGCCGTGATCGCCGGGACGGCAACGGCGGTCAGCAACCGGGTCTCCCGGCGGCAGGGGGAGCGCTGGGCGCAGGAGGACCAGTCCTCGTACGGCTACGGCGAGCCGCAGTACGCCCAACCTGCGCCGCAGTACGCCGAACCGGCTCCGCCGCCGCAGGCGGCCACGGATCCGCTCGAACAGCTGTCGAAGCTCGGCCAGCTGCGCGACAGCGGCGTGCTCACCGAGCAGGAGTTCGAGGCCCAGAAGGCCAAGATCCTCGGCAGCTGAACTAAAATCGGCGGACGCGCTCGCCTGGAGCACGGATCCCGGCGTGCGCGACGCGAAGCAACCACCTCGCAGCCCCATGCTGCGGAGCCGGTCAGGGTCGGTCCGGCTCCTCAGGGACGAAAGGACGAAGCCATGGCCACGAAAACGACCGCCCGACCCGCCCTCTCCGACGAGGAGTTTGCGAGTCTCATCGACCTGATCAAGGAAGCCGACAGCGTCGAGCTGAAGCTGACGGTGCCGGAGCACGACCAGCGCGGGACGATCGCCTCGCTCGGGATCGATCCGCTCGAGTCCCAGGTCCGACAGGTGTTCTTCTTCGACACGCCGGACCTGACGCTGGACAAGCACGGAGTCGTCGTTCGAGCCCGCCGTGTGCAGCGGAAAGGCGACGACTCGGTCATCAAGCTGCGCCCGGTCGTGCCGCATGAGCTGCCGAATAAGGTCCGCCGGTCTCCGAGCTTCGGCATCGAGGTCGACGCGATGCCGGGCGGGTTCGTGTGCTCGGGCTCGATGAAGCAGGCGATGGACCAGACCGCGGTTCAGAGAGTGGTGCGCGGAAAGGGCTCCCTGCGCAAGCTGTTCTCGAAGGAGCAGCGGGCATTCTTCGCCACCCACGCACCCGAGGGCGTCGAGCTCGGCGATCTGAGGCTGCTGGGGCCGATCTTCGTCCTCAAGGTCAAGTACGCAGCCGAGGACTTCGGGCGCAAGATGGTCGCGGAGCTGTGGCTGTACCCCGATGACACGCGGATTCTCGAGCTGTCCACGAAGTGCATACCGTCAGAAGCGTTCCAGGTCGCCGCCGAGGCGAGGGCCTACCTGGCCAAGCGGGGCGTGAACATGGCCGGGGAACAGCAGACGAAGACGCGGACGGCGCTCGAGTTCTTCTCGAAGCAGCTCAAGGCGGCTGAGTCGGCTGCCTGACGGCGTCGATACCGTCAGTCCGGACGAAGACGTCGCCGTCGAACCGCGGTACCTGAACCGCGAGCTGTCCCTGCTCGACTACAAGGCGCGGATTCTCGCGCTAGCCGAGGACGAGTCGCGCACGCCGATCGAGCGAGCCCGATTCCTGGCGATCCTCGGCCGGACCATGGACGAGTTCTTCCAGATTCGGGTGTCGGGCCTGCGCGAGCAGCTGATCGCCGGCGTCCCGGGCACCTCGCCCGACGGCATGAGCCCGCGCGAGCAGCTCGACGCGATCCGGAAGCGCGCGCAGGAGCTCGTCGCGCGCCAGACGCAGGCGTTTGAGAAGCGAGTTCGGCCACAGCTCCAGGGCGACGGCATTCGCATCACCGACTGGGACGACCTGAAGAAGGCGCAGCGGGAAGAGCTCACGGCGGTGTTCGAGGAGCGCGTCTATCCCGTCCTGACCCCGCTCTCCGTCGACCCCGCGCACCCGTTCCCGTACATCTCGGATCTCTCCCTCAACCTCGCCGTTGTGGTGCGCGACCCCGACACCGGTGTTCGCCGGTTCGCACGCGTCAAGGTCCCGCCGCTCCTGCCGCGCTTCCTGAAGCTCTCCGGCGGACGGCGGTTCGTGCCGCTGGAGCAGGTGATCGCCGCCCACGCAGAATGGCTCTTCCCCGGGATGAAGATCGTCTCGCGGCACCCGTTCCGGGTCACGCGCGACGCGGATGTCGAGGTCGAGGTGGACGAGGCTGACGACCTGCTGGTCACCCTCGAGTCACTGCTGCGCGGGCGGAAGCGGGCACCCGAGGCGGTTCGACTCGAGGTCACGAAATCGATGCCGCAGCGTCTTCGCTCGATCCTGCTTCGCGAGCTCCGCCTGACGTCCTCCGACCTCTACGTCATCGACGGCCTGCTCGCGCTCGGCGATCTCTGGTCGCTGACCGAGGGGAAGGGATCCCGCCGGGTCGGCGTGACGCCGCCCGAGCTGGGCGCGTCACTCTCGGAGTCGTCGGACATCCTCTCGACGCTCGACGAGCGCGACGTCCTCGTCCACCACCCGTATGACCGTTTCTCGACATCGGTCGAGGCCTTTGTCGACGAGGCCGCCGACGACCCGGACGTGCTCGCGATCAAGCAGACGATCTACCGAACCTCGGACGAGGGTGAGGCGCCGGTCGTTCGCTCGCTCGTCCGGGCCGCGGAGTCGGGCAAGGAGGTCGTCGCCCTCGTCGAGCTGACCGCGCGCGGCGACGAGGAGGCGAACATCGCGTGGGCGCGGACGCTGGAGAAAGCCGGCGTCCACGTCGTCTACGGCGTCGTCGGGCTGAAGACCCACGCGAAGATCGTCCTCGTCGTTCGCCAGGAAGGCGACAAGATCCGCCGCTACTGCCACGTCGGCACCGGGAACTACAACCCGGAGACCGCAACGATCTACGAAGACGTCGGGCTGCTCTCGAGCGAGGTCGAGCTGGCCGCGGACGTCGCCGACCTCTTCAACCGCTTGACCGGTTACTCCAACGGCAACGGCTATCGCCGTGTCCTCGTCGCGCCGGGGATGCTCCGCACCCGCCTCCTCGAACTGATCCGCGCCGAGGCGAAGGCGTCAGACGGTCGGATCGTGATGAAGATGAACAGCCTCGTCGATCCCGAGATGATCGACGCGCTCTACGAGGCGTCGAGGGCCGGAACGGAGATCGATCTCATCGTCCGCGGCATCTGCTGCCTCCGTCCGGGAGTGAAGGGGCTGTCGGAGAACATCCGGGTCCGCTCGATCGTCGGACGCTTCCTCGAGCACTCGCGGATCTTCCGCTTCGGCAGTGACGAACGGGGCCCGCGGTACTACATCGGCTCGGCCGACCTGATGCCGCGGAACCTCGATCGCCGCGTCGAGTGTTTGGCACCGGTCACCGACCCGGCGCTGATGGCGCGGCTGGAGGAGATCCTCGCGGTCAACCTGGAGGACGACGTCCTCGCCTGGGAGCTCACCCCGGACGGCTGGCGCAAGGTGAAGACGAAGGTCGGGGTCGACACCCACCAACGCCTGCAAGAGCTGGCTGAGGCGCGTGCCCTCGGCGGCGCCTAGATCGCGCAGGCCTAGGCCGGGGCGCCGGCGACGACCATCGCGTCGCGGTAGGCCGTGACGTAGTCGGCGACCATCCGCTCCGGCGAGAACCGTTCCTCGACATAGCGCCGGCACTCGAGCGGGTCGAGTGCATCGGCCGCGGCGAGCGCATCCGCCATCTCGCGGTAGTTCTCGACGATGATCCCCGAGCGGCCCTGCTCGATCACCTCCGGGACGGCGCCGCGGTTGGTCGCGATGACCGGCGTCCCGCACGCCATCGATTCGATCATCACGAGGCCGAAGGGCTCTTCCCAATCGATCGGGAAGAGCGTCGCACGGGCGTCCTGAAGCAGCTCGACCTTCGTCCCGTGCGAGACCTCGCCGAGGTACTCGATCCCGTGGATGCCGAGGTGCGGCTCGACGAACTCCTCGAAGTACTCCCGCTCCTTCGGCTCTCGGCGCTTCCCGGCGATCTTCAGCGGGAGCTCGAGGTCCATCGCGACCGCGATTGCGCGGTGGCAGCCCTTGTCGGCGCTCATCCGGCCGAGGAAGAGCAGGTAGTCGCCCGTATGCGGCTTGCAGGGGTAGACGGAGAGGTCGAGCGCGTTCGGGCAGTTGGCGAGCCAGGGAAGCTCGGGCTTCGGGCGCCGCTGATTCAGCGACAGCGAGATCAGATGGAGGTTCGGCAGCAGGCCGGCGAGCTGCTCGTACATCTCACCCGGCTCGCCGTCCAACGGCCCGTGCACGGTGTGGACGACCGGCGTCTCGATCAGGCCTGACATCACCAGGCCGGACATCCCCGTGTGGTCGTTGATGACGTCGAACTCGGCGGCGTTCGTGTAGCAGGCGAGGTTGTGGTTCAGCTCCCAGTGCGAGCGTCCGATCCACTGGCTGGGCGCCTCCTCGTAGACGTAGTTGAGCTTGGCCTTCGTCTTCGAGTCGCCGGAGGCGAAGAGCGTGACCTCGTGGCCGGCGTCCACGAGGCCGTCCGCGAGGAGTGCGACGATCCACTCGATGCCGCCGTAACCGGACGGCGGAACCGGGAACCAGACCGGGCTCAGGACGGCGATTCGCAATTGCTCGCCGTTCACGCCGGGCTCACTTCGACGTCGCCGTCATCGAGCCTGATCTCCCATTGGCGGTCGAATGCTCGCACCCCCGACAGTCTGAGCGATCCCGCCCAGGCCGGCAGCCCCTCGGGCGCGACCGACTCCAATGTGCTCTGTCGACGGTCGGGCTGGAGGCCGAGCAGCAGCTGGAGGAGGAGCACCGGCGTGCCCGCGGCCCACGCCTGGGGCCGGGCGGCGGTCGGATAGGCGATCGGGAAGCGCGTCTCCGTGCGCGGCATGCCGGCGAAGACCTCCGGCAGCTGGTACTCGAAGTGGCGTCCCGCCGTCAGCATCTGGCGAATTATCCGCTGCGCCTCGGGCCAGCGCGCGGCGCGCGCGAGGCCCCAGGCGATCAGGGAGTTGTCGTGGGGCCAGACGGTCCCGTTGTGGTAGGCGAGCGGGTTGTACGCCTGGTCGGCCGTCGACATCGTCCTCACGCCCCAGCCGGACCACAGCGCATCGCCCATCAGCTGGTCGACGACGGCGTCGATCCGCTCCGGCGGAACGATCCCGCTCCACAGCAGGTGCCCGACGTTCGAGCAGAGGGAGTCGACGACGTTCTTCTCACCGTCGAGGGCGAGCGCGTAGTAGCCGTTGCGCTCGTCGATCCAGAAGCGCTCATTGAAGCGCCGGTGGAGCTCGTCGGCCTCCTCGTCGAGCCGATCCGCAAGCTCGCGATCACGCCAGACCTCGCGCGCGAGCTCGGCGGTGCGGCGCTTGGCGTCGTACACGTAGCCCTGCACCTCGCAGGGCGCGATCGGCGGCTCCGCGAGGCGGCCGTCGGCGAAGCGCTGGGAGTCGTGCGAGTCCTTCCACGACTGGTTGTCGAGGCCACGCGGGCTCCGCTTCAGGTACTCGACGAACCCGTCGCCGTCGAGGTCTCCGCGCTTCGCGATCCAGTCGAGCGCCTGCTCGGCGCTGTCCCTGAACTCGTGGACGAGGCCCGCGTCGTCCGTCCAGCGCCAGACCTCCGAGAGCAGGATCAGGTAGAGGGGGGTGGCGTCGATCGTCCCGTAGTAGGCGGAGTGCCAGGTGCGCGCCGCCTTCCCGCTCCGAACTTCGTGGACGATCTTCCCCGGCTCGGCGTCGCGCATCGGGTCGTCCACGGCCGACTGGAGGTCCCGGAGGGCGTGGAGCGCCGTCACGGCGAGCTCCGGCCCGAAGAGGAGCGTCTGCAGGCACGTGATGATCGTGTCGCGGCCGAAGACGGTCATGAACCAGGGCATGCCGGCCGCCGGGAGCTTGCCGGCGCCGACCTCTCGGCCCCGCATGCGCAGAGACGCGAGGTCGGAGACCGACCGTCCGAACGAGGCGGCGAGGTCGTCCCAGCTCGCGCGCAGCTGAGGAACACGGAGCTGCCAGGCGGCGAGCGACTCACGGACTCGCGCAATCTCGTCGCCGAAACGTCGCTCAGCGAGTCTCGGAACGACGTGCTCGCCTTCGCGCGCCGGAACCACGTCGATCCTCAGGTCCCAGCGTTCCCGCGGCCCGAGCTCGATCCGATAGGCGATCTTGCCGTCCGAGACGATCTGGCCCGACTCGGACAGGATCACCTGCGTGTGCACCGGGAAGCCCGTTGCGTCGAGAAGGACGAACTGGTTGCCGTCCTCCTCGAACCGGATCGGGGCTGGTGGCGGGAGCGGCGCGGCATGCTGTGGATCGCCGAGCGCGAAGTCGTAGTCCTTGACAGCGAAGATGTCGGCGAAGTCGGCTGCGACTTCGAGCGCGAGCTCGAACGCGAGCGTCCGCATCCCCTGGTTCTGGACGAGCAGGCGGTCCTGCATCGCCTCGCCGACGAACCTTTCGCGGATGATCGAGAGCTCGTCGTTGTCGAGCCCTCCGACGGGCTGGTTGCGGAGATAGAAGGCGGCCGAGAAGTAGTCGACCTTGTCGGACGAGAGCAGGAGCGGCGAGGCGCCGTTCAGGGTCAGCTTCAGGAGCGAGAGGAAACGCGTGTCGTCGGCGAAGAGCCCACTCGTGGGCCCGCCGCCGATGTCGCCAAGCCCGTCACAGATGCAGAACGTCGAGCCCTCGAGGATCGTGATCGGCATCAGGTCCGGAGGATGCGGGCCCCGCTGCTCTGGTTCAGCGCCTTGACGACGATCTCGTCGATGTTCACGTTCGGAGGCCGGGTGACGGCGAAGACGACGCAGTCGGCGACATCCTCCGGCCGCACGGCATCGATGCCCTGGTAGACCTTCGCCGCCGCCTCCTCGTCACCGCGGAACCGCACGCGCGAGAAGTTGGTCTCGACGAGGCCGGGATCCACGGTCGTCAGGCGGATCGGCCGGCCGAGCAGGTCCTCGCGAAGGGCGTACGTGAAACCGCGCACCGCGAACTTGGACGTGACGTAGAGCGCTCCGCGCTCGTAGGCCTGGCGGCCCGCGATCGACCCGATGTTGACGATGTGGCCGCCGTCGGCCAAGTGCGGCAGGCAGAGGCGCGTCATCCGGATCAGTCCTTGGACGTTGGTCTCGAGCACGACCTCCTCGTCCGACTCGGTGCTCTCGTCGAAGAGGTCGCGGCCGAGGGCAAGGCCGGCGTTGTTGACGAGGATGTCCAAGCCACCGAGCCGCTCGATCGCACCCGCGGCGAATGCGCCCGAGCTCTCGGGGTCGGTGACGTCGAGCTCCAGCGCGATGAAGCCTTCGCCGAGCTCGGTGAGCCGGTCGACGCGTCGCGCGCCGGCGGCCACCGTCGCGCCATCGTTCGCGAGCGCCCGCGCAGTTGCAGCGCCGATCCCGCTCGAGGCGCCGGTGACGATCGCTCGCTTGCCTTCCAGCGCCCCCACAGGCGCGGACTCTACGTGCCCCGGCGACGCATTTGAGACGATGCGCCCTCACTGCCGTCGTCCCAAGGAGGCACGATCCGATGTTCGCGAGAGTCGCCCGCTACCGCTACCCCGACGAGCGTCTCGACGACGCCGTCGACGCCTTCCGAGCGGCGTCGGAGGGGCTCCGCGCGCTCGACGGCAACGTCGGCGGCTACTTCCTCGTCGACCGCGACAACTCCACAGCCCTGACGGTCACGTTTTGGGAGAGCCGCCAAGCGATGGAAGCAAGCGAGGTCGGAGCCAGTCGACTACGCAACGAAGCGATCAACACGGTCGACGGCGAGGTACAGGCAGTCGACCGCTGCGAGGTCGCAATCGACTTCGGTGAGACTGCCTGAGCCCGCTCCCGGCGCGCATACTGCCCGCGGTACGAGCGATCACGAGGAGCCATGGACGTCGTCTTGCTCATCGGACGGATTCTCTTCGCCTTCGTTTTCGTCAGCTCGGGGGCAACGGTCCACCTGCTCAAGCGAAGTGACGGGGTCGCCTATGCCCGGATGAAGGGCGTTCCGGCGCCGGAGATGCTGGTGCCGGCGTCGGGTCTGATGGCGGTCGCCGGCGGGTTGCTCGTCGCGCTGGGACTGTGGGCCGATCTCGGGGCGCTGCTACTGGCCGCCTTCGTGTTCCCGGTCGCGATCTGGATGCACCCGTTCTGGAAGTCGACCGACCCGATGGAGCGGCTGCAGGAACAGGTCCACTTCACGAAGGACATCGCCCTGGGCGGTGCCGCGCTAGCCCTCTTCGCGCTCTTCCAGCAGTTCGGCGACGACATCGGGCTCACGCTGGGCCCGACCGCGCTCTTCGGCTAACGCGGCGTGTTCGAGACCGAGGACGAGATCCGTGACCTGCAGGCGCTGATGGACCGAACGCTCGCGGCCGCGAATCCGCATCTCGTGCGGATCGTGAAGCCTGAGCGACGCCTCAACGCCCGGCAGGTCGTCCGCTACCTCCAGCGCACGAAGCACGTGGCGTTCGGGACCGTGAACGACCGGGGCGAGCCGCGGGTTGCTCCGCTCGACGGCGTCTTCATCCACGGACGCTTCACGGTGTCCACGGGCGGCCGGGCAGCGCGCCTGAAGCATCTCCGCGCCAATCCGGCCTGCAGCGCCGCGCACATGGACGGCGATACCGTCGGCATCGTCGTCCACGGACACGCGACGATCATTGGCCAGGCCGATAAGGGCGTCGAGGAGCTCGAGCCCGTCTGGCGCGACATCTACGGCTCGAGCCCATTCGAGTGGGGCGAGGGCGTCGTCTTCATGCGCGTCGACCCCACGTCGATGTGGGCCTACGCGTTCCACCCCGAGAACTTCCCCGAGTAATCGCGGGAGATGGAGCTCGCCGACCTCAGCCGCCTGGCCGGTGAGCTCGACGGTGTCGTCGAGCGTCGCCGCGACGGCCTGCTCGACTGGCGGTACCGCGGACGCCTGATCGCGCGGCAGCTAGACGACAGCCACGTCGTCATCCGCGCGTCGTTCGACTTCCGAGACTTCCTGCTCTACTCGTTCCCGGAGACGTTCTCGGTGCCAGGGCGCTTCGCCAAGCACATGATGATCGTGGCCGACCTCGAGAACGGGAACGCAGATGCCGTCGAGGACGCCGTCATCGGCGCCTGGGAGCTTCAGTCCGGCAAGTAAATCGGCCCGCACGCCCATGTGGGACAGACCGAGGGAGCTGGACTGCCCATCGGCCACCGCAGTACAGACGCGCGGGCCATGTTCATGTAGACCCTCGCCACGCACAGAACTTGCGCCGGCTGAACAGTCTGGCGCTGTTGTGCGGGTGCTCTCCACCCGAAACCCGCTCGACGGCGTGCATGAACCGCGAAGGCTTGGGATCCGTAGTCATCTCTGCGACAGACCCACTTCATGAAAGGGGGAGACCATGCTTGGTCCATCCCTGTTCGCGTTGCGCAGGCAACTGCCGGCCATCGTCCTTGTTGGCCTTGTTGCAGTTCTCGCCGCGCTCGTCGGGCCGGCTACGGCGGCGCCGAAGGCCAACCGGTTCGACCAGATCAACGCCGTTTCCGATCTGCCCGGCGTTGCACCGATCCTCGACCCACTGCTGGTCAACCCGTGGGGGTTGGCGCTGTCGCCCACCAGCCCGGTCTGGGCGGCGAACAACGTCACGGGCACCGCGACGCTCTACCGCGGTGGTGGTGGCGGCGCGCCGTTCGCCAAAGTGGCGCTCGAGGTCAACGTAACCAACGGCTCGCCGACCGGCCAGGCATTCAACGGCACGACCAGCTTCCAGGTGCCAACGCCGCTCGGCCCCCGCCCGGCCGTCTTCATCTTCGACAGCCAGGCCGGTGACATCACCGGGTGGAACCCGGCCAACGGGGTGACCGCGGTTGTGGCCGCGCACTCCGACAACGCCATCTACACCGGGCTTGCGCTGCTGCAGACGTCCAGCGGCCCATTTCTGCTGGCAGCCGACTTCCACCACGGGCGTATCGATGTCTTCGACGGCAACTGGAACCGCGTCAACGTCGGCTCGGCGTTTACTGACCCGGACTTGCCGTCGGGCTACGCGCCGTTCAACGTGGCGGTTGTTGGTGCCTCGGTGTACGTGAGCTACGCCAAGCAGGACGCCGACGGCGAGGAGGAGGTCGCCGGTCACAACCTCGGGTTCGTGGACAAGTTCACCGACTTCGGCCAGGCCGTGCAGCGGATCGCCAGTCGTGGGAACCTCAACGCGCCGTGGGGCTTGGCTATCGCACCGCCCAGCTTCGGCAAGTTCGCCGGTGCACTCCTGGTCGGCAACTTCGGTGACGGGAAGATCGGAGCGTACGCCGACAACGGGGACTTCCTCGGCTTCCTGCGCGACCGCAGCAACGACGTCATCTCGATCGACGGCCTCTGGGCGCTACTGCCTGGAACCGCCGCGAGCGGAGGGACCGATGCGGTCTGGTTCAGCGCCGGTCCCGATGAAGAAACGCACGGCCTCCTCGGCGTCATCCGCCCCGCGGGTTAGCGACGCCGACTCCGGGCCGCATTCGTGTCCGAATCAAGAAGCTGCGCCCCGCCGAGATCTGTCGGCGGGGCGCAGAGCCGGTGGGCGCAGTCTGAGGAGACGCCGTTGTCAGCCGGGAGAACACGAACTGAGCTCGTCCTTCGCGGGCGTTCGCACCGGCCCGCGGCAGCGGCAACTTCTAGGCCGGAACGAGGCCGGATGTGCCTCCAGGGAAAGCGTGAGCCTCGCTCACATCGGCCTACTAGGCTTGCCGCATGAAGATCTTCAATCTCAACGCAGACGAGTGGGATCGCACGGAAGAGCGCGAGGGCTGGCGCTTCAAGGACGCCTGGGTCGGCGCGCACACCGAC
>Ga0081455_10003819_pt1 | contig 17192 bp, 14 predicted proteins | sample TabmetS3T2R1_FD_70207 | JGI IMG/M metagenome (GOLD analysis project Ga0081455, IMG submission 70207) | Tabebuia heterophylla rhizosphere microbial communities from the University of Puerto Rico - S3T2R1 | ecosystem: Host-associated > Plants > Roots > Rhizosphere ...
GGCGGGTGGCACCGCGTCGCGACGCTCGATGGGGCGCAGGCCACGTGCATCGCGATGACCGATGCCATCCACGTCGGCTCGTCGGGGGCGCGGCTGTTCCGCCTGGACGATGGCAGCCTCGAACCCGTCGCCGGGTTCGACGACGTCGAGGGGCGCGGGGACTGGTACACGCCCTGGGGCGGGCCCCCCGACACGCGGTCGATGTCGGAGTGGGGACAGGACGTCTACGTCAACGTGCACGTGGGCGGCATCCCGCACACCGCCGACCACGGCCGGACGTGGAGCCCGACGATCGACATCGACGCGGATGTGCACCAGGTCGCGACGGCCGAGGGCCTCGTGCTCGCGGCCGGCGCTCGTGGGCTCTCGGTCAGCGGGGATCGGGGGGCCACCTGGCGGCTGCGGACGGACGGGCTCGAGACCCGCTACTGCCGAGCGGTGGCGGTCTGCGGGGATCGCGTGCTCGTGTCGGCCTCGATCGGACCGCGCGGCGGCCGCGCCGCCGTCTACCGGGCCGGCCTGGAGGACGGCCCCTTCGAACGCTGCCGGGAGGGACTGCCCGAGTGGTTCGACGACAACATCGACAGCTCCTGCCTGGACGCCCTGAACGACGGCTCGTACGCGGCGTTCGGCACCGGCGACGGTCGGGTGTTCGGCTCGGGTGACGGCGGCACCACCTGGGCGGAGGTCGCGACGGGCCTGCCGGCCGTGCGCCACCTGCTGGTCGTGCCCGACTGAGCTCGGACCCGCTAGGAGACCCGGTACACGAGGTGCGTCACGCCCTCGGTCTCGCTCAGCGCGGTCTGATGCAGCTCGATGCGCTTGGGGAGTCGTTCGAAGAGCTTGGTGCCGTCGCCCAGCAGGACGTCGATCACGTGGATCCGGATCTCGTCGACGAGCCCGGCGGCGAGGAACTGCTGATCGAGGTTCGCGCCCATCAGGCCGATCCGCTTGTCCCCCGCGGCCCTGCGCGCCTGCTCGAGGGCGCTCTCGATCCCGTCGGTCACGAACGTGAACACGGGGTCGGCGCCGGTCACCGCGCGATGGGTCACCACGAAGCACGGGACGTCCTCGAGCGGACCCTTGCCCTCCCAGTCCTTGATCGCGTTGTCGTAGGTCTTGCGCCCGATGATCACGGCGCCCGTCTCCTCGACCAGGTTGCCGTAGACCTTCTCGAACACCGCGGGATCGTCGAACATCCAGTTGTGCAGCCGCATCCCGTCCTCGCCCAGCCCCTGGTCCGGGTTGTCGTTCGGCGCCGCGATGAACCCGTCCAGGGACATGCTCATGTCGATGACCACGTCGCCCATGTCTCCTCCTTCGTGTCGATGGTCTGACCGGCCGGCGTCCGGGAACTCATCGCCGAGGTTCGGCCACCTCAGTCATTCCTTGCCCGATCCGCTCGGCGCAAACCTCCAGGCACGGCTTGTCGCTTCCTTCCCCGGCACGTGAAGATGCAAGGGATGGCGAGGATCGGTGACCTGACCACGGCGCTCGCTCGGATCGGGGCGGACCCGAGGGACGACGAGGAGCTGCGACAGAAGAAGTCGCTCCTCGTCCTCCTGGCGGTCCTGATCGCGCCCGTGTCCGTCGTGTGGGGCATCCTGTACCTCGCCCTCGGCTCGGCGGTGGGCATCGCTCCCCTCCTGTACTGCGCGATCTCGATCGCGTCCCTTGCCGTGTTCGCGCGAACCCGGAACTTCGGATTCCTCCTCCTCGTGCAGCTCCTCGACATCCTCATCGCGCCGACGGCCGGCGGTCAGATGCTCGTGGGCGGGTTCCTCCCCTCGGGTGGGGTCGGGCTCTGGGGGATCCTGGCCCCGCTGGGGGCGCTCGTCTTCCTCGAGCTGCGTCAGGCCGTCCGATGGTTCGTCGCGTTCGTCGTGGTGTTCCTGCTCACCGGCATCGCGGGCGAGATGTTCTTCGCCGACGCCGATCTCCCGGTGTGGTTCACGAGCATGATGCTGGCCCTGAACATCGTCGGCGCCGTCTCCATCTCCTTCCTGCTCCTCGCGACCTTCGCCCGCCAGCGCAACGAGGCGCTCACGGCGCTGCGAGCGGAGCAGGAGAAGTCCGAGGCCCTCCTCGTGAACGTCCTCCCGGGTGCGATCGCGGCCAGGCTGAAGGCTACCGACGAGCCGATCGCCGACCACTTCGACGCGACCTCGATCCTGTTCGCCGACATCGTGGACTTCACCCCGCTCTCCCAGCGCCTTCCGCCGGCCGAGATGGTCGGCATCCTCGATCGGCTCTTCTCGGGGTTCGACACGCTCGTGGAGCGGCACGGGCTCGAGAAGATCAAGACCGTCGGAGACTGCTACATGGCGGCCGCGGGCGTGCCCGATCCGCATCCCGATCACGCGCGGCGGATCGCGCGCCTGGCGCTGGACATGCGGGACGCGGTCGGGAACGTGACGGTGGACGGGCGCCAGGGACTCGAGCTCCGGATCGGCATCAACTCGGGGCCCGTCGTCGCCGGGGTGATCGGCAGGAAGCGCTTCCTCTACGACCTGTGGAGCGACGCCGTGAACACGGCCAGCCGGATGGAGTCCCACGGCACGCCCGGACAGATCCAGATCACGCGCGAGACCTACGAGCTGCTGAAGGACGAGTTCGTCTGCCGGCCGCGAGGGACGATCACGGTGAAGGGCAAGGGCGAGATGGAGACCTGGTACCTCGAGGGCCCCCGCTCCGACGACGCGCGTGAGGACACGGAGGCGGCCGGACTGCCCCAGCCGGACCGCCGATAGGCCCCGGATCGAGCATGGGGACCCGACATCGCTCCGTGGCGCTGCTCCGCGCGATCACGAACCTCCCGATGCAGCCGTTCCGCGACGCGATGCAGCAGATGGGCTTCACCGGCGTCGAGAGCTACGGGATGTCGGGCAACCTGCTGTTCGACACGACGACGACCGACACGAGGGCGCTCGAGCGCAGGATCGGGAAGCGATTCGGGACGGACGCGTTCGTCCGCACGCACGCCGAGATGAAGCGGGCGGTGGCCCACGATCCGTTGGCCGGGATCGTGATGTTCCTCGAACGTCCGCCCCCCGCCGCCATGCGCCGTGCCTTCCTCGGGCTCGACGTCCAGGACCCACGGCCAGTGCTCATCGGACGGACGCTCTACTTCTCCTACCCGCTGCTCCTTCGCGGACGGCGGACACCTCTCGACATCGAGGATCGGCTCGCCGTCAGGGGAACCTTCAGGACGTCCCGCGTCGTGGCAGCGCTCCTGGCTCGGATGTGAGCCGCGCCGCGGGCGCGTCCCGGCGTGCGACAGGGGCCCGGAGGTTGAGGAGTTGCCCGCTCACGGTGCTTCCTCTCGGCTCTGGCGACGACGCCACGCGTGATCCGAATGGAGGGGCCGCCACCGCCGAGGCGAACGACCCGGTCTGGACGGGCCGAACGGCCGCGTGCATGCTCTACCTACGCACGCATCCTGTCGCGAGGAGGTGCCATGGCCGCGGGCACGGATGTCATCACGGTCGACGGGAACGAGGCGGCGGCACGGGTCGCTCACCGGCTCTCCGAGGTGATCGCGATCTACCCGATCACGCCGTCCTCTCCGATGGGCGAGCTCGCCGACGCGTGGTCGGCGGCCGGCCGGGCCAACCTGTGGGGACAGGTCCCGCAGGTGATCGAGATGCAGAGCGAGGGAGGGGCCGCCGGCGCCCTGCACGGCGCGCTCCAGGCCGGGGCCCTGTGTACGACCTTCACCGCGTCGCAGGGACTCCTGCTGATGATCCCGAACATGTACAAGATCGCGGGCGAGCTCACGCCCGCGGTGATCCACGTCGCCTCGCGAACGCTGGCGACCCACGCGCTGTCGATCTTTGGCGACCACAGCGACGTGATGGCCGTCCGTCAGACCGGTTGGGCGATGCTCGCGTCCTCGGACGTGCAGGCGGCGCACGATCTCGCCGCGATCGCCCACGCCTCCACGCTCGCGTGCCGGGTGCCGTTCCTGCACTTCTTCGACGGGTTCAGGACCTCCCACGAGGTCAATGTCATCCACGAGGTCGGGGACGATGTGCTGCGATCGCTCGTCGACGAGCGCCTGATCCGGTCGCATCGTGAACGCGCACTCTCCCCCGACCATCCGGTCCTGCGAGGAAGCGCCCAGAACCCCGACGTGTTCTTCCAAGCGCGCGAGGCCGCGACTCCCTTCCACGCTGCCGTCCCGGAGATCGTCCAGCGGACCATGGACCGGTTCGCCGAGCTCACCGGCCGCACGTACCATCTGTTCGACTACCACGGGGCACCCGATGCCGAGCGGGTCCTCGTGCTCATGGGTTCGGGAGAGGGTGCCGCCCGGGAGACGGTCGACAGGTTGGTCACGAGCGGCGAGAAGGTCGGCCTCCTGAACGTGCGGCTGTTCCGGCCGTTCGCGGTCGAGGCGTTCGTCGGCGCGCTCCCCTCCACCGCTCGCGGGATCGCCGTCCTCGATCGCGCGAAGGAGCCGGGGGCGATCGGCGAGCCCCTGTATCAGGACGTGGTCACGGCGCTCGCGCAGCGACCCTGGGCCGGCGACATCATGCCGTGGGTCATCGGCGGCCGGTACGGCCTGTCCTCCAAGGAGTTCGATCCCGCGATGGCGAGGGCCGTGTTCGACGAGCTCGCCAAGGATGCCCCGAAGGATCGCTTCACGGTCGGCATCGTCGACGACGTCTCGCACTCGTCGTTGGAGGTCGACCACTCGTTCGTGACCGAGGCACCCGACATCGTCCGGGCCGTCTTCTACGGGCTGGGCGCCGACGGAACCGTCAGCGCGAACAAGAGCACCGTCAAGATCGTCGGGGAAGGGACGGATCTGTTCGCACAGGGCTACTTCGTCTACGACTCGAAGAAGTCGGGATCCGTGACGACGTCGCACCTGCGGATCGGGTCTCATCCCATCCGCTCGACGTATCTGATCGGTTCGGGCCAGGCGGGGTTCGTTGCCTGTCACCAGTTCGGCTTCCTCGAACGGCTCGATGTCCTCGACGTCGCGGCACCCGGGGCGACCTTCCTGCTCAACAGTCCGTTCGGGCCCGAGTCGGTCTGGGAGCACCTGCCCGTCGAGATCCAGCGCACGATCGTGGACAAGCGGCTGCGCGTGTTCGTCGTCGACGCGCAGCGGATCGCCGCGGAGAACGGGCTCGGCCCACGCGTGAACACGATCCTGCAGACCTGCTTCTTCGCGCTCACGAACATCCTCGACGTGACGGACGCCGTCGGACGCATCAGGTCCGCGATCGAGAAGAGCTACGGCAAGCGCGGCCGCTCGGTCGTGGAGCAGAACTTCGCCGCGGTGGATGCGGCCATCGGCGGACTGATCGAGGTTCCGGTGCCCGAGGAGACGCTCGGAGACCTGCATCGCCTGCCCCCGGTACCCGAGGAGGCACCCGACTTCGTGCAGAGGGTGACGGCGATGATGATCGCCGGCAAGGGAGACCTGCTCCCCGTCTCCGCGCTCCCCGTGGACGGAACGTTCCCGACCGACACGGCGCGCTGGGAGCGCCGGTCCATCGCGAGCGAGATCCCGATCTGGGATCCCGACATCTGCATCGATTGCGCGAAATGCGCGCTCGTCTGCCCGCATGCCGCGATCCGGATGAAGGTGTTCGAGCCCATCGCCGTCGATCACGCCCCGGCGACGTTCCGCCACAAGGAGTGGCGCGACCGCGAGGACCCCGGCAAGTGGATGACGATCCAGGTCGTGCCCGACGACTGCACCGGCTGCGGCGTGTGCGTCGACGTCTGCCCCGCACGGTCCAAGGAGGTCGCCAAGCACAAGGCGATCGACATGGGATCGAAGCACGAGCATCTGGACGCCGAGCGGACGAACCTCGACTTCTTCCTGGGGATCGCGCCCGCGGACCGGAGCGCCGTCAAGGTCGCCTCGATCAAGGGCTCTCAGATGCTGGAGCCGCTCTTCCAGACCAGCGGAGCCTGCGCCGGCTGCGGGGAGACGCCGTACCTGAAGCTCCTGTCCCAGCTGTACGGCGACCGGATCCTGGTGGCGAACGCGACCGGATGCTCCTCGATCTACGGAGGGAACTTGCCGACGACGCCGTGGTCGGTCGACGCGGACGGCCGCGGCCCCGCCTGGTCGAACTCGCTGTTCGAGGACAACGCGGAGTTCGGCCTTGGCATGCGCCTCGCGCTCGATCACCAGGTCGCGTACGCGCGGAGCCTGCTCGAACGCCTCGGCCCGGACCTGGATCCGCAGCTCGCACGCGCGATCCTCGACGCGCCGCAGGGCGACGAGGCCTCCCTGGCCGAGCAGCGCGAGCGCATCGTCCGACTCCGGCACATCCTCGAGGCGCGAGAGGACGACGACGCTCGGAACCTCGCGACCGTGGCGGACGCCCTCGCCAGCAAGAGCGTGTGGATCGTCGGCGGGGACGGGTGGGCCTACGACATCGGGTTCGGGGGCCTGGACCACGTCCTGGCGAGCGGCCGGGACGTCAACGTGCTCGTGCTCGACACACAGGTCTACTCGAACACCGGAGGCCAGGCCTCCAAGGCCACGCCCCGGGGCGCGGTGGCGAAGTTCGCCGCCGCGGGCAAGCAGATCGGGCGCAAGGACCTGGGGTTGTTCGCCGCCGGATACGGCAACGTCTACGTCGCGCAGATCGCCATGGGAGCCGACAACGCCCAGACCGTCAAGGCGTTCGCCGAGGCGGAGTCGTGGCCGGGTCCGTCGCTGATCATCGCCTACTCGACATGCATCGCCCATGGGATCGACATGTCGACCTCGATGTCGCATCAGGCCGAGGCCGTGAAGAGCGGCTTCTGGCCCCTGTGGCGGTACGACCCGAGGCATGCCGGCGGCGGCGACCACCCGATGCAGCTCGACAGCAAGGCCGCGACGATGCCGGTATCGGCGTTCCGGTCGAAGGAGGCTCGGTTCGCGATGCTCGCCCGGACGCGGCCTCGGGAACACGCGGACCTGCAGCGCCTGGCTCAGTCCGACGCCGACGAGCGGCGCCGACTCTACGAGCAGCTGTCGGGCGTCGAACGGGATCGTCCGGGCGAGGTGGGCCACATCGGTGAGGCGGATCGGACCGACGAGGCGGAGGTGGGATCGACATGAGCGTGGATCTTTCGACGACGTACCTGGGGCTCGAGCTCGCCAACCCGCTCGTCCCCTCGGCATCGACCCTGTCGGCACGGATCGACAACCTGAAACGGCTCCAGGATGCCGGCGCGTCGGCCATCGTGATGCAGTCCCTGTTCGAGGAGCAGATCGAGCACGACGAGCTCCAGACGCATCTCGTGCTCGAGAACGGCGCCGAATCGTTCCCCGAGGCGCTCTCGTACGTCCCCGAGGTCGAGGACTACAACACCGGACCGGACGAGTACCTCCGCCACCTGGAGGCATCGAAGAAGGAGCTCGAGATCCCGGTGATCGGCTCCCTCAACGGCACCAGCACCGGCGGCTGGGTCCGGTACGGGAAGCTGATCCAGGATGCGGGCGCCGACGCCCTCGAGCTCAACGTCTACTTCGTGGCGTCCGACCCCGACGAGAGCGGCGAGCAGGTCGAGCGGCGGTACCTCGATCTCGTCGGCGCCGTGCGAGCAAGCGTCACGATCCCGCTCGCCGTCAAGGTCGGCCCCTACTTCTCGTCGATGGCCAACATGGCACGTCGGCTCCAAGCAGCAGGTGCGGACGGCCTCGTACTGTTCAACCGCTTCTTCCAGCCGGACATCGACCTCGAGACGCTGGGAGTGGATCCCACCCTGCACCTGTCGACGAGCGACGAGCTGCGGCTGCCCCTTCGATGGATCGCCATCCTGCACGGCCACGTCTCGTGCTCGCTCGCCGCCACGACCGGCGTGTGGACGGCGGAGGACGCGATCAAGCTCCTGCTCGCCGGCGCGGACGTGACGATGATGGCGAGTGCCCTGTTCCGGCACGGCCCCGAGCACGTGCGCACGGTCCTCGACGGCGTCCGGACGTGGCTGGAGGATCACGAGTACGCGAGCCTGGACCAGCTCCGGGGCAGCGTGAGCCAGGCGAACGTCCCCGACCCCGTCGCATACGCACGGTCGAACTACATGCAGATGCTCGTGAGCTTCGCGAGTCCCTATGACTGGCGGGAGATCCCGGGGTCCGTCCAGACCTGAGGGTTACAGGCCGGTCTCGGCCACGATCCTCCCCTTCTTGACCGCCGTCTGGAGCTGCGCGTAGTCGCGCTCGTTCTGGTCTGCGTAGGCCGCGGAGAAGTCGGCGATCGCCGCGTCGAACACGTCGCCCTTGCCGATGTAGGACGCGATCGCGACCCGGTCCCCCGATCTCGCATGGGCACGCGCGAGCGTTTGGGCGCAGAGCCGCGCGTAGATCTCCATCCCCCCCGGGGTCATCGACTCGACCTCGGCCGAGCCCTTCATGTCGCGCAGCTGACGGATGTAGAAGTCACGCGGCTGCGCGTCCAGGCCGCTCTTCACGCGGTCCCACCCCAGGAAGATGTCGCTCGTCGCCTGCATCAGGCGCTGGCCCGCCACGACGCGCTGGCCGTGGTTCTGATAGTCGCTCTTGCCGACGAAGCGCTCGAGGACCGACTCCTGCGCCTCCTTCATCTGCAGGAACAGCGGGTCCTGGTTGTCCCGGCCGAGGAACAGGCCGATCCACGCCCGTGTGCCGACGCTGCCGACGCCGACCACCTTCCGGGCCAGGTGCACGAACCGGAACTGCTCCAGGAGGTGCCGACGGTCGGTCTCGAGCGTCCCCCGATACCTGCGGATCAGCTGGAGCAGCTCCTTCGTCACCTGCTCCGGACTGATCCCCTGGGGGATCAGCTCTTCGATCGGAACGATCAACGGCGGGTCGCTCACGATCCGAGGCTCCCCGTTCGCCTCGTCGGTGAGCTTGGTGAAGGCCTGGACGTTGTCCCTGGCGCGCGCCTTGGCGAAGTCCTTCTCGACGGCCTTGGCACGCTTGCGATCGACCTGGGCCTGGACCTTCTGGAACTCCGCCTCGATGTCGAGGTGCGAGTACCAGACCTGGAGATTGGGCATCGCCGCGTACCCGGCGATCGCCGTCCGGTACTGCCCGGCCCCGGCCAGCACCACGGTCCGCCGCTCGGCCTGGGTGAAGCCGTTGTTGCGCCCCGCGATCTCCAGGCTGGCGCACAGCCGCTTCACGTCCCACTCCCACGGGCCGGGGAGGGTCTCGTCGAAATCGTTCACGTCGAACATCAGTCGCCGTTCGGGTGAGCCGAACACGCCGAAGTTCGATAGGTGGGCGTCGCCGCACACCTGGGCTCGCAGCCCTGAGGTCGGCGCGGTCGCGAGGTCCGCGGCCATGATCAGGGCCGCCCCCCGATAGAAGGTGAAGGGCGAGACCAGCATGCGGCCGTACCGGATCGGCACGAGCTCGGGAACCCGGTCGGCGGCCTGTTCCTCGAGCAGGGCCAGCGGGTCGGGACGGTCGTCCGAGGCCTTGAACCCGCCCTGGCTCGATCGCGGGACCTCGGCCCGGGCGGCCTTGCCGCGGGCGATCCGTTCCTCGACCGTGAGGTGGGGAACCTTCGCGCCCGTTGACCGTGCCTCGCCCATCGCGTCTAGGGTGACACAGGTCGTGCCGAGGCGTCGTGCGGCCCCCTGGGAAGGCCGACTTGCCAAACCCGGTGCGGCTTCCCATGCTCTTCCGAGGGAACGGGGAACGAGGGGGGATCGTGAGCGAGGCCAAGGGCGTCGAGCACTGGGTCGAGCGGGAGTTCGAGCGCAACATCGTCGGCCCGATCGAGGACTTCCAGGACCCGAGCCAGGAGTGGCGGCGGCTGTTCTCCGAGCTCCTGGGCACGTTCTTCCTGGTGCTGGTCGCGGCGGGCGGCGGGATGATGAACCAGGCGTTCGACGGCGCGATCGGGAGGGCGGCGGCCGTGACGGCTCCGGGGCTGATGGTGCTGGCGATCATCCTGTTCATGGGGAAGGTCTCGGGTGCGCACCTGAACCCCGCGGTCAGCCTGGCCTTCGCGGCCCGCGGCAACTTCCCGTGGGTCCGGGTGCCCGGGTACATCGTCGCGCAGCTGATCGGCGCGGCCCTGGCTGCGTGGTTCCTGCAGGGCGTGGTCGGCGTGTCCGCGTCGTTCGGCTCGAACTACCCCGCCGCCGGGTACAGCGCCCTGGATGCGATGTGGATGGAGCTGATCCTGACGTTCGGCCTCGTGAGCGTGATCCTGGGGACCGCGTCGGGCGCCCAGAACCTGGGCGTCGTGGGTGCGTTCGGTGTGGGCAGCTACATCATCCTGGCCGGCCTGTGGGCGAGCCCGCTCTCGGGCGCCTCGATGAACCCCGCCCGTACGTTCGGGCCCGATCTGGTGGGCGCGAACTTCACCGACTACTGGGTCTACGTGGTCGGCCCGATCGTCGGGGCCATGCTGGCCGTCGGTGCCGCGTTCGTGCTGCGCGGGCGAGGCGGCGGCAGGGCGGGATCGGGGGCGGCGCAGGGAGCGTTGTTCACCGAGGCCGCGCACCCAGACCAGGCCTGAGCCCGCGCTCCCCCGGTCGCTTGCGGGCATCGGGCCCCTTGCGATAGGCAGGAGGAGCACCCGAGCCCCGGAGGCAAGGATGAGAGAAACCCTGATCCCGATCGACGACATCCCGCCCGAGGGCACCGTGACCGCCGATCTCCTCGGCCGCGAGGTGCTCGTGATGATGCAGAACGGGAAACCGCGCGCCTACCTCAACGTCTGCATGCATCACGGCGGGCCGCTGACGCTGGACGGTGACACGTTCACGTGCGAGTGGCACGGGTCCACGTTCGAGGCCCGGACGGGCAGGGCCCTGTCGGGTCCGGTGCGTCCCGACGCGCGGCTCATCATGCTGCCGACCCGTGTCGAGGACGGCATGCTGACCTACGTCTACGACGAGTAAGGAGCCGGGTCACCCGGCCCGGCGCGCCGAGGACAACCGAAGCGGCTCCGAGACGCCCTTGAGGTCGATCGGCCCGATCGTCGTGAAGGTCACGCCGTCGAGCTCGGCCGCGTCCACGACCTCCTGGCTCACCAGCACCTCGCCGGGCCTGGCGTACTCGGCGATCCTGGACGCGACGTTGACGGTGCGACCGAAGTAGTCGCCCTCCTGGAAGACGACCGGCCCCGCGTGGATCCCCACCCGGGCCGGCGGCAGGGCCTCCGCCGCCACGCCCTCGACCATCTCGAGCGCCGCCACCACGCCCGCACCCGGCTCCGGGAAGTAGAACATCACGCCGTCGCCCAGCCACTTGACCGGCTGCCCCCCGTGCTCGCGCGAGGTCCCGCGGACCAGGGTGGCCAGCCTCGTCGCGAGCTCGGCGGCGGCCTCGTCTCCCCGTTCCTCGGTCAGCCGCGTGTATCCGGTGAGGTCGAGGAAGGACACGGCGGGCGGGCGGCGGTCCCGCCGGTACAGGCCCGCGCGCTCGAGGGCGGCCTCCACGTCCTCCACCGCGCTCTTGGTCCAGGCGTGCTCCTGTTGCCCGTGGTAGATCGACACCATCGCCTGTTCGATGACCGGCGAGATCCGCGACCCGATGTCGGCCTGCGCCGCCAGCATCTGGACCTCCGACATCCCGCCCTCGAGCAACGGCATCTCGACCTCGTCCCGGTACCAGGCCGTCTCGGTCTCGACGATCCTGCCGATGCCGTCCCCGTAGGCACGGAGCAGCCGGATGATCGCCTCCGGCTCGATCCCGGCCGCGCGCATGAGCTCGATCGCCGGTACCGTCGCGAGCTCGTCTTCGCGGACGCGATCCTCGGGGCCCGGTTCGGCGGAGCCGTGCGTCTCCCGCAGGACCGCGAGGAGCTCCATGGGCAGGCCCGTCCGGTCGCTCAGCTCCCGGAAGGTGGTCCTGCTCATGCCCGCGAACCGATCGAAGGCGGTCGCGTCCAGGTAGGAGAACGAGAGCGTGCCGCCCCGGACGGCGGTCGCGAGCCCGTCCAGCGGCACCCCGGCCCGCTCGAAGCTGTGTACCCACCGGGCCCGGCGAACGTCACCGGTCGAGAACGTGTCCCGTTCCCCGGGCTCCAGCAGCCCGAGGTCCACGAGTCCGTCGACGTACTCCGGGTCGACCCCGGCGCGATCGGCGACGTCCTGCCTGGAGAGATCGCCCACGGTGGGCGGATGCTACCCGCCGCCTCATCCGGGCGACGCGGGCCTGGCCGGTGCCGACCGGGCTAGGCTCGGCCGAAACCGATCGGGGGAGGAACGATGGAGGTCGCAACGTGGCTGGATGCCTATCGACGCGCGTGGGAGGACCGGGACGCCGACGCGGCCGCCGCCCTGTTCTCGGAGGACTCGACCTACCGCTCCAACATCTTCGAGGACCCGTACCGGGGACCGGACGGCGTCCGGCGCTACTGGAGCGAGGTGACGAGCACGCAGGCGGACGTCCGGGTGCGGATGGGCGCGCCGTTCGTCGACGGCGACCGCGTGGCGGCCGAGTTCTGGACCACGATGCGCAGCGAGGACGCCGAGATCACGCTGCCGGGGTGCCTGCTGCTGCGGTTCGGGACCGACGGGCTCTGCACCGCCCTGCGCGAGTACTGGCACGTCGAGCAGGGGCGGCTCGACCCTCCCCCGGGCTGGGGCGACCTCTCCTAGCGCCCGCCGTTCGGAATGTCGGCGGGCCTGGCTAGCGTCCGATCCGAGGCGACCGGAGAGGAGCGAGCCGTGGACAACACGTTCGACTGGTTCGTGGGGACGTGGACCTCGGAGCAGCGCCGGCTCCGCGAGGTCCTGGTGGGCAGCGACGACTGGTACGGGTTCCCGGGCACGCACCGGTCCTGGAACGCCCTGGACGGGGTCGCGAACGTCGACGAGGCGCTGTTCCCCACCCAGGGGTTCGGAGGCGTGACCCTGCGGCTGTACGACAAGGAACGCGACGAGTGGTCGCTGTACTGGGCGAACAGCCGCGACGGCCGGCTCGCGCTTCCGCCAACCGTGGGCCGGTTCGGCCAGGACGGGGTCGGGGTGTTCACCAACGAGGAGGAGTACGAGGGCACGCCGATCACCGTCCGCTACCTCTGGTCGGACATCACGCCGACCAGCGCCAGGTGGGAGCAGGCGTTCTCCGTGGACAAGGGCGCCACCTGGGAACCGAACTGGGTCGCCGAGTTCACCCGCACGAGCTGACCGCCACATCAACCCCGCAGGGCGGTAGCGTAGGAGGTTCATGGAGTACGTGAACCTCGGCAGGACGGGCCTGCGCGTCTCGCGCGTCGTGCTCGGGATGATGAGCTTCGGCAAGGACCCGGGCCGCGAGTGGGCGCTGGACGAGGATGCCGCCGAACCCATCGTTCGGCGTGCCGTCGAGGGCGGCATCACGTTCTTCGACACCGCGGACGTCTACAACGGCGGGCAGAGCGAGATCGTCACCGGGCACCTGCTCCCCAAGCTGTTCGGCATGCGCGAGGAGTACGTGGTCGCGACGAAGGTGTTCGGCGACACGATGCCGGGCGAGAACGGGCACGGCCTGTCGCGCAAGCACGTGCTCGCGTCGATCGACGCGTCGCTGGACCGGCTTGGGATGGACTACGTGGACCTGTACCAGATCCACCGCTGGGACCCGAACACGCCGATCGAGGAGACGATGGAGGCGCTGCACGACGTCGTCAGGTCGGGCAAGGCCCGATACATCGGGGCCAGCAGCATGGACGCGTGGCAGTTCGCGAAGGCGCAGCGCGTCGCGCCCACGCCGTTCGTCTCGATGCAGAACCACTACAACCTCGTCTACCGCGAGGAGGAGCGCGAGATGATCCCGCAGTGCGTCGATCAGGGGGTCGCGCTGCTGCCGTGGAGCCCGCTCGCGCGTGGCCTCCTGGCCGGGAACCGGACGCGCGCGGGCGAGCGCCTGACGACCCGCGCGAACACCGACGAGTTCGGCGACAGCCTGTACACGCCCGAGGTCGACTTCGACGTCGTGGACCGCGTGGCCGAGGTGGCCTCGGAACGGGGGGTCCCGAGCGCCCAGGTCGCGCTCGCGTGGGTCCTGCACAAGCCGGCGGTGACCGCGCCGATCGTCGGGGCCACCAAGGTCGGCCACGTCGAGGACGCGCTCGCGGCCGAACAGCTCCCGCTCTCCGAGGACGAGATCGCCCGCCTCGAGGAGCCGTACCTCCCGCACGCGATCTCGGGCCACTAGAAGCCGGGCGCGGCGCGTCGGTGGCCGGTGCCACGCTTGCGCCGTGCCGAACCAGGCGACGATCCTGCACGCCGACGCCGACTCCTTCTACGCCTCGGTCGAGCAGCGCGACGACCCGAGCCTGCGCGGCCGCCCCGTCATCGTGGGGGCCGGCGTGGTGCTCGCGGCCAGCTACGAGGCCAAGGCGTTCGGCGTCCGAACCCCCATGGGCGGCGCCCAGGCCCGGCGGCTGTGCCCGCAGGCCATCGTGGTCCGCCCGCGGATGGAGGCCTATTCCGAGGCGAGCAAGGCCATGTTCGAGGTGTTCGAGCACACCACGCCGTTCGTGGAGGGCCTGTCGATCGACGAGGCGTTCCTGGACGTGGGCGGCCTGCGGCTGATCTCGGGCACGCCCACCGAGATCGCGGTTCGGCTGCGCCAGCAGGTCCGCGAACGCGTCGGCCTCCCGATCACCGTGGGGGTCGCCAGGACGAAGTTCCTGGCCAAGGTGGCGAGCGCGGTCGCCAAGCCCGACGGCCTGCTGGTCGTCCCGCCCGATCGCGAGCTCGCCTTCCTGCATCCGCTGCCGGTCGAGGCCCTGTGGGGCGTCGGCTCGGTCACCGGCGCCAAGCTCCGGGAACGGGGCGTCACTACCGTCGAGCAGGTCGCCCGGCTGGGCGAGGCCACGCTGGTTCGATGGCTCGGGCGCGCGTCGGGACGCCACATCCACGCGCTGAGCCACAACCGCGACCCGCGACCGGTGCACGTGGGCCGGCGCCGGCGCTCGATGGGGACGCAGCGGGCGCTCGGCCGCAGACGCCGCTCGCCCGAGCAGCTCGACGCCGACCTCGTCGCGCTGGTCGACCGGCTCTCGCGGCGCCTGCGCAAGGCCCACCGCGTGTGCCGGTCGATCACGCTGCGGCTGCGGTTCGACGACTTCTCGCGCGCGACGCGCTCGCACACGGTCCACGAGGCCACGGCGCTCACCGAGACGATCCTGGCCACCGCGCGGGGCCTGCTCGCCGAGGCCCTGCCGACGATCCTCGAGCGCGGCATCACGCTGATCGGGATCACGCTCAGCAACCTGGGCGACGACCGGGCGATCCAGCTGGCGCTGCCGCTGGCCCGGACCGACGCCGAGGCCATGGACCTCGCGCTCGACCGGGTGAAGGAGCGGTTCGGCTCCAACGCGGTCACGCGCGCGGTGCTGCTCGGCCGGGACCAGGGGATCTCGGTGCCGCTGCTCCCCGACTGAGGAGCGATCGCGTCGGGTCCGGGACCCGGGTCCCCTGTGATAGGACAGACGGGAGGGGCGCGCAGCGCGCTCGGAGGAGGGGGCGATGGCGGCTCGAGCCGGTCGAGGCACGTGGGCGGTCGCCGCGGTGGCGGTGGCCGGAGCCCTGCTGCTGCTCGCGTGGAGCCTGATGTCCGGACGAGGTCCCCTGGCGCGACCCGCCGGCGAGGACCTCTCGGAGGGCCGCGGCGGCGGGAACGAGGTCGTCGAGGAGCTCTCGGAGCAGACGAACGAGCGGCTCGAGGCCCTCGAGGAGGCCAACGCCGAGGGCGTCGGCTGGCGCGTGCGGACCCGGGCGGTGGCCGCGGCTGCACCGACGCCCGGCTGGGCCGGGGAGCAGGTCGCCGACCCGGCGGCGGACGACTGGGAGCCGGCGATCGCGGCCGACCCCTCCGCCGCCTTCGTCTACCTGATGACCACACACTTCGCGGACAAGCCGTGCCCCGGCAACTGCCCGGTCCCCCACATCTCGGTCCACGTCTCCGCCGACGGCGGCAGAACATGGGCTCCCCAGCGGCCGCTGTGCGCCTGCAAGGGCTCCTGGCAGTACGACCCGGTCGTGGAGGTCGTCCCGAACACCGGCGCCGTGTACGCCGCGTACCTGAACGGCTTCAACGTCGTCTTCACCAAGTCGACGGATCACGGGCAGACGTGGGAGGCGCCGGTGAAGACCTACGGCAACGTCTCCTGGAACGACAAGCCAGCGCTCGCGACCAGCGACGACGGCCGGGACGTCTACCTGTCGTGGAACGGCCCGACCGGGGGTGACCCCTACGTCGCCCAGTCCCACGACTTCGGGCAGACCTGGACCCAGCGCAAGCTCGTCGACTCGAGCCTGTACTACTTCGCGTTCGACGCGGACGTCCTGCACGACGGCACGGTGGTCTTCGCCGAGAGCGAGATCGACTACTCGGGGCCCGGTGGCGCGCCCGTGAACCAGGTTCGCCACCACGTGTTCGTCTCGCGCGACACCGGAGCGACGTGGGAGGACCACGTCGTGGACACCGTGAACGTGGGCGAGCCCTGCGTCGCGGAGGGATGCGGGCCGGACTTCTACATCGGGCACGACGCGCTCTCCGCCGACGACGCCGGCAACCTGGTCCTGCTGTACGACGGCGCCTCTGCCGATCTCGAGCCCCAGCGGATCTTCGCGCGCCGCTCGACCGACGGCGGCCGGACGTGGAGCGCACGCGTGCCGCTGTCGGTGGCGGGCGAGAACGCCACGTCGCCGGCCGTCGAGTCCCGGGGCAACGGCGACGTGCGCGCCTGGTACATGCAGACCGGCAACGGCGACGACCCGGACGCCTGGAACGTCTACTACCGCAGTTCGACGAACGGCGGCCAGACGTGGACGGCACCCGTCCTCATCTCCGACGTGACGACGGGCGCCGCGTACAAGCACGCCGACGGGTTCGACGAGGTCTACGGCGACTACGGCGAGATCGCGATCACGAACACGGGGAAGACGATCGCGACCTGGGGCGAGGGCCTGAGCTGGTCCGGGCCGGGAGGGGTCTGGTTCAACCGAGAGATCTGAGACGCAGGAACATGAAGAAGTGCGACGGGCCTAGGGAACGGCTGCGACATCCGTGGTCATGACGCCGGGGGGCGCCAGGGCTCGTGCTGGTGCGCGAGCCAGGCGAGCTCGGGGTCGAGCGCGCGCACCAGCCGCTGGCCTTCCGTGCTTGGCTCGTCGAGCTCGCCGGACCACACGGCCGTGTCGCCGACGACGACGACCGGGCGCTCGCCCGTCTCGACGACGACCACCTGCGAGCCGTCGGTGTGGCCAGGCGCCGGGACGAGCCGGAGCCC
>Ga0081455_10003820_pt1 | contig 17188 bp, 21 predicted proteins | sample TabmetS3T2R1_FD_70207 | JGI IMG/M metagenome (GOLD analysis project Ga0081455, IMG submission 70207) | Tabebuia heterophylla rhizosphere microbial communities from the University of Puerto Rico - S3T2R1 | ecosystem: Host-associated > Plants > Roots > Rhizosphere ...
TCTTGTCCTGGGGTTGGGCCTGGGGTTGGGCCTGCCGTTGTTGGACCACCTGGTTCTCGGGATTGGCCCGCTCAGCCAGTCGCATCCAAACGGCCGCGACGTCAATCATCGCCACCCTATTCGCAGGGCTCATCATTTGACGAGCGCGAATAAGGTAGCGCTGCGCCTTGCGGCGATACTGCTCCGCGTCCATAAGCTCTGCCCCCTCAGATAGAGCGACCAACAAACGAGGGCCGGCTATAAATGTTCCCACCGATCAGGCGGCGCATGTGCTTTATTTTGATTTAGACGATTGGCGATTACAGAGCTCGTGCTGTGGCGAGATCTATTGCTTCGCAAAATACACAGCGACCTCGTGGGTTGTTCACTATAACCTCTCTAAACCTCTGGCGGTCGGTCAGCGCTTGATCTGAATGTGGATATGATCGTCGTGGCGAGCCGCGCGACAGCCCTGGAAGCCCAGAACGGGCGAGGCCTGCACGCCCAAGCGGGCCGCGAGGTACGGCTCAATGAATATCCTATCGACTTTGAAACGTAAGCCGTCTGACAGCAACCACTGCAGGGCGGCCTGCGTCCGGTGAGGCTCGAGCGCGCGATCGGGAAACATGTCTTGCAGGATATCGAGATTCCACCGCAGGGACACCACCGACTGGCCACTGCATGGCAATGGGTCTCCGGCGGCCGGCTGCTCGAATGCCCAGTAGCCGATCGGCGATCGCATCGTGGCCGGCAAATACCTCCCGTCGGGAGCGGTGTAGTAGAACGCCAGGTCCACCTTCCGGCCATCGCTGTGGGAGAGATGCGGCAGCAGCGGAAACCCATTCAGGAACGGGAAATTCGCGTCGAGAAACAGCGTGATCGTTCCAGGGAAGGCGCGGTCCACCTCGCGCGATAGCTCGCTCAGGAGCATGACCACATCAGGAACGACATAATGCCGGTTGAGCGCGCAGGCGAGAACGCTTCCGGCCGCAAAGGCACGATCCGGCTGCGCCTGGCAAGGCAACGGCACGCGTCCGGCGAGAGCTGCCAGTGGCGGTACCGCCAGGATGCTGATCGCTGCGTAGAGCACCCCAAACAAGGTGGCATTGATGGCCGCCCTGCTCCCGGCCCCGACCGTCCGCGGCAGGACCAGGCGGCTCAGCCCCCACACTAGGAGCAATACCAAGCCCCCGATCTGAGTGAGCAGGGTCAGAAGCACAACTGTCATGACAGCCATGATGCGTGCCATGACATGCCCCACCTTCCAGGCACCGGCTCTACAGCAACCCGAGCTCGCGCAGCTCGCGCCGCATCGCCTCAGGCATGTTCTTGGCGCCGGGCGCGGCGCGCTCGAGATCGGCCGGCGCGTCCTTGGCTTCGAGATAGCGCCACCCTTGAAACGCCCGCCATGGCCGCGGCTTGACCGGCACGACCTTGGGTCGAAGGACCAGGTGACACTGGCCGACGCCGCCCTTGTCGATATAGGGGCGCACCGCAATGAGCTGTTGCCGGCAAGCCACCTCGCCGCGGATCACCCAGTAGAGCGAGCCGCCGTCGACGAGCTCGTCGGCGCGCTTGGGAACCATGCGGGTGCGATGCAGGTGCTCGGTCTTCTTGCCGCGGGTGCGCCTGCGCTTCTCGCGGATCCAGTCCTCCAGATCCTTGACCGAGTCACAACCCACGCAAAGCTTGATGAGATGCAATGTCATTGCGGCAGTGTGTATCTTCCTTGGGAGATCGAGCGTAGCACGCGAGCCGTGATCGGGATCACTGCGGCGTAGCGGCGGGCGGGCCAGTGCGGCTTGTTGCATTGAGATCGATCGGCGGCCGCGCCGGCTGGGTATTTCCGCCGCTGGCGGCGGCGGCCGGCCGGCGCTGCGGGGTTGGCGCCTGCTTGGGAGCGGGAGGCGGCGTCGAGCCGGTCGTTTCGGGCGGCAACGCTGGCTCCGCGTTCATGATGGTGACCGGGGGGATCGATGCGGCGGACGGAAAAAACAGGCCACTTCGCCCGGCCGCAGCAGTCGGGGGCTGCGCTTCACCCTCGCCGCCACCCGCGGCCACGGCGGCCGGCGGCTTGGCACTCGCGGGCCATGCTGTCGCATGGCGCGCGACATAAAGATCGTAGCTGCGCTCGGTGAGATTGATCGCGATCCGCCCCGGATCCGCCAGCAGCGTAAACGCCTGACAGGCGGCCGGCGTACAGCCGTCACGCACGGCGAGCACACGAGCAACCAGTCCAAAGCGGTCGCTCTCGATCGAGCGACGAAGCTCGGCGAGCGCCGCCGGGAAGTCGGCGCCAGACCGGCGGGCATGCGCGGTGAAATCCGCGAGCAAGGCGAGCTCCGCCGCGACATAGGAGAGTGCCGCAGCCGTTGCCTCGGGGGTCTGGAACACCGCCTTCTCGCATGAGGACTCGACGACGTCGCCCGCGACGCCGCCGAGACAGGCAAATGCCGAGCCGGGCATTGCCGAGCGCATGAGCAATTCCTGGGCGCGCGCCTCGAGCGCGCGCCGCTCGTCGGCGAGATCAAACCTCGACCATCCTTCAAGTGCGATGAAGGTGGCGCCCGCCCCGATCAGCACTAGCGCAACCCGCGCAATCGTGCCGATCGGGTCGGTGCGGCCGGCACGGCTGAATGAGAGAATACAAGCTACCACCAGCAGCGCCGCCGCCGCGCCTGCTGTCCATACGGAGAGGCTCGGCAACCACGCTGCCAGATCAATTGCTGCAATACGTCCGAGCGTCTCGGACATGACCACCTGCCGGCCCGATACCCACTGCCCTGCTAACTATGAATTATGGCACCCAATGGAGCCAGCGCGAGCAGTCGACGAACTGTGGATACGCCCCTGCGCCGCAGGTGGCTTTGCAACAAGTACGGGAGTATTGCGCCTACTTAGATGTCCACGCTAGAGGCGTGAGATGTGCACGCTAGAGGCGTGAGACTTCCAGTTGGCTTTCCTTCGCGACACGCTCGAACGCCTCGGCCGGACTCTTGATCCGGTACTGATAGTCGGCGCCATCCGAAGGGAGCAGGCGGACGATCTGATACGTACTCTCGGTCGACATCTGACCAACCGGGCGTGACGTGAAGTAGACGGTCTGACCGATCTGGAATTTGTGCTCCTTGGCTGGTGCGGTCTTGGACTCCAACATTCGAACCACCTTCTTGTTTAACGCAGCGCCCCTCATTTTTGGCCCATCAATGGAATTATAGCAGCCAAATCACGACTTGCGGGGAAAACTTAGCATTAAAACTGTCCCATAAGCGACTACCGGAAACCATCCGCCTGGAGGAAAAACTGAAGATTTTCGAATAACTTCCACTGAGTTGTTTGCGTTGTCCCTGGCCCGTCAGGTGCCGACGCCGAGGTGGAATGCGCAAGACGCAGGCTTAATCCGGTAAGATGCCCCCCAAGCAGGGCGTTCTTGGTGTCATATCAAGGCCGCCAGGGGCCCCTATCACAATGGCGCCGCGTTCGTAGCCTAACGGCAAGCGCCTCATCGCTGGAGAGCCACATGCGTGTTTTCTTAGGGTTGATCCTCGGCTGTGCCCTGACCATCGGCGGAGCCTATGTCGTCGACAACATGCAGTCGGGGCCAGGCGCGCGTCCGATGATCAATTGGGACGTGGTCGCCAAGAATATTGACGGCGTCGTCGCGCTCGCCCGCGACAGCTGGAAGAAGATTGCAGGCTAATCAGGGGCCCGCAGGAACTCGGGGGCACTTGGTTCTCGCGGTTCGCTCGCTAGGACGCCTTCGGAAACCCCTCGTTTTCCGAATGACGCAGGGCGGCCGCGATCTCCTGCTTGCTCAAGCTCGTCCCGTCGTCGCCATCGATCGCCAGCGCGACCCGCCCGCTCTCAGCGAGATGACGCGCCCAGGCCAACGCGCCGTCGAGCGTGTCGAATTCCTTGAACAGCAATCGCTCCTTTTCCAATGGGGACACGGGGCCGGAACCGGGCGGTCCGCTGAAAACCCGATATCGCATGGTGGATTCTCCTCTGCTTGAGGAGAAGAACGCCTCAAGGTGCGCGCCGTTCCGCTCGACCGGTCAGCGGACGCGCGCGCAACGTGCCTAAAAGAAATGCAGGCGCGACATGCCTCAAAGAAAGACTTGCCTCAAAGAAGACTTGCCCCAAAGAAGACTTGGCCCAAAGAAAATGCCGGGAACGGGCGAGAGGCCGGTTCCCGGCATGCGATTGAGCACGGCCGCCGCTACGCGCGCACTTCCTGGCGCTGGAAGATGACGTAGCCCAGGACGAACAGGAGGATCGTGCCCGCGACCAGACCGACGATCTGCGGCCAGGCGATCATCATGCTCTCGCCGAGCGGCATCGGAGCGCCAAGCACCGCGCCTTGGAGCTGGCTCAGATAGATCGGCCCGAGCGAGCGCGTGGTTGGATTGAGGATCGCCACCACTGTCTCGCCGTACAGGATGTTCGGCGAAAGCCGCTGCAGGTATTGCGCGGCGAGGATGAGTGTCTCCTCATCGCTCGAAGGCGATGCCGCAATGGCGAGATACGGCGCAAAGGTCGGCCAGATCAAGAGGAACAGCCAAAGCCCGAGCGACACCAGAACCGCCGTGGCTGCGGAGCGGAAGACGATCGAGAACAGCATGCCGAGCGCGAGCCACACGCCTGCATAAGCAATGGTCACGAACAGGAAGATGAGCGCGCGAACCAGCTCCTCACTACTCGGTGGGAGACCGAGCACATAGAGCCCGAGACCAATCACCAGCAGCCACAGCGCAACGAAGCAGACCGACAGCGTAAATAGTCCGGCGAGGAACTTTCCGAACAGCAGCGCGTCGCGATAGATCGGCTGCGCCAGGATACGCGAGAGCGTGCGCCGATTGTGCTCGCCGTTGATCGAGTCAAACGACATCCCGATGGCGATCAGCGGCACAAGAATGCTCAGGAAGGACACGAAGGTGAACGGTAGTCCTTCCCGCGCTGTGGTGAACAGCTTGAGGAACAGGAACGGGTCTTCTGCCGTGGTCTCCTTGACTTGCTGAATGGCATTGAAAACGGCGAGCACCCCGACCAGCACGACGATCCACTCCAGCACGCGCATGCGGATGCTGATGAAGTGGTCGCTGAGCTCCTTGAGGAAGACGACCCCGACGCCGTGGAGGGCTGAACCTTCACGCTGCATGACGTGCTCCCGCGGCGTTCTCGAAGTAACGGTTGTAGATCAGATCGAGACTCGCGGTCTCGACCGAGAGGCGCAGAAGGCGGCCGCCAGCCGAGATGACGGCGGCAGCGGCATCCGAGCGAACATCACGCTCGGCGTAGATCCGCACGTGGTTGGGACCGGCTGGCTCAACCGAACGCACGCCCGGCAAGCTCTTGATTTTCTCGAGGGCGCCAGCGCCTTCCGCTTCAAGGTCAACATAGTAGCCGATGCCGAGCACCTGCTGGCCGAGCTCGCCGACCGTGCCAAGCAGCGCGATTTCGCCCTTGTTGAACAGCGCAACGCGATCGCAAATGCTCTGCACTCGGTCGAGCAGGTGCGAGGACAGAAGCACCGAGACGTTGCGGGTCTTCAGGTTGCGGATGATCTGCAACAGCTCGGCGGTCGCCTGCGGGTCGAGGCCCGAGGTCGGCTCGTCGAGGATCGCGATCTGCGCGTCCTTCATCAGGATCTCGGCAAGCCCAAGCCGCTGGCGCATGCCGCGCGAGAAGGTCTGCACAGCGTGATCCGCCACATCGTGCAGCCCGACATGATCGAGCGACGCAGCGATCTTCTCTTCGCGCTCGTCCCGATCGATCCCCATCAGCCGCGCCGTGTAGCGTAGATTGTCGGCGGCCGAGAGGTTGTCATAGAAGCCGACCTGGTCCGGCAGATAGCCGACCCGCCGCTTGACCGCGAGCGGCTCACGCACCGGATCATGGCCGAGGACGCGCGCCTGCCCCTCCGAGATGTCGCTCAGGCCGAGCAGCATCAGGATGGTCGTGGTCTTGCCGGCACCGTTAGGACCGAGCAGGCCAAAGATCTCGCCGCGCGCGACCGAGAACGAGATCGCCTTGACGACGGCGACGCCGTCGTAGCGTTTGGTGAGGCCCTGGGCCTCGATGACGTTGTCCGCACTCATCATCCACACTCATCGCCGCCCGAACCTTGCCACCGCACCGACCAGCACCAGCAGCGCTGCGCCGATGATGCCCACGCCGATGATCCCCCACTGCGTGGAGGTCTCGACGGTGACGCGATACGTCGCGGAGGCGGACTCGCCGCGGGCGTTGGCGCGCAGCGACGTCACGTAGTCGCCGGCGATCGCCTTCACGGTCGGCGTGATGCGCGCCTGCACTTCCTTGTTCTCGTTGGGTGCGATGCGATCGACCGTCTTCGGGTCAAACTCGACCTTCCAGCCGCTCGGCCCCGAGCCCGACAGCTCGACCTGCTCGGCAGGGGCGGTGCCTGTATTGGTGACCAGGATGGGGACCGACTTCTCGGCGCCGGCAGAAGCCTTGGTGCTCAGGATGCCGTCGCGTCCGGCGATGTCGATCTTGGGCTGGCCGGAGATGTCGACCACCAGGTCGCTGGTGACGACGGCGTCCTCGGCGGTCGTCCGCGCCACGGCCTTGAACTTGCCGGCGGCGACGGTGTTCGGCGGACGCACCTTCAACTTGACGTCCTTGGACTGGCCGGGATCGAGCGGCAGCGCGTTGAGCTCTTGGCTGCCGTACTGCTCGGTGTAGGTGCCGTCCCAGTTCTGTGGCACCTCCGAGGAGAGACCCACGAGCACCTTCTTGCCGCTCTCGTTCTTGATCGAGAGCTGGAACTCGAAGGTCGATTTGGAGGTCCCGCGCAGCTCCGGCAGCTGTGGGGTGACTGACAGCTTGGCCGGCAGGTCGGTCGCCAGCCTTACCTCGACCGGCAGCGTCACCTCGGTCGTCGGGCCCTTGGCGGTGACGGTCAGGTTGGTCGAGCCGACCGGCGCCTCCTTTGGGACATCGACGCGCAGCTCGAACGAGACGCTGGAATTGGTGGCCGGGAGCGCCGCCGCGATCGGCTGCCCGCCCCCGATCAGGGTCGCAGTCCAGCCGGAGGGAGCCCCCGCTACGGACAGCGTCAGCCGCTCCGGCGGCAGATTGTAGTTCTGCAACCTTAGGTTAATCGTAGAGTTGGTCCCGGGACGCAAGGTGACGGCGGGATAGTCTGTGAGCAGAAACAGACCCTTGACGTCGTCCTTCTTGGTCTCCTGGGCAGCCGCTGGACCGGCCCCGGCCAGGGCCAAAAAGGCGACGGACAACAGGGCGATAACGCGACATCGCATAGCACTAACTCCCGGGCGTAAGACAGTTGATCCCGCTTCTATGACCCCATTCCCACAAACACCGCAAGATCGCCTGTAAGATCAAGGTGTACTGGGGTCGGGCGCTATATTTTTCGTCCCCGCGCCGGAATCAATACACATCCGCGACATTTTTGGGGCCGCAATGCCGCAGTCGCGCTTATTCTCGCAGCACCGTCGGCCAATCGACCTCGTCATCGGCCAAGATCCATTGTTCCCTGAGCGCGGCCGCACGCCATTCGGCCCAGGCCGGCAGCGCCATCACGGCCCGCATGTAGGCCTGCGCCGTCGGGTTAACCTTGACCCCGTACGTATGCAGCCGTGACACCACCGGCGCATACATCGCATCGGCCGCCCCGAAGGCGCCGAACAGGAACTCTTGGCCGAAGCGTTCCCGGCACTCGGCAAAGATCGTCTCGATGCGTTCGACATTGGCGAGGACGTCGGGCGGGAGCTCGCGCTCCTTCACCGGACGCCACATGTTCATCGGGCAGTGTCGGCGCAGCGGCACGAAGCCTGCATGCATCTCTGCTGCGATCGCTCGCGCATGCGCCCGCGCCGCCGCATCGGCCGGCCACAGCCTTGCCTGCGGGAACCGCTCCGCGAGGTAGTCGAGGATCGCGAGCGACTCCCATACCCGCACGTCACCGTCGATGAGAACCGGCACCTTGCCGGCCGGCGAGTAAGTGACGATGCGCTCCTTACTGCCCGGCTCGTAGAGCGGGATCACGACCTCCTCGAACGGGATGCCCGCCGTCCGCAGCGCAATCCACGGACGAAACGACCACGACGAATAATTCTTGTTGCCAATGACCAGGGTCAGCGCCATCGCAGTCTCCTGCTAGCGCATATCCCGGAAAAGTGGACACCGGTTTTCCGAAAAGGATATGCGCCGCTCAAGAAGTTCAGAGCATGTCCCGATCCAACGGAACGGGACGTGCTCTAGTGCCCGAACTCAATATCGGCGGCACTGTGCCTGCGATAGCGGGCGCTGAAGGGCCTAGCAAGACTTTGGATCACATGCCTTCGATCGATGCATCGCTGGCGCACAGGCGCGCTAAAAGCGGGCTGCCCGGCACATGCTCACGTCAGCGCGGCACGCGTCACGTGCCGTCGCACGACAGTCTCTTTGGACGTAATCGCCCTCGTTGGCAGATCAGGCGAGACCCATCGCCACTGCTACAAACGAGGCGCCAATCACCAGAGTCGTCGTCGCAACGATGGTCGCGACCACGCGTGTCCAAGCAAAAATTTGCGATTGCTCTAACGTGACCCGGCTCACGACCAGGGCCAAACGGAGAGTACGCATGAACAACAACTCCCTCCACGACGCATGGCACAACGCGACTTGAGCGACTGCTCGATATTGCCTGCGCGCTGCTGAACAGCAGCGGGGGCGATATAATCACACGCCGTTGCCAAAAGAAAGACTCAGATTCACCAAACGAAAGACTTCAGTGTGGCAGATGCAAAAAGGTCGCACGTCGGTGGCCAACGCGCAATCGTCCGAACGGCCGACAATGATCACGGCCCCGGAAACAGCTCGGACGAGCGACCGCTCAGCCAATAGACGACGAGGCCGGCCCATTCGCGCACCGCGGTGTCGGTGCGGCGCAGTCCTTCGGCGAGCGTTGGAAACGGCCGCAACGCGTCTTCCGCTCCGCGCGTGCGCCAATCGACCGGATAGGCTTCGACCGGGAAGCCAGCCATCCGGAAGATGCCCATTGAGCGCGGCACATGATAGGCCGAAGTGACCAGGAGCCAGCGCTCGCCCGGCTTGGGCGCGGCTATCTGCTTGCTGAACACGGCATTTTCAAAGGTGTTGCGCGACTGGTCCTCGACCGCGACGCGCCCCGTCGCAAGGCCGAGCCGGTCGAACAGCCGCAACGCCGCCTCCGACTCGTTGCCGCTATAGGCAATGCTCCCGTCGCCGCCGGAAAAGATAATGCGAGCATTGGGATAGCGGCGGGCTAGCTCGACCGTCGCGGTCATCCGCTCGGCCGCCTCGTTGAGCGCCACGTCGTTGCGGGCGGCCGCCACGTCGGCGCTGACCGCGCCGCCAAGCACCACGATGCCGTCCGGCGCGCCGTGCGAGGCGTCCCAGGCTGGGAAGCGCTGTTCCAGCGGCAAGATGAGAATATTCCCAATCGGCGACAACCCCGCGATCGCCAGCAGAACAAGGCTCGCGATCACGAGCCGCCAGCCGGCGCGCGCGAAGGAGGTGCGCAGCAGCAATGCCCCCAATATCCCCATGACGATGATGAGATTGGACGGGATCGCGAAGAAGCCCGCAACCTTCGAAACGACGAACATGTGAAATCTCTAGGCCGGCGCCAGGCCGAGCCGCTCGTCGCGGCGGCGCAGCCACGCCACGAACGGGATCGAGGCCAGCACCATCCAGGCCTTGCCGACGATTTGACCCAGGAGAAAGTCAAGCGAGCCGAAGGCGAGACACAGAAACACGATCGAATCCACCACCAACCCGACCATGCTCGATGCCACCACGGCCGCGATCAGGCGCCGGCGGGCAAGCGGCGTATAGACCGCAAGGTCGGCGAATTCCGACATCAGGAACGCCGCCGTCGACGCGACGACCAGCTCGGTCGGGGCGATCATCGACGACAAGGAGGCGCCGACCGTGATCGCGACGACTGCGACACCCACGCCAAGCCGCCGCTGCACCAGGTCGCGCAGGACGAGCGCAATCCCGATCATGGTCACGCCCGAGGGTGCCATCAGACCGGGCGCAACCGGAATGAGACACGGCCCGTTCGGCACGCACATGGTGCCAGCATGACCGATCAGCCAGTTCGCGGCCGGAATGGTGAGGCCGAACAGAACAAGGCAGACGACGCCTTCGATAAGGCGTCTCCGGTCGTTGGCTTGCTCGTTCACCGGCGTCATCGCCTAGCCGTCCACTTCGCAAATCCCTCTGCCCGCAACCGGCAGGCCGGGCAGGTCCCGCAGCCGTAGCCCCAGTCGTGGCGCTGCGAGCGGTCGCCCAGATAGCAGGTGTGAGTGTCCTCCACCAGGAGATCGACGAAATCTTGGCCGCCGATGTCATGCGCCAGCGCAAAGGTCGCGGCCTTGTCGATCCACATCAGCGGCGTATGGATGACAAAGCGGCGCTCCATGCCCAGATTGAGCGTAAGCTGCATGGCCTTGATGGTGTCGTCGCGGCAGTCGGGATAGCCGGAGAAGTCGGTCTCGCACATGCCGGCGACGAGATGCCTTAAGCCACGCCGATAGGCGAGCGCGCCCGCAAAGGTGAAGAACACCAGATTGCGGCCGGGCACGAAGGTCGTGGGCAGCCCGCCCGCCCCCATCTCGATCGCGACGTCGCGCGTGAGCGCCGTTTCGGAGATGGCGGCAAGCGCATCGAGCTTGACGACGTGGTCCTCGCCCAGGCGCACGGCCCAGGCCGGCCGCATGGCGGACAGGCGCTGGCGCAGCCGCCCGCGTACATCAAGCTCGGCGCGATGGCGCTGGCCGTAGTCGAAGCCGATAGTTTCCACGCGCGCGAAACGCTCCAGCGCCCAGGCGAGGCACACCGTCGAATCCTGCCCGCCAGAAAAAAGCACCAGCGCGGTGTCGGTGGCGACTTGTGTCACCGGACTTTCCCGCGGTCATGGCCGGGCATAGCGCGTCGAAAGACGCGCGTGAACGCGCTTATGTCCCGGCCATCCACGTCTTCCTTGCTGCAACAAAGTAAGAAAGACGCGGATGCCCGCGACAAGCGCGGGCATGACGATTGAGGCAAGGTATGCATGACCATCAATCCCACGTCGGCGTCCCTGAATAGGCCCAGTCGACGATCCGGCCTTCGCCTCCGAGCGCGGCGATCTCGGCCATCTCGTCGAGGCTCAGCTCGAAGTCGAAGATCGCGGCATTCTCTGTGAGCCGCTCGAGCTTGCTGGTGCGCGGGATGACGACAATCTGCTGTTGCACCAGGAAGCGCAGGCTCACCTGTGCGGCGCTCTTGCCGTATTTCTCACCGATGTGCGCCAGCACGCCGCTGTTCTTGGCCTTGCCGCGTGCAATCGGGCAATAGGCGACGACCGCCATGCCATGCGCCGCGCAGGCGGCGCGAACGTTTGACTGATCGATGAAGGGGTGCAGCTCGATCTGGTCGCAGACCAAAGGCTCGCTCGAGAGTTGCGTCGCCTCCTCGATCAGCGCGACCGTAAAGTTCGACACGCCGATGTGGCGCGCGAGCCCCGCTTCCTTCACCTTGCCGAGCGCGCCGAGCGTCTCCGACAGCGGAATTCTTGGATTTGGCCAGTGCAGCAGCAGGAGATCGACCTCGCTGAGCCGCAGCTTGACCAGGCTTTCCTTGGCGGCACGCAGAAGCTCGCGCGATGCGAAGTGCGACGGCCACACCTTGGTGACGACGAACGCCTCATTGCGCGCCACGCCCGAGGCGCGCAGCCCTTCCCCCACCTCGCGCTCGTTGTCGTACATCTCGGCGGTGTCGATGTGGCGATAGCCGAGCCGAAGCGCCTGCTCGACGATGCGCGCGCAGGTACGCCCGCGCAGATCCCAGGTGCCGAGCCCCAGGAGCGGAATGCGTGCGCCGTTGGCCTCGACGAATTCCATCTGAGCTTTATCGTCCTTCTGCTTCGTCCATGAAGAATTTCAGGAACATGGCGCGGCGCGCGGTCTCTCGCACGTTGCAATACGAACTCATCGGTGAAGCCATCGTTCCTTGGAAGTAGTCCCAGTAGAACGCGCAGGTCTTGTCGCGGGTTTCGATCCAGGAGCGCTGCATCTCGCGCGCCTTGCCTTTCTGCTCCTCGTCGAGATGCCGGCCCAGCCGCCGGTAGGTCTCGTTGAGGATATCGTCCCACACCGCAAGCTCGCGGTCCGCACAGGCGTTCTGATCCGCGGTCGAGCGGGCGCGCTTCAAGCACGGATCGACAACGACGCCGATGCAGCGCTCGCCCTTGAGCTCGCGTCCGCGCTGCGACTTCAGGCAGTCCTGCACCACCGCCACATCGCGAGCGTTAGGCGCGGCGGTTTGGCCAACGCTGAAGCTTGGCGACAGCGCAATCATTGTCGCCAGAATCAGTGCCGCACTGATAGGTCGTGCGCGCATCAGCTATCCCACTTCGGCGCGTGCGGTGGATTGACCACGCGACCATCCGGCCGCTTGAGCGCCGCGATCGCGGCCATGTCAGCGTCGCTGAGCTTGAAATCGAACACCGCGACATCGGCGGCGAGGTGATCCGGATTGGCGGTGCGCGGGATCGGGATGATGGCTTGCTGCACCAGATAGCGCAGCGCAACCTGCGAGGCGCTCTTGCCATGGGCCTTGCCGATGCGCTCAAGCGTCTCGTTGGCGGGCACCTTGCCGCGGGCGAGCGGACAATAGGCCGTCACCGAGATGCCATGCCGCTGGCAGGCGGCGAGCACCTTCCCTTGGTCGAGGAAGGGATGCACCTCGATCTGGTTGGTCACCAGCGGCTCGCTCGCGAGCTTGACCGCCTCGTCGAGCATCGTGGACGTGAAGTTCGCCACTCCTACATGCCGGGCCTGGCCCTTGCGCTTGGCCGCACACAGAGAGCCGATGCTGTCCGACAGCGGGACCTTTGGGTTGTTCCAGTGAATGAGCAACAGGTCGACCCAAGGCAATTTCAGTTTGGCGTGGCTTTCCTCGACCGAGCGCTCGAAGTCGCCCGGCGCGAGCTTGTCCCAGTACACTTTGGTGGTGACGAACACGTCCTCGCGCTTGAGGCCGGATGCTGCCAACCCCTGGTGCAATCCCTCCCCGACCCATTCCTCATTGCCATAGCGCTCAGCGGTGTCGAGGTGGCGATAGCCGACTCGCAACGCCGCCTTGATGGCGTCGATGCACACCTGCTCCTTCAGGGTCATGGTGCCGAGCCCGATCGCCGGAATGCGGGCGCCATTAGCTTCAACCACAGTCATTTCAAGTCACTCCCTGCGCAACAGCCGCCGCGGCGCGCAGCGTCATACATGGCGCTCGCGTCCTGGAACTGTACCAGGGGGAAGCTTATAGCTCCTAGCTAACACTACTTTGGCAGATTTCCGCGTGTAACGGGCGATTTTGGATTCCCAAATCAGTTTTGCAGTGATTCATGGGTGGTCGGCTTTTGGAGGGCCGACCATGGCTGGCACGATATTGGATTGGAGGAAGGAGCTTGAGCGTTGGCTGAAGCCGTTTCTGGAGCGATTGGGTCACAAGACGCGGCGTCGGATGTGTCCGGTTTACATATCGGGGCTGATCGGTCCAGGCGACCGCAAGAGCATTCAGCCGATGGCCGAGCGTCTTTCGCTTGGCGCATATGACCAATTGCACCACTTTGTCTCTGCCGGAGTGTGGGACGTGGCTCCGGTGGAGACCGAACTGCTTGTTCAGGCAGATAAGCTCGTTGGGGGCAAGGACGCCGTGCTGGTGATCGACGACACGGCGGTGCTCAAGAAGGGTGCGCATTCGGTCGGTGTTGCTCCACAATATTGCTCGGCGCTGGGCAAGATCGCCAACTGTCAGACCCTAGTATCGCTGACGCTGGCGCGCGGCGAAGTGCCGGTCATGGCGGCAATGCGACTGTTCCTTCCCGAAAGCTGGACGAATGACCGAACTCGATTGAAGCGAGCGGGCGTTCCAGTCGAATACCGAACCGCACGGACGAAGCCAGAGGTTGCCCTGGCGGAGATCGATCGTGTGATTGCCGCGGGGGTACGGTTTGGCTGCGTACTGGCGGATGCCGGTTATGGGATGAGCGCACGGTTCCGCCAGGGGCTTACAGCTCGCAAACTGAGCTGGGCTGTTGGCATTCCGCGCCACCTCAAGGTCTACCCTGCCGATGTCCAGATGATCCGACCGGTTACGCGGCGCGGCCGCCCCCGTCGGCCCATTCCCGATACTCTGTCAGTCGCAGCTGAAGATGTACTGGCCACGGCCAAGTGGCAAAACATCAGTTGGCGCACCGGCACAAAGGGAAAACTCAGGGCTCGCTTCGCTGCCGTCCGTGTGCGCGTCGCCGACGGATCACCGCAGCGGATCAAGGACAAGACGTATCAACATTTGCCAGGGGAGCAAGCTTGGCTCATCGGCGAACACAGGGCTTCGGGAGAGAAGAAATACTATCTCGCCAACCTACCCGCGAAGACCAACCTTCGTACTTTGGCAGCCACGATCAAGGCGCGATGGGTCTGCGAGCAGGCGCACCAGCAGCTGAAAGAAGAACTTGGCCTTGATCACTTCGAGGGCCGGTCCTGGCAAGGCCTTCACCGCCACGCGCTCATGACCATGATTGCCTACGCCTTCCTCCAGTATCGCCGCCTCGCAACCGCAAGGCGGAAAAAAAAGAGTCAACGGCCCGCCGCCTCAGCCAACTCTGCCCGCCGTACGTCACGCCATTCTCGCGCTCTTGGCTCGACCGCCTCCACAGCGGTGTCCACACTGCCGAAAGTGGATCTGCAACGAGCAGCGGCATGAGTAAAAATCTGCCAAAGTAGTGCTAAGGCCTGTACTCATTAATCGCGCCCTCAACCGCGTAGATACGGAATTTGGCATACTTTTCTCCATGCGCGTAAGCCTCCGTGTATCCTGGAGATGCAAACGCAGCTTGCGCCTTATCAAAATTTTCGAAAGTAAACAGAACAATTCGCTTCGGCGGCTCACCTCTTATCGATAGCGACTTGCCACCGCGCGAAAGAAATTTTCCTCCACCCTGTTCCACAAGCGCTTTTACTGCTCGCGGTTGGTATTCCTTCGCATAACCGTCTTGATCCATAACATCGATTTCTCCAATGACGTAAGCTGCTGGCTTGGACTGCGCATGCAGACCCTGAACTGCGAAGGCGCCGACCGCGATACCCGCCAGCATCGATAGCATTGCCGTGAAACAGGTTCTCATAATTAACTCCCTCGTTGCCAATTGAGTAGCAAAGACAGTTTGCCACTGCCGGAAAGCCCTGGCTAGGCGCGGTGAAGCCACGACCATAACAAATGGATCACAACCAAGAAATCCAACGTTCCCTGGGAAGGCTAGAGGGAAAGCTCGATTCTCTAATCACAGAGATCAAAACACATTTCGAAGACGACAAAACCAATTTCAACACCATCGATACACGCATTCAGCTCGTAGTGCGTGGGCCGGAATAGGACCTCGTGTCTTCCTTCGACGTCAGGCCCCATATTGTTTGTCACTGACCTTCTCCATCCAGTCGACGTTCTTTCCGTCGAGTGCCTCTGCGATGGCGATATGGGTCATCGCCGTAGTGGCCGTAGCGCCGTGCCAATGCTTCTCGCCGGGAGGGAACCAGACGATGTCACCTGGCCGGATTTCCTCTTTCGGGCCACCCTCACGCTGCACCCAGCCGCAGCCATAGGTGACGATCAGGGTCTGGCCCAGCGGATGGGTGTGCCAGGCGGTTCGCGCGCCCGGCTCGAATGTGACGATAACGCCGCCGACACGCGCCGGCTCGCTGCGTTGGAACCGCGAGTCCATCCGCACCGACCCGGTGAAATATTCCGCCGGTCCCTTGCCCGAGGGCGATGAACCGACTCGTTTGATCTCCATTGTGTGTTTCCTTTCGACTGGAGAGCTCACTCGATGCGCTGCGCTACCGCCGTTGAAGCATCGTAGCCCGGATGGAGCGCTAGCGACATCGGGGATGAGCGGCTCTGCCGATTCCGGGGTTTTGGTCTCCGCGCAATGCGGGCTACGAGCAAGCGCTTGTAGGGTGGGTTAGCGTGGCCCGTGCTTTTGTTATTTTGGACGGCTCCCGATCCACGCGTAACTCACCATTGCACGCATCATGGTGGGTTACGCGTGGATTGAGCGCTTTCACTCCACCGCGAATCCCGGGCCACGCTAACCCACCCTACAAAATAAGTCTGTAGCTTGGCATGAGAGATGCCACCGCGACCCGGGCACCGCTGGCTTACTTCGATTTGTTCGCGGAATATCGACGATAGCCGGGGAGACGCGCTCAGCCCTTGCTCTCGCCCAGCACCGCAAACGCCACCTGCGGCGCCTTGTCGATCACCTTGAGCAACGCGCGCGCCGGGCCGCGCGGGGAGCGCTTGCCCTGCTCCCAGTTGCGCACGGTCTCGATCGGCACGCCGATGCGGGCGGCGAACTCCGCCTGCGTGAGCTTGGTGCGTGCGCGCACGCTGCGGGCATAGGCAGCGTCGGCTCCGTCCCCGTGCGTGGAATCGCGCACCGGAGTCCGCGGCAGCGATCGCTCGCTGCCATCGGCGAGGATCTCAACGATCCGGCCGTCCGCTTTCAGCCTGACTCGCATCATAGCACCCCGAGGCCTATTTGATTCCCGCTGTTCGGCCAAGGCATTATTCATGAGTCGTGCTCCGCTTTGATTAGTGTTCGCGCTAGCCCGAGGCGCGCCGCGGCTGCGAAGGCTGCGGGGCGGCATCACCCGCCACCAGCCGATCGATCTCCTGGCGCGGGGCGGGTTTGGCGAACAGGAAACCTTGCATCTCGCTGCAGCCGGCGAGCCGCAGCAGCACCCGCTGCTCCTCGGTCTCGACGCCCTCGATGAGGACCGCGAGTCCGAGCGCTCGGCCAAGCCCCACGATTGCCTCGATGACGACCCCGGCATTGGCTGAATGATCGAGCGCCGCGATGAAACCGCGGTCGATCTTGATCCGGTCGAATGGCAGCTGCTGCAGATAAGCGAGGCTCGATTGCCCTGCCCCGAAGTCGTCGAGCGCGAGCCTCACCCCGATCGCCCGCAGCTCCTCGAGCCGCGCCTTCGCGGCCAGCGGATCGTCGATCAGGGCCTTCTCGGTCATCTCCAGGACGACGCGCGACGGCGCGATCTTGGTATCGTCCAGCACCGAGGACATGAGATCGACGAAGCGGGGGTCGCGCACCTGCGCGGCCGACAGGTTGACCGCCACGTAGAGATGCGGCCAG
>Ga0081455_10003821_pt1 | contig 17186 bp, 15 predicted proteins | sample TabmetS3T2R1_FD_70207 | JGI IMG/M metagenome (GOLD analysis project Ga0081455, IMG submission 70207) | Tabebuia heterophylla rhizosphere microbial communities from the University of Puerto Rico - S3T2R1 | ecosystem: Host-associated > Plants > Roots > Rhizosphere ...
ACCGCGTCCTTGGTCATCGGCGGATCGGCCAGCTGGCCCAGCTCCTCCAGCGATGCCTGGCGGTTGTCCAGCCGCAGCCGGCCCGCCGCGAGCAGGTGATCGGGTGCGGTGTCGGCCAGGATGTCCAGTGCGCGTTCCACCCGGGCGGCCGCCGCGACCGCCGCACGGGCCGATCGCCGCAGGTTCGCGTCGTCGAAGTTGGCCAGCCGGTTGGCCGTCGCCCGGACCTCGCGCCGCATCCGGCGCTCCTCCCACTGCAGCACACTCGTGTGGGCGCCCAGCCGCGTCAGCAGCGCGCCGATCGCGTCGCCGTCGCGAACCACCACCCGGTCGGCACCGCGGACCTCGCGCGACTTCGCCTGGATCCCCATCCGCCGAGCCGCGCCGACGAGTGCCAGCGCCGCTTCCGGACCGGGGCACGTCACCTCCAGCGACGACGACCGGCCGGGCTCGGTCAGCGAACCGTGCGCCAGGAACGCGCCCCGCCACGCGGCCTCGGCATCCGCGACGCCCCCGGACACCACGGCGGCCGGGAGTCCCCGCACCGGCCTGCCTCGCTGGTCGATCAGCCCGGTCTGCCGGGCCAGGCTCTCCCCGTCCTGCACCACCCGGACGATGTACCGGGTCGTCTTGCGCAGCCCGCCCGCGGACAGCACGTGCACGTCCGAGTGGTGCCCGTACAACTCGTGGATCTCCTTGCGCAGACGTCGCGCGACCGAGCCCGTGTCGAGCTCGGCCTCCACCACCACGCGTCCCCCCACGATGTGCAGGCCACCAGCGAAGCGCAGCATCGACGCGACTTCGGACCGGCGCGGCCCGATCTTCGTGATCTGCAGCCTGCTGAGCTCGTCCTTCACGGCGGCGGTCATCGCCATCGGCCCCTCCCTACCCTCTCCGGCCCTCGGTCTCGCTGAGACCAAGAGCTTCCCGCACACAGCTCGCCAGCGCATCCGGATCGTGGGCACCCTCGCGACCGGGGTCCGCCACGTCCGCCAGGAGCGCCCTGGCCCCCAGTCCCGCCGCCGCGTCCCGCAGCCGAGCCGGCGCGGGCACCGAGTCCCGGTCGGCGATCACCGCGTCCACCCGCAGTCCGGGCGCGTGCTGGAAGAGTACGTCCAAGTGCCGTTCGGGTGAGAACCCCGCCGTCTCTCCCGGCTGCGGAACGAGGTTCAGGACCACGATCTTCGTCGCCTCGGTGCGCACCAGCGCGTCGTGCAGGGCAGGCACCAGCAGGTGCGGGATGACGCTCGTGAACCAGGAGCCCGGCCCGAGGAACACGGCCTCGGCCTCCTGCACGGCCCGCACCGCCTCGTCGCACGCCGAGGGCTGCCCGCCCGGCCGCTGCGGCGTGCGCAGCGTGATCCGCTCGACCCGGCCCGGCGTGCTGGCCACCGCGACCTGACCGCGGATCCGGCGAAGCGCTTTGTCGTCGTCGAGCCCGGACACCTCCGCCTCGATCTCCAGCGGCTCCGGCGACATCGGCAGGACCCGGCCGGACACCCCCAGCAGCCGGCGCGCCTCGTCCAGCGCCGCCACCGGATCGCCCATCACCTCGAACAACCCGGCCAGCACCAGGTTGCCGACCGCGTGCCCGGTGAGCGCGCCGCTGCCGCCGAAGCGATGCTGGAACACCTCCGCCCACAAGGACTCGCCCGTCTCGGCGACCGCCAGCGCCGACAGCGCCTGCCGCAGGTCCCCCGGCGGCAGCAGACCGAGCTCACGCCTGAGCCGACCGGACGATCCACCGTCGTCGGCGACCGTGACCACCGCGGTCACGTCCGTGGTCAGCCGCCGCAAGGCCGTGAGGGTCGCGTGCAGTCCGTGTCCGCCCCCCAGCGCGACAGCCCGCAACGGCCGTGTCACTCGCGTCCCAGGTCCCGGTGGATGACCTTCACCGCCATACCGTCCTCATTGGACAACAGCCGGGCCAGCTCCTCGGAGATCGCCACACTCCGGTGCTTCCCGCCGGTGCAGCCCACCGCGAGCGTCAGATACCGCTTGCCCTCGCGCCGGTAGCCGGCACCGATCAGGCGCAGCAGCTGGTGATAGCGGTCGAGGAACTCCTCCGCGCCCTCCTGCGACAGCACGTAGTTGCGCACCTCGGCGTCCAGGCCGGTGTGGTCGCGCAGCTCCGGGATCCAGAATGGATTGGGCAGGAACCGCACGTCCATCACGAGGTCGGCGTCCATCGGCAGGCCGTACTTGTAACCGAACGAGAGCACGGTGACCCGCGTCTGGGTGGCCGATTCGGTGCCGAACGCGTCCTCGATCTTCGCCCGCAGGTCGTGCACCGACAGCGCGGAGGTCTCCAGCACGAGGTCGGCCTCCTCGCGCAGCGGGGCGAGCATGGTGCGCTCCGCGGTGATGCCGTCGATCAGCCGCCCGTCGCCCTGCAGCGGGTGGCCGCGGCGCACCTGCTCGAACCGGCGCACCAGCACCGCGTCGGTGGCCTCGAGGAACAGCACCCGCGGCTTGTACCCCCGTGCGTCGAGGTCCTTGATGATCGACGACAGGTCGTCGGTGAACGCGCGCGAGCGCACGTCCATCACCACGGCCACCTTCGTGATCGCGCCACGCGCCTGAGCCCCCAGCTCCACCATCGTGGCGATCAGCTCGGGTGGCAGGTTGTCGACCACGAACCAGCCCAGATCCTCCAGGCATTTCGCGGCGGTGCTGCGGCCGGCACCGGACAGCCCGGTCACCACGGCCACCTCCATGCCCGTACCCCGGTCCTCGGCCATCGTCTCTCCCGTCACTTCTTCTCCGACTCCCCAAGCGATGCCAACGCGGCGAAGATCGCTTCGGCGGTGCGCTTGCCCACGCCCGGCACCTCCGCGATCTCGTCCACCCCTGCTTCCTTCAGCCGCTTCACCGAGCCGAAGTGCTTGATCAGCGCGGCCCGCCGGGCCTGCCCCAGCCCGGGCACACCGTCCAAAGCGGACGTCTGCACGCGCTTGGCGCGCTTGGCCCGGTGATAGGCGATGGCGAACCGGTGCGCCTCGTCCCGCACCCGCTGCAACAGGTACAGGGCCTCGGACGTGCGCGGCAGGATCACCGGGTCCGGGTCGCCGGGCAGCCACACCTCCTCCAGCCGCTTCGCCAGACCCACCACGGCGATGTCGGTGATGCCCATCTCCGCCAGCACGTCCGCGGCGGCCGTCGCCTGCGGCCCGGCGCCGTCGACCACGAGCAGGTTCGGCGGGTAGGCGAACTTGCGCGGCCGCCCGGTCTCCGGGTCGATCCCGGGCTTGTCGCCGGCCAGGCCCTCCTGCGTCTCGGTCTGATAGCGGGCGAACCGCCGCCGGACCACCTCGGCGATGGAGGCGACATCCCCCTCGGTGGCGGCCTCCCGCAACGCGAACCGGCGGTACTCCGACTTGCGCGCCACGCCGTCCTCGAACACCACCAGCGAGGCGACCACGTCGGTGCCCTGCGTGTGGCTGATGTCGACGCACTCGATGCGCAGCGGCGCGCTGTCCAGCCCGAGGTGCTCCTGCAACTCGGCCAGCGCGGCGGAGCGGGCCGTCAGATCGCCCGCGCGGCGCAGCTTGTGCTGGGCGAACGCCTCCTCGGCGTTGCGCTGCACCGTTTCGGCGAGCGCCCGCTTGTCGCCGCGCTGCGGCACCCGCAGCTGCACTCGCGAGCCACGCAACCCGGACAACCACTCGGTCATCGCCGCGGCATCTGCGGGCAGCTCCGGCACGAGGACCTCACGCGGCACCGGCGTGCCCAGGTCGGTGCCCTGCCCGGCCAGCTCGACCTGCTCGCCGTAGAACTGGGTCAGGAACTGCTCGACGAGGTCGGGTACGCCCATCTCGTCGGCCTTGTCGATCACCCAGCCGCGCTGGCCGCGCACCCGGCCGCCACGCACGTGGAAGACCTGGACCGCGGCCTCCAGCTCGTCGTGGGCGAACGCGACCAGGTCGGCGTCCGTGCCGTCGCCGAGCACCACGGCCTGCTTCTCCATCGCCCGCCGCAGCGCGCCGAGGTCGTCGCGCAGCCGGGCAGCCCTTTCGAACTCCAGATCGTCGGCGGCCTCGGCCATGTCCCGCTCGAGCTTGCGCACCATCGCGTCGGTCCGGCCGGACAGGAAGTCGCAGAAGTCGTCCACGATCCGCCGGTGTTCCTCGGCGCTCACCGTGCCCACGCAAGGCGCAGAGCACTTGTCGATGTAGCCGAGCAGGCACGGGCGGCCGATCTGGCCGTGGCGGCGGAACACCCCGTTGGAGCACGTGCGCGCCGGGAACACGCGCAGCAACAGGTCGAGCGTCTCGCGGATCGCCCAGGCGTGCGCGTACGGGCCGAAGTAGCGCACGCCCTTCTTGCGCGGGCCGCGGTAGACGTGCAGCCGCGGGAACTCCTCGTGCAGCGTCACCGCCAGGACCGGGTAGGACTTGTCGTCGCGGTAGCGGACGTTGAACCGCGGGTCGAACTCCTTGATCCAGTTGTACTCGAGCTGGAGCGCCTCGACCTCGGTGGTGACGACCGTCCATTCGACGCCGGCCGCGGTGGTCACCATCTGGCGCGTGCGCGGGTGCAGCCCGGACAGGTCGGCGAAGTAGGAGTTCAGCCGGCTGCGCAGGCTCTTGGCCTTGCCGACATAGATGACCCGGCCGCCGGCGTCGCGGAACTTGTACACGCCGGGGTCCTCCGGGATGCTCCCGGGCGAGGGTCGATAGGTGGACGGGTCAGCCACGCCCTCCAGCCTATGGCTCCCCCCTGACAGTTCGACGCACCCCTCCTGCCCGCAGGACGGCGGGACCGCGGAACCCGCATTGGGCGGGTCGCCGGACGCGGGCATCGCGGTGTGACATCCTCCTCGCCATGCGCATCGCCACCTGGAACGTCAACTCCGTCACCGCGCGGCTGCCGCGCCTGCTCGCCTGGCTCGAATCCGCGCAGCCGGACGTGGTGTGCCTGCAGGAGCTGAAGTGCGCGACCGAGGCGTTCCCGCCCGAGGTGGCGGGGGCCGGCTACGAGGTGGCGGCGTTCGGGACGGGCCGGTGGAACGGCGTCGCGATCCTGTCCAGGACGGGTTTGGCGGACGTGCGGCGCGGGCTGGACGGCGAGCCGGCGTTCGACGACGCGGCCGAGCCGCGCGCGATCGGCGCGACCTGCGGCGGGGTGCGGCTGTGGTCGGTGTACGTGCCCAACGGGCGCGAGCCGTCGCACCCGCACTACGCGTACAAGCTGAAGTGGCTGGAGGCCCTGCGGGCGACCGTGGTGGCCGAGTCCGCGGAGGACCGGCCCTTCGCCGTGCTGGGCGACTTCAACATCGCCCCGGCCGATGCCGACGTCTGGGACATCTCGCTCTTCGACGGCATGACGCACGTGACGGACGCGGAGCGCGAAGCGCTGGCGGCCCTGCGCGAGGCCGGCCTGAGCGACGTCGTGCCGCGCGCTCTGAAGTACGACACGCCCTACACCTACTGGGACTACCGGCAGCTGGCGTTCCCCAAGAACAACGGGATGCGCATCGATCTGGTGTACGGGTCGGCGAAGTTCGCCGGCTCCGTGAGCGACGCCTACGTCGACCGGGAAGCCCGCAAGGGCAAGGGCACCTCCGACCACGCGCCCGTGGTCGTCGACCTCACCGTCTGACCCCGCGCGCGACGGTCGCACATTATCGACAATGTGCCGCCGTCAGCGGCCGGACCAGGCCTCGCTGTGCAGCCGGCGCAAGGTGCGCACGGCTTCGACGGCACGATCCCGGTCGACGGCCTGGATCGCCAGCATCCCGTAGTACTCGTCCTCCGGCAGCTCCAGCCGGGCGAACGAGGCACCGTCCGGGAAGGTCACCGACAACACCTCGAGCCAGCTGAACCGGCGCCCCACCAGGACATTGCGCACGGACACGCCCTCGGCGTCCGCGCGCACCCTGGGCGTCGCGAACAGCATTGTGCCGCCCGCCAGGAGCACGCCGATGAACACCATCGCGACCTGGTCGGACCGCTGGAAGATCACCCCGGTGTTGGAGCCGCGCAGCAGGATCGCCACGACCACGAACACCGCGAGCAGCGCGACCGCCAGGATTGACGACATCCACGTCGCCCGGTGCGGCCGGAACACCACCGGCTGGGTCTGATCCGTCACGGCGGCACTCACACGAACTTCCGATCCGTCACCGGCTGCCGGAGCGACCGCAGCGCATTCGCGGTGTCCAGCGCCGCCTGTGTGGCCTCCCGGCCCTTGTCCTCCGTCGACCCGGGCAGCCCGGACCGGTCCAGCGCCTGCTGCTCGGTGTCGCAGGTCAGCACGCCGTTGCCGATGGGCGTGCCCTCGTCGAGCGCGACCCGGGTCAGGCCCGCCGTCACCGCGTCGCACACGTACTCGAAGTGGGGGGTACCGCCGCGGATCACCACGCCGAGCGCGACCACCGCGTCGTGGGTGCGGGCCAGGGCCTGCGCCACGACCGGCAACTCGACCGCCCCGGCGACCCGCACCACCGTGGGCTCCTCGCTCAGCTTCGCCTCGCGCCCGGCCGCCAGCGCGTTCTCCAGCAGCGCCTCGGTGATCTTCGCGTGCCACCGCGCCGCCACGATCGCCAGCCGGAGGTTCGCGCACTCGCTCAGGTCGAGTTCGACGTCCGGCCGTCCTTCACCACTCACTGCGGAGCACCGTTCCCGTTCCGTGCCTCCAGGTCGGCACCGACCTGGTCGAATTCCTCCAGATTGGACAGGTCGTGCCCCATCCGGTCCCGCTTCGTGCGCAGGTAGTGCAAATTCTCCGGGTTCGGCGAGATCGGCAGCGGCACCCGCCCGGTGATCTGCAGGCCGTAGCCCTCCAGCCCGATCCGCTTGGCCGGATTGTTGGTCAGGAGCCGCATCGACCGCACACCCAGGTCGCACAGTATCTGCGCGCCCGTGCCGTAGTCCCGCGCGTCCGCCGGCACGCCGAGCGCCAGGTTCGCGTCGACGGTGTCCGCGCCGAGGTCCTGCAGCTGGTACGCCTGCAGCTTGTGCAGCAGGCCGATGCCGCGGCCCTCGTGCCCCCGGATGTACAGCACGACGCCGCGCCCCTCGTCGGCGACGATCTGCAGCGCGGCCTCCAGCTGCGGCCCGCAGTCGCAGCGCAGCGACCCGAACACGTCACCGGTGAGGCACTCCGAGTGCACCCGCACCAGGATGTCCTGGCCGTCGCCGATCTCGCCGTAGACGAACGCGATGTGCTCGATCCCGTCGAGCAGGCTGTCGTACCCGACCGCGCGGAACACCCCGGCGCCCAGCGGGATGCGGGCCTCGGCGACCCGCTCGACCTGCTTCTCGTGCCGGCGCCGGTAGGCGATCAGGTCGGCGATCGTGATGATCTGCAGGTCGTGGTCGGCAGCGAACACCTCGAGTTCCTCGCGGCGCGCCATGTCCCCCTCGTCCTTCTGGGAGACGATCTCGCACAGCACCCCGGCCGGGTGCAGCCCGGCCAGGCGGGCCAGGTCGACCGAGGCCTCGGTGTGCCCCGGGCGGCGCAGCACGCCGCCCTCCTTGGCGCGCAACGGGACGACGTGGCCGGGCCGGCGGAAGTCGCTCGCCAGCGACTTCGGGTCGGCGAGCTGCCGGGTCGTGTGCGCCCGGTCGGCCGCGGAGATGCCGGTGGTGATGCCCTCGGCCGCGTCCACCGTGACCGTGTACGCGGTGCCGCGCTGGTCCTGGTTCGTGTGGTACATCGGCGGGAGGTCCAGACGGTTGCAGTCCTCCTCGGTGAGCGCCACGCAGACGTATCCCGAGGTGTAGCGCACCATGAAGGCGAGCAGCTCAGGGGTCGCCTTCTCGGCGGCGAAGATCAGGTCGCCCTCGTTCTCGCGGTCCTCGTCGTCGACGACGACCACCGGCCGGCCGGCGGCGATGTCCGCGATCGCCCTCTCGATGCCGGCGGTGTCGACCGGTACCCCGGCCCCGCACGGCGTCCTTGCGCTGCTCACGCGTCCTCCTTCGGGCCTGCCCCGGCTCCAGTGTCCTCCGTGCGGCCGGGCAGGTGCGGCGTCGCGAGCTTCTCCACGTACTTGGCGAGCACGTCGACCTCGAGGTTCACCAGATCGCCCGGCTGGGCACGGCCGAGGGTCGTCAGCTCCAGTGTGGTCGGAATCAACGCCACGGTGAATTCGTCGTTGGTCACACTCGTCACGGTCAGGGAGATCCCGTCGACCGCGATCGAGCCCTTCTCGACGATGTAGCGGGAGAGCCCCTCGGGCAGCGCGAACCGGGTGAGCCCGGCCTCGTCGCGGGACAGGAACACGCCGGTGCCGTCCACGTGGCCCTGCATGATGTGCCCGCCCAGCCGGTCCCCCACCGCGGTCGCCCGTTCCAGGTTCACCCGGTCACCGACGGCGATCTTGGCCAGCCGCGACCGCAGCAGCGTCTCGTGCACCACGTCGACGGTGAAGTCGGAGCCGAACACGTCGACGACGGTCAGGCACACCCCGCTGACCGCGATCGAGTCGCCGTGCTTGGCGTCGGAGGTCACCACAGGCCCGCGCACGGTGAGCCGCGCGGCGTTGGGCACCTGCTCGACGGCGGTGATCTCGCCGAGTTCCTCCACGATGCCGGTGAACACTGGCGCGCCTCCTTGTGGGTGTCAGTGTGCCGCGCCGACGCGGGCGGCACGTTCGCGCAGGGCCGCGATGGCCTTGCCCGGGTCTTCGGCGCCGTAGACGGCGGAGCCGGCGACGAAGCAGTCCACGCCCGCCTCGGCGGCCTGCTCGATCGTCTCGGCGTTGATGCCGCCGTCGATCTCGACGACGAGCCTGAGGTGACCGGTGTCGACCAGGCGCCGCGCGGTGCGGACCTTGTCCAGCACCTCCGGGATGAACGACTGACCGCCGAAACCGGGCTCGACCGACATGACCAGCAGGGTGTCGTAGTGCTTGAGGGTCTCGACGTGGTCGTCGAGCGGAGTGCCCGGCTTGACCGACAGACCGGCCTTGGCGCCCGCCGCGCGCAGGTTCTTGGCCAGCATGACCGGGTCGGCGGCGGCCTCGACGTGCACGGTGACGTTGTAGGCGCCCGCCTCGGCGTATCCGATGGCCCAGCGGTCCGGGTCCTCGATCATCAGGTGGCAGTCCAGCGGGATGTCCGTGGTCTTCAGCAGCGACTGCACGACCGGCAGGCCCAGCGTCAGGTTCGGCACGAAGTGGTTGTCCATGACGTCCACGTGCACCCAGTCGGCCCGAGCCTCACCGGAGCCGGCGACAGCGCGGATCTCCTCGCCCAGACGGGCGAAGTCGGCGGACAGGATGCTCGGTGCGATGAGAGGTCGGTGGGCCACGGTTACGGAGTGTAGATCGTGCGTCGGCGCCGGCGCGGACGCACTCAACTGGTGGACGCCGGCAGCACGTCCAGCATGCGTGACCAGGGCTCGCCGGCTTCCAGGCGCCGGACCCGCACACCCGCCCCGGCCAGGGTGTCGAGGTGCCGGCCCCAGGCCGGATGCCGGAACCGGGTGTCGGAGACCTGGTACCCGATGACGATCGTCACGCCCGGGTCCCCGAGTGCGTCGCCGAGCACGGTCAGGGCCTGGTTGTCGGCGATGCCGAGCGCGAGCTTTGCGACGGAGTTCGCCGAGGCGGGCGCGAAGAGGAACACGGCGGGGTCCGGGTGCGGGCGCGGCTCACCGGGCAGCCGGGACTCCGACCGCACCTCGAGGTCGGTCAGCGTGGCCAGCTCACCGAGCTCACCGGCCGCGTCCAGCCAGCGGTACGCGACCGGGGTCAGCGTGACCGCCAGCCGCCAGCCGCGGCCCGCGGCCGGTGCGGCCAGCTCGGCGCGGAACCGGGTGTCCAGTCCGCCGCACGAACTGGCGACCAGACCCAGGACGGTCACGGTTTGCGCAGCACGGCGCAGAACATCGCATCGGTGCCGTGCCGGTGCGGCCACAGCTGCACGTACGGGCCGTCGCCCAGCTGCGGCACGCCCGGGAAGAACTCGCGCGCGTCCAGCACCTCGGCTTTGGTGCGCCGCGCGATCTCGCCGACCACGCCCTCGGTCTCGGCCAGGTGCGGTGAGCAGACGACGTAGGCCACCACGCCGCCGGAGCGCGTCAGCTCGAGCGCGGCGGTGAGCAGCTCGCCCTGCAGCTTGGTGAGGTCCGGCACGTCCGAGGGCTTACGGCGCCAGCGCGCCTCCGGGCGGCGCCGCAGCGCGCCCAGACCACTGCACGGCGCGTCGACCAGCACCCGGTCGTAGCCGGGCTCGAGCCCGGAGTCGCGGCCGTCGGTGACGTGCACGGTCACCGGCAGGCCCTCGGTCGCCTGCTCGACGAGCTTCGCCCGGTGCGGTGCCTGCTCGACCGCGTCGACATGCCCGCCCTGCGTCGCGGCCAGCGCGCCGAGCAGCCCGGCCTTCCCGCCGGGGCCCGCGCACAGGTCGAGCCAGCGCTCGTCGGAACCGTCCAGCGGGACCCGGGTGAGCGCGACGGCGCAGAGCTGACTGCCCTCGTCCTGGACCACCGCCAGCCGCTCGCGGATCGGCTCGGAGTCGCCCGGGTCGCCGGACCCGGCCGGCAGGTGGACGCCGTAGGGCGAGTACGGGGCGACGTCGCCACCGGTGATCGCGGCGAGCTCGTCGGCGCTGATCTCCCCGGGCCGGGCGGCGAGGTGCACGGCCGGGCGGGCGTCGTCGGCCACCAGCGCGGCCTCCAGTTCCGCGCCCTTGTCCCCCAGCGCCTCCGCGAACGCGCGCGCCACCCAGCGCGGGTGGGCGGTGCGCATCGCGAGGTGACCGATCGGGTCGGCGTCGCGGTCGGGCGTCAGCTGCGCCATCCACGCGTCCTCGTCCTGCTCGGAGATCTTGCGCAGGACGGCGTTGACGAACCCGGCGACGTGCGAGCCGGCGTCGGCACGGGCGAGGTCGACGGTCGAGGTGACCGCGGCGTGCTGGGGGATGCGCGTGCGCAGCAGCTGGTAGGCGCCCAGCCGGAGGCAGTCCAGGACCGGTCCGTCCACCTTGTCGATCGGGCGGTCCAGGCACGCGGCGATGATGGCGTCGAGCATGCCCTGGGCGCGGGAGGCGCCGTAGGCCAGCTCGGTGGCCAGCGCGGCGTCGCGGCCGGACAGGCGGTTGCGGCGGAGCATGTCCGGCAGCACGAGGTTGGCGTAGGCGTCGCGCTGGCGCACGGCGCGCAGCACGTCCAACGCGACGCGGCGCGCCGGGTCCTCGGCCGGCGGGCGGCGCGGGCCCTGCTTGCGGGGCGCCGGGCGGCCGCGCTGGGGCCGCGAGGGCCTGCGCTCGTTCATGACAGGCGTTCTCCTTGCTCGATGCGCGTGCCGCGGGCCCAGTCCGTGGCCGCCATGCGTTTCTTGCCCTGTGCCTGGACCTCGCCCAGCCGCACCGGTTTCGTCGCCGTGCCCGCCAGTACGCGCTTGCGCTCGATGCGAAGCTCACCCGGCGGCAACGCGGGTTCGTCGACGACGGTGACCGGGCCGAGCTTGAGCCGGTCGCCGCGGAACTCCGTCCAGGCGCCCGGATCAGGGGTCACCGCGCGGATCAGGCGGTCGACCGCGGCGGCCGGGTCGGTGAACGAGACGCGTGCGTCGTCGACGGTGACCTTGGGCGCGTACGTGACGCCGTCGGTGGGCTGAGGCACGGCCTGCACCTCGCCGTCCTCGATACCGTCCAAAGTGGATACCAGGAGCCGCGCGCCGGAGACGGACAGCCGCCCCAGGAGTGCATCCGCCGTGTCGTCGGCGGCGATCTTCTCGGTGACGACACCGAAGACCGGGCCGGCGTCGAGCTCCTTGACGATGCGGAAGGTGGAGGCGCCGGTGATCTCGTCGCCGGACCGGATCGCGGCCTGCACCGGGGCGGCGCCGCGCCACGCGGGCAGCAGCGAGAAGTGCAGGTTGATCCACCCGTGCACCGGGACGCCGAGGATCCGCTCCGGCAGGATCGCCCCGTAGGCGACGACCGGGCAGGCGTCGGGGGCGAGCTCGGTGAGCCGGTCGCCGAACGCGGGGTCGCTCGCCTTCGAGGGGGTGAGCACCTCGATGCCGTGTTCGTCGGCGAGTGCGCCGACGGGCGAGCGGAGCAGCTTGCGGCCCCGGCCGGCGGGCGCGTCGGGCCGCGTGACCACCGCGACGACCTCGTGCCGGGGCGAGTCGAGGAGCGCCTGCAGCGACGGCACGGCGGGTTCGGGGGTACCGGCGAAGACGAGACGCATCAACGCACCTCGGCGACGGGTGTGGAATGGGCGGGCATCGGAGCCAGTCTAGTGACCGGCCCTGCCAGGCCGCCCGGCCGGATCACACGCGCACCCCGAATGCAGAACTCGGGGCGTCAGATCAGGTCGAGCGGGTCCAGCTGGATGCGCACCGTCGCGGTTTCCTTGCGCGCCGCGCGCGCGGCCTGCGCGGCGGCGAGGCAGGCGGCCAGCGCCCGCCCCTCCCCCCGAGGCACGCGGATCAGCGCGCGCTCCCGCTCGGCGCGGCCGTCCTCGTCGGGCTCGGTCAGTGGCACCGGGCCCAGGATCTCCACCGCCGCGGGCAGTTCGGTCTCCTCCAGCAGGGCCGCCACCGCCTCCGGGGTGCCCTCCACGCTCGCCATCCGGACCACCGGCGGGAACCCCAGCTCGCGCCGCTCCGCCAGCTCGCGTTCGGCGTGCCACGCCGGATCCCACCGGACCAGCGCCTGCACCGGCGCGAGCGGAGCCTCCGCACCGACGATCACCCGTCCGCCGTCCGACGCGGGGCGGACCAGCGCCGCCGCCGTCATCCACCGCCGCAGTGTTTCCTCCGCCGCCCGCAGGTCCTGCCGCCCCAGCAACGCCCAGCCGTCCAGCAGCAGCGCCGCGCCGTAACCGCCCTCGGCCACCGGCTCGGCCCCGGGCGTGGCGACGACCAACGCCGGCCGGCCGGGCACACTCGCGAGCACCTCCCGGGCCCCCGATGTCCGCACCGGCGTCCCCGGGAAGGCCCGGCCCAGCTCCTCGGCCGTCCGCTTCGCGCCGACCACGACCGCGCGCAGCCGTGCCGAACCGCAGGCGGGGCAACGGAAATGTGCCTCGGGTGTGCCGCACCACCGGCAGCGCGGCGAGTGCGCCACGTCGGATCCCGCCCCACCCGGCAACCCCAGCGGCCCGGCGCACCGGCGGCAGTGCGCGGGTGCCCGGCATTGCGCGCACGCCAGCGCGGGCACGTAGCCGCGGCGGGGCACCTGCACCAGCACCGGCGCCCCCGCGGACAGGGACTGCCGGGCGGCCTCGAATGCCACCGAGGGCAGCCGCGCCACGCGGGCCGCCTCGTCGCGCGCCACGTCGAAGTCCTCGCCCACCGGTGTCACCCGCGGCGCCGTGTTCCGCAGCTCGTCCCGCGAACCGGTCACCGGATGCGCCCACCGCGTCTCGACCAGCAGCTGCGCCTCCGCCGTCCGCGCGAACCCGCCGGCGACGAACGACGCGCCCTGCGCGTGGGCCCGCAGCGCCAGTACGTCCCGCACCTGCGGGTACGGCATGTGCGGATCGACGTGCAGGTCGTCGCCGTCGTCCCACACCACCACCAGCCCGGGGTCGGCGACCGGCGCGAACATCGCCGCGCGTGTCCCCACGACGATCGGGACCGACCCGCGCGACACCGCCAGCCAGCGCCGGTACCGCTCGGCCGGCCCGGTGTCCGCGGACAACGCGACCACGGCGTCGGCCCCGGCGACCCGCACGCACGCGTCGTGCACCCGGCTCAGGTCGCGGTGATCCGGCACCACCAGCAGCGCGCCCCGGCCCCCGGCCGCGGCGAGCCCGGCCAGTTCCGCCAGCCGCGCCGGCCAGTCCTCCCCCGGCAACGCCTGCCACACCGCGTGCGCCTGCCGCCCCGAGCGCACCGCCTCGGTGAACGACCCGCCGAACTGGTATCGCCGCCACGCCGCTGTCCCCGGCGCCTCGGTGACCTTCGCGGGCGGCCGCGGCAATTCGGACTCGGCCTTGGCGTGCCGCGGCGGGATGGCCAGCCGCAGCACGTCCATCAGCGTGCCGCCGTAGTGGTCGGCGACGCGCCGGGCCAGTGCGTACAGCGTCGCGGACAGCACCGGCTCGGGCGAGGTGACCCGCTCCAGGAACGCCAGCCGTCCGGTGTGCTCGGTGGTCGAGGCGCGCTCGACCAGGAACCCGTCGACCAGTTGCCCGGCGAAGCGCACCCGCACCCGGCACCCGGGCACCGCGTCGGCGTCGAGCTTGTCCGGCACCTGGTAGTCGAACGTGCGGTCCAGGTGCGCCAGCGGCACGTCGACCACGATCCGCGCGATGGGGTCGGACTCCGCCGGCCGCTGCTGCCCCTTGCGGGAGGCAGGACGGGACGTCCTGCCCGCGGCGCGCCGGGGCGCGGCAGGCAGGTCCCAGAGCGCGTCGGAAGAGGTCACGCCTGTTCTCTACCAGACCCCTCCGACACGTTCCGGGCGGCTCAGGCCCCGGCGACCGAGCGAAGCGCGTCGGCGCGCTCGGTATTCTCCCACGGCAGCTTGACGTCGGTGCGGCCGAAGTGACCGTACGCGGCCGTCGCGGCGTAGATCGGGTGCAGCAGGTCCAGGTCGCGGATGATCGCGGCCGGGCGCAGGTCGAACACCTCGGTGATCGCCGCCTGGATCTTGACCGGGTCGACCGTCTCGGTGCCGAAGGTCTCCACGAACAGGCCGACCGGGGCGGCCTTGCCGATCGCGTACGCGACCTGCACCTCGATGCGGCCGGCGAGGCCCGCGGCGACCACGTTCTTGGCGACCCAGCGCATCGCGTACGCCGCGGAGCGGTCCACCTTCGACGGGTCCTTGCCGGAGAACGCGCCACCACCGTGGCGGGCCATGCCGCCGTAGGTGTCGACGATGATCTTGCGGCCGGTCAGCCCCGCGTCACCCATCGGGCCGCCGATGACGAACCGGCCGGTCGGGTTGACCAGCAGCTTCACGTCGCCGTGGTCGATGTCGAGCTCGTTCAGCTCCGGCAGCACGACCTGCTCGCGCACGTCGACGCCCAGCATCGTGTCCAGGTCGATGCCGTCGGCGTGCTGCGTGGACACCACGACGGTGTCCAGCCGCACCGGCTGGTCGCCCGCGTACTCGATGGTGACCTGGGTCTTGCCGTCCGGGCGCAGGTAGGGCAGCACGCCGTCCTTGCGGACCCGGGCCAGCCGCCGCGAGAGGCGGTGGGCCAGCGCGATCGGCAGCGGCATCAGCTCGGGCGTGTCCGAGCACGCGTAGCCGAACATCAGGCCCTGGTCACCGGCGCCCTGGCGGTCGATCTCGTCGATCGCGTTCTCGACGCGGGACTCGTAGGCGGTGTCCACACCCTGAGCGATGTCCGGCGACTGCGAGCCGATGGCGATGTTCACGCCGCACGAGTTGCCGTCGAAACCCTTGGCGGAGGAGTCGTAACCGATGTCGAGAATCCGCTCGCGGACGATCGTCGGGATGTCGGCGTAGGCCTCGGTGGTCACCTCACCCGCCACGTGCACCTGGCCGGTGGTGATCATCGTCTCGACCGCGACGCGGGAGCGTGGGTCCTTGGCCAGGAGGGCATCCAGGATCGAGTCGCTGATGGCATCACAGATCTTGTCCGGATGCCCCTCGGTCACCGACTCCGAAGTGAACAACCTGCGATTAGACGCGGTCACCACGCTCACATCCCATCAACTCTTCGTCCTCCGGCCACCAGACTAAGGCGTACCGGTCAGTGCCTGATGAATTCCCCTACGGCGTCCCATACTGCGGCAGCCAGTTGCGCTTTGGAGCCCAGCGGGATCGGCCGTTCAGTGCCGTCGGCGGCCAGCAGCCAGCCCGCGTTCTCCTCGACCTCGAACGCCCTTCCATCCCCGACGGCGTTCAGAACCAGCAGGTCACAGCCCTTGCGCCGCAGTTTGGCACGGCCGTGGTCGAGTACGCTACCTCGCTCGTCCCCGGTTTCCGCGGCAAAACCAACAATGACCTGCCCCGGCAATCGATTCGTTACCAATTCCGCGAGAATGTCCGGATTGCGGGAAAGCGTGATGACGGGATCCGGCTCGGCGTCGGATTTCTTGATTTTATGGCCGGATCGGCTCGCGGGCCGAAAATCAGCGACCGCGGCGGCCATCACGACGACATCCGCCTCCTTGGCGGCCTCGTGGACCGCCTCCCGCATCTGCTCGGCCGTCGACACGCGCCGCAGCGCGGTACCGGCCGGCTCGGGCAACTCGACGGTGTGCCCGGCCACGAGCGTCACCTCGGCGCCCCGCTGAGCGGCCACCCGCGCCAGCGCGTAGCCCTGCTTGCCGGATGAACGGTTGCCCAGGTAGCGGACGGGGTCGAGCGGCTCGCGGGTCGGGATGCCGAACGGGTCGGTCCCGTTCCAGCCGACTGTCCAGAGTCCGAAGGTGAATCGATCGGCGGGGGTGGGCTGGACAGGCATTCAGGGCCTCCCGTGACGTCTCGGCCGGGCGGTCACATGTTAACGCGATCAAAGTGCCCGATCCTGGGCTGAGCCGGCCCCGTTCGCGCGGCTCGCGGGGATCGCGGTGCATGCCAGGTGCACGCGCGGTGGAGGCCGGCGGCTGGCCTGGCCTGCCGCCCGCCCGGCCGGTTACCATCGCGGTCATGGGCTTTCTTTGACTCTGACCTGAGCTAGCGGTCCGCGGGCCGCCGTCCTCGCCTGACCCTGACCGGCCAGACGAGGAAGGCAAAAGTGTGCGGACCCATTCAGAACCATCCCCGGACGCCCGGCCGCAGGCCTCGCCGGGGCGGCGAGCCCGGCTGATACGGCGAGCCCCGGTCAGCGTGGCCGTGCTGGCGGCGCTGGCGGTCGAGTTCGCCGATGAGCTCGTGGACGGCACCAAGAGTGCCGCGCTGCCGCTGCTGCGCGACGGCCTGGGCCTGAGCTACGCCCAGATCGGGCTGCTGGCCGCGGTGCCGCTGATCGCCGGGAGCCTCATCGAGCTGCCGATGGGCGTCCTGGCGGGCGAGGGCCGGCGACGGCACCGGATCGCGGTGCTGGGCGGGCTGGCGTTCATCCTGGCCCTGGTCATCGCGGCGGCGGCGCAGTCCTTCGGAGTGCTGCTGGCCGCGCTGGTGCTGTTCTTCCCGGCCTCGGGGGCATTCGTCAGCCTGACCCAGGCCGCGCTGATGGACGCGACGCCGGGTCGCCGGGAGCAGCTGATGGCCCGGTGGACCCTGGCCGGCGCGATCGGCGCGGTGGCCGGGCCGCTGCTGCTGGCCGCCGTCGTCGCGGCCGGCGGCACCTGGCGGACG
>Ga0081455_10003823_pt1 | contig 17186 bp, 15 predicted proteins | sample TabmetS3T2R1_FD_70207 | JGI IMG/M metagenome (GOLD analysis project Ga0081455, IMG submission 70207) | Tabebuia heterophylla rhizosphere microbial communities from the University of Puerto Rico - S3T2R1 | ecosystem: Host-associated > Plants > Roots > Rhizosphere ...
CGCCGAACGGTACATGCCCGTTGAGCAGCGCGAAGGACCGGCGTCGGTCGCGCGGCAAGCGATCGTGACATTCCTTTATCGCGGAATAGCGGTAGAGGCCGAGCGCGGAATAGGCTTCAGTCGACCAGCCGCTGAACCTTCGAGCTTCGGGGAAGTTGCGCACGAGCACTTCGCTCAGCGTCGTGCCGCCGGTCTTTCCGATGTGGAGAAAGATCAGTAAATCTGGTTTGTGCAAGATACATCACAGTGCGCCCCCGCGGGTCACCCCGCGCGAAATCTATGGCGGGCCGCGGCGTTCGCAAGCACGATGTGTGATCCAGAGCTATCCCGGTGCCGATATTTAGGCCGCGTTTACGCGTACCGCTGCATATTTTAGGTCGCGCTTACTCGCGCCGGTATTCGGGTCTGCGACCGACGATCCGTTCGTCTCGTTGTCTTGGGCGAACCGCTGAGTGTCAAAGATGCAAGACGCGCTCGGCATTGAGATGCGCGACCTTCTCGATGTCGCGCTGCTCGAGCGGTTGGCGCTTGAGGAAGTCAACCGCCGCGACATTGGACTCGTACGGCCAGTCGACCGAGAACAGCACGTTGTCGATGCCGAGCGCCATGACGGTGCAGAGGAAGGCAGGCGGGGAAAAATTGCCGCTGCACGTGACCACCAGATTCTCCGTCAAGTACTGCGCCGGCGTTCGTTTGAGGCCGCGACGGGCGGCGGCGAGCTGCGTCTGGTCGTTGATCCGATGCAGCATGAACGGCAGGCCCTCGCCGAGATGGCCGAGAATGAAGGTGAGGCGAGGGAAGGCGTCGAACACGCCCGCGAAGACGAGGCGCAGGAAATGGGCGCCGGTGTCGACGCCGAAGCCCCAGGCCGCCAGCGCGAGCTCCGGGTAGCGGTCGAAATAGGCCTGCATCACCGCGGGGTGCGGTGTGCTCGGATGGAGGTAGATCGGCACGCCGAGCGCCTGCGCGCACTCGAAGATGCCCCAGAACTTCTTGTCGTCGAGGAAGGCGCCGCGGGTGTGGCCGTTGACCATCGCGCCCTTGAAGCCGAGCCGCGTGACCGCGCGCTCGAGCTCCTTAATCGCGGCGGCGGGATCCGCCGTCGGCAGCGCGGCGAGGCCGGCGAAGCGATCGGGATGCGCCTTGATCGCTTCGGACAACAGGTCATTGACCTCCCTCGCCGCGGGGACCGCGGTGGCGGCGTCGAGCGCCTGGCAGCCGGGCTGGTTGTGCGACAGCACCTGCACGTCGATCCCGGCGGCATCCATGGCGGCGAGGCGCGTTTCGCCGAGATCGAGCAGGGCGGCAACGACGTCGAAGCCGAGGAGCTTCTCGCGGTCGTTGCCGCGCTGCGCGCCAGGCGGAAGGTCGTGCTCCTCCCTCGGCGTGATGAAGTGCTCCTCGAGCGCAATGATCTTCATCGTCGAATCTCTTGCTACCGAATCCCGATCAGACTGACGCGGCAGGTCGCGCAGCGGCGAACCCTACCGGGCGGTGCCGGCGGCGGCAAACGGTCGGGTTGGTATTTCGCGGTGCGCGATATCTGGCGGAACGCGCGTCGCGTCGCGCCGGTTTGCAAACGGCTTTCGCTGCCGATACGGTTTCTTTGGTTTGCGCATGTCCTTATCGGAAAACCGATTCCCACTTTTCCGGGACATGCGCTAGCCTCGACGTTCCACGGTAACCGCATGTCGGACGAGCCCATTGCCGCGATCGAGCTGCATCACGTCGCCTTGCCGACGCGGCGCGAGCACAAGTGGACCGGGCTGACGGAGCCGATCGGCGGCTATGTGTTGGTCAGGATGACCGACGCTGCCGGGACCGTGGGCTGGGGCGAGGCGCCGGCGCTCAAGGATTGGGGCGGCGATTTCGGCCGCTACTTCGGCGAAAGTCCCGCAACCACCATCGAGGTCGTCACGCGCTATCTCGCGCCGGCGGTCGAGGGCTGCATGCCGGGCGAGATCGCCGAGCTGCATGCGCGCATGGATCGCAGCATCAAGGGCTATCCCTATGCCAAGGCGGCGGTGGAGCTCGCCGCCTACGATCTTGCCGGCCGGCAATGGGGACTTCCGGTGCATCGCCTGCTCGGCGGCGCGGTGCGCCGGCGCATCCCGATCACCCACTCCATCGGCCTGATCGCCGCCGAGGAGGCGGAGCGCGAAGTCGCGCAGGTCGTCAAGGAGGGCATCCGCACCATCAAGATCAAGGTCGGCGTCGATCCCGACCGCGACGTCGACATGGTGCAGCGCATCCGCGACACTGTCGGCCCTGGCGTCGCGCTGTGCGTCGATGCCAACCAGGGCTACCGCACGCCGGCCGAGGCGATCCGCACCTATCGGCGCATGGAGCGCTGCAATCTCCTCTATTTCGAGCAGCCGGTCGAAGGCATCGCGCGCCTGGCCGAGGTGGCGCGCGCGGTCGACGCGCCGGTGATGGCGGATGAGAGCGCGTGGAACGCGCATGACGTGGTCGAAATCATCGAGCAGCGCGCGGCGCAGATCGTGTCGATCTACACCACCAAGCCCGGCGGCCTTTACCGCGCCATGGAGGTCGCCGCGGTGGCGCGCGCCGGAGGCCTCATCTGCAACGTCAACGGCTCGGTCGAGACCGGCATCGGCAATCTCGCCAACCTCCAATTGGCGGCGGCGGCGCCGGCCGCGGTGCTGTCCTGCGTGCTTCCGGTTTCGACCCCGGCGCAGGCGCAGTCGGGGCAAATGGCGGGCATCTACTACAAGGACGACCTGATCGGGGCGCCGATGCGCTTCGTCGAGGGCGTGATCGAGCTGCCGGACGGCCCGGGAATGGGGATCGCCGCCGACGAAGGGAAAATTGCGCGCTACCGCGTCGGGGAGGGGTGAGATACATGCGCCAGGACGTGATCGCGCGGCAGGCTCGCGCCATGCAGGAGGCCGGGCTCGACGCGGTCGTTTCGATCTCTCCGGAAAATTTCGCCTACGTCACCGGCTTCCTCTCACCCACGCAGCCGCTGATGCGCTGGCGCCACGCCATGGCCCTGGTGACGGCCGACGCCGACGTCGCGCTCGTCGTCGTCGACATGGAGGCGAGCACCATCCGTGCCAAGTCGCCGCCGGGCACCGAGATCGTCGTCTGGCGCGAATTCGAATTCGACGCCATGGCCATGCTCGCCGACCTGCTGCGCAAGCACGGCCTTGCCAGCGCGCGCATCGGCATCGAGCTGGACTATCTGCCCGCCGGCGATTTCGCCGCGCTCTTCGAAGCCTTGCCGCAAGCCCGCTTCGCCGCCGCGCAGGCCATGCTCGCGCGGCTGCGCGAGGTGAAGACGCCGGCGGAGATCGACCTGCTGCGGCAGCTATCGCGCATCGCCGACCGGGCGATCACCGAAGCCTACCGCGCGGTGAGCGCGGGATCGAGCGAGATGGACATTGCCGCCGCGCTCACCCGCGGCATCTACGAGCAGGGGGCGGAGTATTTCAAGCTCATGATCGTGGCCACCGGCGAGCGCAGCGTCTTTCCCAATGTCGGTCCCACCGAGCGCGTGCTCGCGCGCGGCGACGTGTGCCGGGTCGAGATTTTTCCCATCATCGGCGGCTACCACGCTGGCGTCTGCCGCACCGCCGCGGTGGGCGCCCCACCGCCGGAGGCCGAGCGCATCTGGGCGAATCTCGTCGCGTGCAAATATCTGCTGCTCGACGCAATCAAGCCGGGCGCCTCGAGCCGCGCCATCTACCAGCTTTATCTCGACAAGGTCGGCGAGCTCGGCCTGCCGCCGATCTCCTTCATCGGCCACGGCATCGGGCTTGCCCTGCACGAGGACCCCTATCTCGGCCCGACCGCCGACCGCACGCTCGAAGCCGGAATGGTGCTCGGCATCGAGCCCCTGATCTACCAGACCGGCTTCGGCTTCGGCATGCAGAACAAGGACATGGTGCTGGTGACCCCCGGAGGCTGCGAGCTGATGTCGGACTATCTCGACACCGACAAGCTCTTGATTGTGGGGTAGCGATATTCGGGTCAATCCGTTCATGTGACCGTCAGCAGCGAACCGTCGTTACTGCAGCCGCAATTCCGCGCGCGGCGGCAGGAACTCCGGACGATAGATCGCGGCCGGGTCCATCGGCGGGACGTTGAAGGTCGCCGTTACCATGTCGATCGTTTGCTTGAGGCGCGCGGGGTCGACGGCGCTGAGACCTTCGCGCTTGACGCGGTCGGTGACGATGGCGCTCTTGATCACCCGTTCGAGGCGGGCGCGGTCGACCTTCTCGTCGAGCAACGGCTCGCGCTTCTTGATGGCGGCAACCGATACGGCCGGATCGGCGATCGCCGCCTTCAATGCCTCTGCAACCCCTTTGACCACCTTCCTGACGGTGTCGGGATTCTTGTCCGCGAATTCCGGCGTGGTCAGGACGCAATGGCCGTAGAGTGCGACGCCGTAGTCGGCAAAGTGCATGACGTTGAGATCGCGCTCGGTGATGCCGAGGCGTTCGAGGCCCGCCAGATCGGTGACCAGGCTGGTGATGGCGTCAGTCTGTCCCTGCACCAGCAAGGTCTCGCGCAGTTGCGGCGTGACGTCGATCCAGTTGATCGTGGCCGGATCGATCCCGTTGGCGCGCGCGAACAGCGGAAACATGACGCGGCTCGATGCGCCGGGCGGCGACGCGATCCGCTTGCCGACGAGGTCGCTCGGCTTGGCGATGTTCGACTTCTTCAGCGCCAGAATCAGCATGGGCGCGTCGTCGTAGACTTGGAATACGCTCATCACCTTCACGCCGCCCTGCCTGCCGTTGAACTGGATCAGGGCGCCGATATCGGCGAAGGCCATGTCGTATGCCCCGGCTGCGACTTTGGTGATGGCGTCTGCCGAGCCGTAGCCGCGATCGACCTGCACGTTCACGCCAGCCCGCGCGAAGTAACCGCCTTCGGCGGCCAGCACGAACGGTGATTGCTGACCCTGAAAGGAGAAATCGACCATGAATTTGACGGTCGGCGTCTGGGCGCCGGCCGGCCAGGCGAAAGCGGCGATGAGGCCGGCGATGCCGGCGCGAACGAGAAAGCGGATCATGTCTGTGCTCCTTGCTCGAAAGATCGTATGGCGGCAACCGCGTTTCGGCGACTGCTTTTCGGAATCATTGCTCTAGTCATCGGCGTCGAAGTCCATGCGTCGCGTCGCCCAGCGCGTGGTGCGCAGCTCGAGCATCGCGAAACCGGCATACATGGCGATGCCCATCACCGCGGTGACGATGAGGCCCGCGAACACCAGCGCGATGCGGAAATCGCTCGACGCCTGCACCATCATGGTGCCGATGCCGCGATTGGAGGCGATCGATTCGGAGATCACCGAGCCGACGAAGGCGAGCGTGATCGCAACCTTCAGCGACGCGAAGAAGTACGGCAGCGCCCGCGGCAGCCCGACCTTGACGATGATGTCGCGCGGCTTGGCGCCGAGCGAGCGCAGCACGTCCTCCATCTCGGGCTCGACCGTGGCCAGCCCGGTTGCGACGTTGACCGCGATCGGGAAGAAGCTCATCAGGAAGGCAGTCAGCACGGCCGGCAGGGTGCCGATCCCGAACCAGATGACCAGCACCGGCACGATCGCCACCTTGGGGACCGAGTTGAAGCCGACCAGCATCGGATAGAAGCCGCGATAGGCAAGCCGCGACGAGCCCACGGCGATGCCTATGAGCACGCCCGCCACCACCGAGATGGCGAAGCCGAGAATCGTCGTCACCAGGGTGTGGCTTGCGTGAAACCAGATCGGCCCCGCCCACTGCACCAGCGCTGCTGCGACGACGGTGGGTTTCGGCAACACGAATTCCGGCACGTTGAACAGCGTGCAGCCGATCTCCCAGAGCAGAAGCAGCGCGAACGAGGCGATCCACGGCACCGCGCGCTCGAGGAGCTCGGACCGCATCACGCAGGCTCCTCGGCGGCCGCCGTCGGCGAGCGTTCCTCGCGCTTGCCGCGGATCTCCTCTCGGATGCCGGCGACGATGTCCACGAAGCGCGGCTCATAGGCCATGCGCGGCCGGCGCGGACGCTCGATCGGCACGTCGTGGGTGGAGATGATGCGCCCGGGCCGGCTCGACATCACGTGCACCGTATCGGCGAGATAGACCGCCTCGCGCAGGTCGTGCGTGACCAGGACGGTAGTGAAGCGGCGCCGCATCCACAGCTCCTGCAGCACGTCCCACAGCTCTTCGCGGGTGAAGGCGTCGAGCGCGCCGAACGGCTCGTCGAGCATCAGCAATGCCGGCTCGTGAATGAGCGAGCGGCACAGCGAGGCGCGCTGCTGCATGCCGCCGGACAATTGCCAGGGATATTTCTCGCCGAAATTCTCCAGTCCCACCAGCGCCAACAGCGCATTGGCCTGCTGCCGATAGCGCGCGCGCTCCCGGCGCAGCCGCTGGCGATGGGGCTCAACGATCTCGAGCGGTAGCATCACGTTCGACAGCGTGGTGCGCCAGGGAAGCAGCGTCGGATTCTGAAATGCCATCCCGACGATCTTCAGCGGCCCGTTGACCTCCTTGCCGGCGACGGCGATGCTGCCCGCGGTCGGCCGCCGCAGCCCGGTCACGAGCTTCATCAACGAGGACTTGCCGCATCCGGATGGCCCGACCACGGCCACGAACGCTCCCTCGTCGATGGCGAGGTCGAGCCCCTCGAGCGCGAGCGTAGGTCGCCGCCGGCCGTAGGTCAGGCGCACGCCACGCATCTGCAACAAGCTGCCCATGAGCACCTACCGTTGGGCAATCTCGCGGACGACCTCGAGCGCAAGCTTGCGTTCTTCGCTATTGCCCGAGACCTCGATGATGGGCTCGTCGAACCCCATGGCGAGATAGTCCGCAAGACGCGCCCGGCAGTGCTCCGGCGTGCCGGCGATCGCGAAGACGTTGGCGGCCTCGATCGGCAGCATTCGGACGGCGGCGTCGAAATCGTGGCGGGCATGCGCACGTATGATCGCCTCATGGTCGATGGGGAGGTTCGACGATTTGATGTTGTCCGCGTGCCCGCGGCTGCGGAACAGGAAGGCGAGCTTGCGCAACATCGCGGTCTGCGCCGCGGCGGGGTCGCGCGACACTTTGCAGTTGATGAGGGCGCATCTGCGCACCGCCTTTGGATCGCGGCCCTTGGTCGCCACGCCGGTCGCCGCGAGCTCGAGACAGCGCTTGGCCGAGACGAGCGTCAGGCCCGCCGACAGCAGCACCCCGTCGGCGATCTCGCCGGCGAGCTTGAGCATCTGCGGGCCGGTCGAGGCGATGTAGATCGGGTATTGCCGGCCCTGGTCGAACACCATCTTGGCGCCGCGCAGCTTGTGCAGCTCGCCCTCGTGCTCGACCGGCTTGCCCGCCCACAGCGCGCGCAGGGTCTCGACATATTCCCGCATGATCCGGACCGGCTTCACCGGCTCGATGCCCGATTCCGCGAGATTGAGAATGTTGCCGACTGAGACGTTGAGGATCACGCGCCGCTGTGCGAATTCACCGAGCGTCGATATCGCCATCGCCACCGGCAGCGGCGGCCACAGATAAGGGCTGATCGCCACCGGCACGACCGTGACGCGCTGCGTCACGCTCGCCGCGGCGGTGGCCCAGATCACGGCATCGCGATAGCCCATGTGCTGGGCGAACCACAGGCTCGATGCGCCCGCCTCCTCGGCCGCGCGGGCGACTTCGAGCATTTCGGCGGTAGAGGAGAATCCATCGAAGAACACGCCGACCGGCATTATCGTTTCCTCATTCGTGGAAGGCTTCTTCGCGCTTGCGACGGATGTTCGGCAGCGCGACCGCGACGAGCAGCGCAGCGGCGAGCAGCAGAAAGCCGAGGCTGATCGGCCGTGCGACGAAAACCGACCAGTTGCCATCGGACAGCACCATGGCGCGGCGAAAGTTCTCCTCCAGCATCGGGCCGAGCACGAGCCCGAGGAGAAGCGGGGCGGGCTCGCAGTCGAGCTTGCGGAAGGCATAGCCGATGACGCCAAACACCGTCATGATGACGACGTCGCCGGAGCTGGAGTTGAGGGTATAGGTGCCGATGCAGCACAGGATCAGGATGGTCGGGAACAGGTAGGCGTAGGGGACTCGCAGCAGCCGGACCCAGATGCCGATCAGCGGCAGATTGAGGATCACCAGCATCAGGTTGCCCAGCCACATGCTCGCGATCAATCCCCAGAACAGCGCCGGCTGCTTGCTGATGATCTCGGGGCCGGGGGTGATCCCGTGCACCATCATGGCGCCGATCATCAGCGCCATCAGGGCATTGGGCGGAATCCCCAAGCTGAGCATGGGAATGAAGCAGGCCTGCGCGGCGGCGTTGTTCGCCGATTCCGGCGCCGCCACGCCCTCGATCGCACCCTTGCCGAACCGCTCGGGTGCGGCCGACACCTTCTTTTCGAGGCTGTAGGCCGAGAACGCGGCGATGGTGGGCCCGCCACCCGGGAGAATTCCGAACGCCGTTCCAATCGCCGTCCCGCGCACCATCGCGGGAAACGAGCGCTTGAGATCGCCCAGTGTCGGCAGGAGCCCGCTCACCGTCTTGGCCGGCGCCGCTGCCGCACCGCGCGCTTCGAGATTGACCATGATCTCGGCCAGTCCGAACAGGCCCATCGACAGCGGGACGAAACCGATCCCGTCGAAGAGCACGTCGAGGCCCATGGTCATCCGGTACTCGCCGGTCGACACGTCGGTGCCGACGAGACCCAGCAGCACGCCGAGCACGATCATGCCGACCGCCTTGAGCACCGATCCGTGCGCCAGCACCACCGCGGAGACGAGGCCGAGCAGCATGACGGAAACATAGTCCGCCGACTGGAACAGCAGCGCGACCTTGGCGAGCGGCGGGCCGCCGATCGCGATCAGCAGCGTCACCACCGAGCCCGCGAACAACGATCCCAGCGCTGCGATCGCCAGCGCCGGGCCGGCTTGGCCGCGCTGGGCCATGGCGTAGCCGTCAAGCACCGTGATCACGGAAGACGTCTCGCCCGGGATTTTGACGAGAATAGCGGTGGTCGAGCCGCCGTACTGCGCGCCGTAGAACACGCCGGACAGCGTGATCAGCGCGCCCACCGGTGACAGCCAGAAGGTGACCGGCAAGATCATTGCCATGGTGGTGAGCGGGCCGATTCCCGGCAGCACGCCGATCGCCGTTCCGATCACGCAACCAAACAGGCACAGGCCGAGGTTCTGCCAAGTCAGCGCGATGCCGAACCCCATCGCGATGTTGGACAGGATGTCGGGCATGTCAGAGCGCCGGCCAGAGCGGGATTGGAATTCGCAGCGCCAGCACGAAGATCCCGACATTGGCGACGATCAGGACGAGAGCAAGCAGCACGAGCGGAACGAGACGAATATTGCCGCCGGCAAGCGCGGCGAGCAGGATGCTGAGCAGGAGCGTCAGCACCAGCCCGAGCGGATGCAGCAGAAGCGCGAAGGCGAGGCACGACAGCGTGACGAATACGAGCGGCCGCAGCCTGCCGCGCTCGGGAACCTCGCCGGCACCCATGAGCGCCATCGCCGCCAGTGCCGCTCCGACCGCGATCAGCAGCGCGCAGACGAGGCGCGGAAAGTAGCCCGCCTCCATCGCGCTTGCGGTTCCGCTCTCGAGGCCGCGTCCGAGCCACAACCCCAACAAGCCGAATAGCATATAGAGGCCGCCGGCGAGAAAATCCTTGCTGGCCAATACGCGGCTCATCTCCTCGCTGCTCCAGGTTGCACCCGCTGCCGGCGCGAGCCTTCCGATCCGGCCGCGGTCGCGGAGCACACGCCGCGCTACTTCTGGCGCGCCTTCACCAGGCCGGCCTCGAGCAGGATCGGATAGAGCTGGGTGTCATCCGCTTTCCAGCGTGCAGCGGTCGCCTTGGCGTCGCCCGGCTGCACGACGAAGCCGGCTTGCTTCGCCTTGGCCTGGAACTCGGGATTCTTCAGCGCCGCCACGACGTTGGTTTCCAGGAAGCGCAGCCGATCCTCCGGAATGCCCCTCGGGCCGACGATGCAGCGCCAAGAGCCGACCACGACGTCGAAGCCCTGCTCGCGGAAAGTGGGGATGTCCGGCGCCATGAAGTGCCGCTCGGTCGCGGAAACGCCGAGAATTTTCAGCTTGCCCGCCTTGTGCTGCTCGATGGTGTCGGGCACCGGCACCGTCGCCGAGTCGACCTCGCCGCCCATCAAGCCGATGACGGTCGGCCCGAAGCCCGCATAGGACACGCGCGTGACCTTTATGTTGAGCATCTTCTCGTAGAGCGCGATCGCGATATAGGACGACCCGCCCGGCTGGTCGTTGCCGTTCTTGATCTTGCCGGGATTGGCTCGCGCGCGCTCGACATAGTCCTTGAGCGAGGTGATGCCGCTCGCGTTGCTGACCTCCAATGCATTCGGGTCTTCGCCGAAAAAGGCGATCGGCTGCAGCTCGTCGTAGGTATTGGCCTGGGCGTTGAGATACGGCAGCGCGATGCCGCCCGAGCTGAACATGCCGATGGTGTAGCCGTCGGGCTTGGCGTTGACGATCTCGCGATGGCCGATGGCGCCGCCAGCGCCGGGCTTGTTGAGCACGACCACCGGGACGCCGACTTGCTTGCTGAGCTGGTCGGCGAGCAGCCGCATGCTGATGTCGCTGCCGCCGCCGGCGGGCCACGCGACGATCAGGGTGATCGGCTCGGAGGGAAACGTCTGTGCCTGCGTGCTCGGCGCGGCGATAACAGCGCCCGCCGCGACGCCGACAAAAGTCAGAAGGGCCCTGCGGTTCATCTCTCGTCTCCCTCGTCTTGATCGCGTGGCAACGGGCAGCTCGTGGCTAGCAAGAGCATGGCCAGCAAGAGCTATGCCACGAATTCTCGCATGACATCGAGCGCGAGCAGACAGTTTTCGGTGCTGCCGAGGAGGCCGAGCACGGGCTCGTCCAGCCCGGCGGCGATGAAATCGTGCAACCGCTTGGTGCAATGCTGCGGCGTTCCCGCGATGGCGAAGGCTTCGACTGCCTCATCGGGGACGAGCGCGGCGGCGGCGGCGATGTCGCGGCGCGCGATGGCGGCGATCACCGCCTCCTGATCGACTGCGATGCCGGAGGCCTTGATGTTGGCGGCGAGAAACTTGTTGCGCATGACGAATGCGAGCTTTTGCCGCACCGCGTCGACGGCCTCCTTGCCGTCGCGCGAGACCCCGAAGAACAGGTAGCCGGCGCGGCGGAACGTGCCGAGGTCACGCGCGTCCTTGGCGGCTCCTTCGGCGCACAGCGAGATCGATTGCCGCACCGATGCGGTCGACAATCCCGCCGACAGCACGACGCCATCGCCGATGCGGCCGGCCAGCCGCAGCATGTCCGGCCCAATGGCGGCGATGTAGACCGGTATCGGCGCGCTCGGCCTGAATGCCAGTCGCGCGCCGGCGAGCCGCACGAATTCGCCGTCGGCGTGCACGGCCTCGCCGCTCCACAACCTGCGCAGAGCCTCCGTGAATTCCCGCATGGCGCGCACCGGCTTGTCCACCGCGCGCCCGGATTCCGCGAGGAACAAGGGATTGCCGGTGCCGACGGCGATCGCGGCGCGTCCCGGTGCGACCTCGTCGAGCGTCGCCATCGCCATGGCGGTCGGGGTGGCGTGCCAGAGATAAGGGCTGACCGCGGTCGGAACCAGCATGGCTTCCGGGGTCTTGATGGCGAACGCCACACAGGTGGCGACCGCCTCGCGATAGCCGAGATGCTCCGCCACCCACAGACTTCGCGCTCCGGCTGTGACCGCGCGCTCTGCCAGCGCCATGGCTTCGCCGGTGGTGACGAAGCCGTCGAAACTCACGCCGAGGCGTAGCGGCATCGTGCTCATGCTCACGTCCAGTCATCCCCGCTGCGCGCGGAGCACTCCGTCACCGGCCGATCCTGATGAGCTCGTCGTTGGGGGTGATCGTTCCGGTGATCGCTTCGAAGCCGGCCGGAGTGATGCGATACATGTCCTCGACGTGAAATCCCATCCGTCCGGGGATCATGTAGAGCGGCTCCATGGTGCAGGTGATGTTGGGCTTGAGTACCACGCTGCGGGTATCGGTGATGTAGGGCTCCTCGTGGATGGTCTGTCCGATGCCATGGCCGAGGAATTTCAGCGTGGGCTCGATACCGCGGTCGCGCAGGTATTTGACATAGGCGCGATAGAGGTCGGCGACCGCGGTGCCGGGCCTGAGCATGGATTTGCAGGCCTCGCGCGCGCCGATCATGACGCCCCAGATGTCGCGCTGCTCGGGCGTGGGCTCGCCGACCACGGCGGTGCGGGTGACGTTGGAGCGATACTGCTTCATGTCGCCGAGGATCTCGATGCGGACGACGTCGCCTGTCTCGATTGCCTTTTCGGTCGGCGTGCAGTTGGTGATGCCGCTGCGCACGCCGGAGCCGACCTGACATTTCAAACCGTCGCAGCCGCCCTCCAGCATCCGGTTGCCGATGTTTTGCGCCACCGATTTCTCCGTCATCCCCGGCCGGATGTCGCGCAAAACCTCGCCCATCACGTGGTCGGTCAGGCGGCCGACCTCCGTGAGCACGGCGATCTCTTCGTCGGTTTTGACCATGCGCGTATCGAAGTAGAGCTCGCGGCTCGGGACGAACGTCGCTTGCGGCAGCCGCTCGGTGAGCCGGAGGTAGTCCTGCGCCGGCATGTAATCGAGCTCGATGGCGATGCGTCCCGAGCCGACACCGGCTTCCACGAGCGCATCGGCGAGCAGGTCCGCGGGATCCTGGGTGAACTGGTTGTAGGCGCGAATATCGGAGAAGCGCGACCGCTGCTTCGCCAGATTCTCCTCGACATTGACCACGATCTGCGCGGCGAAGGTCTTTCCGGCGAGCACGGTGATGGTGCGGCGGAAGCGGTTGCTGGCGTGGCTCGGCACCAGGAAGCCCGCCGTATAGGTGACGTTGTCCTGGGAGAACGCCACCAGCGCGTCGTGCCCGGCCGCGGCCATGGCCGATCGCAGCTTGTGCAGGACCTCGTGTTCCATCAATGCTCCTCGTTCAGACGCCGTCCTCGGCGAGCTTCAGCAGATCGGACGGCGATTTTCCCGCAAGTCCGAGCTTCTCGAGCGTGAGACCGTCGCGCGCATAGTCGATCCCGACGGCGAGCCCCGCAAGCTGGATCAGCGCGTCGATGGTCGGGGTCGCAACGCCTACGAGCCGCCCAAGCGCGGCCATGGGAACGAGCCCGTAGCCCACGTCCTCGTGCACGTAGCGGTGATCGAGCGAGGAGGGCGATTTGATGGTTTTGTTCGGCTCGCTCTCCTTGCAGGCGCGTGAAATGTCCCCGCTGTCGCGCGCCGCCTCGGTGGTGAGTCCGGCTTGGTAGAAGACCTCGATGAAGGGGACGGCCGGTACGCCCAGCGCCTTGGCCACGGCGATCCGCTCCGCGTCCACGGCGGCGGTGACGCGGCCGACCGCAGTGGTGAATCCTTCGCGATAGAAGAGGAAATCACCCTTGCTGTGCTCGATCCACCCCGCATTCATGATCATGCCTTCGGGGTGGAATACCGCGTTGAGGTTCGACAGTCCGGTCTCGAGCACGCTGCTCGCCTGCTGGATCTCGGGATAGAGCGGCTTGATCAGATCGAACAGCGCAGCGGTCGCCTTGCCCGGAAGCGCGGCGAAACGCAGCCGCTTGGTGTAGCTGTAGATATTGACGACGCCCGGCCCCTCCATGCGAGTGATGTAAGTCAGCGTCACCGTCTCGCAGCTGCGCACGGGCCCGCGGTAGCCGGCGCGTCGCAGCTCATGTTGAAAGTGCAGCCCGCCGCCCGTGTGTCCGGGATTGATGAAGATCGGCTGGCTGCCATCGATCAGCGGTGCCAAGGCGCGGGCATAATAGCCGTGCGCAACCGAAGGCACGACCAGCATGATGAGATCGGCGCCACGAACGGCTTCGGCGACGTCGGTGGTGAGAAGATCGATCGCGACGAGCCCCTGCGCGACGCCGCGCGCCTCGATGCCGCCCTGCGCGCGCAGCGGGGCGAGGCGCTCCGCGTTGCGAGCGTGCAGGCGCACCGCGTAACCGCGCCGGCTGAGGTCGGCCGCCGCAGCGCAGCCGCCATGGCCGGCGCCGAGCACCGCAACCGATTTCACTGCCATTTCGCGTACCGCGTGCGCAACGTGAAGGAAGCTGTGACGGAAGCGACGATCATGGGCGGCATCGTGCGGTTGTCAACAAACCCGCGATAGCTGTGAAGCCGGGAACTGTCGTCCCCGCGAAAGCGGGGACCCATAGTGCCGCAAACCGCGGACTCTGGAATATGGATCCCCGCTTACGCGGGGATGACAGCCAGTGCTTGTGGCGCGTCTTATTTCACACGCACGTGTCCGGTCGCGAGCAGCTCGCTGACCTCACCGACCGTCATTCCGGCAATTCCCATGCGCTCGCGCGTGAGCCCCTCGCCGCGATAGGCGCGCGCGGCGACGATCGAGGCGATGTCGATGACCGCGTCGGCACCCGGCGTCGGCACGCCGGCCAGTCGGCCGAGCTCGGCGATCGCGACGAGCCCATAGGGCACGTCTTCATTGAAGAAGCGATGGTCGATGCTCGCCGGCGCCTTGATCCACCGGTTCGGTTCGCTGTTGTGAAAGACGTCGTAGGCCGTGCCCCCGTCGCGTCCCGCCGCGCTCGTATAACCCATGCGGAAAAAGAACTGCGGCAGCGGTTCGACCACGACCCCCAGCGCGGCCGCGACCGCGATGCGCTCGGCGTCGAGCGCATCGATCAGGCGGCCCACGGCCGGCGTGATGCCGTCGTAATAGTGATGATAGTCGCCACCGGTCGATTCCAGGCGACCGACATTGAGCAGCAGCGCGGGCGGGTGGTGGATCGCGTTGGTATAGGGAAAGACGGTGTGCAGCAGCGACGGCCTCGGCTCGATCTGTGGAAAGACAGGCTGCACCTGTTCCGCTGCCGCTTTCACCGCATCGCCGGGGAACGCCGCGAAATAGAGGACCTGAGCCGCACGCGTGATCCTGATCCTGCTGGGCGTACTCTTGCGGCAGATGAACGGCAGGCTCGAGGAATCGCAGTAGATGCCGAGCTTGCCTCCGGCGGCGCGGATCGCATTGGGGATCAGCAGCAGTGTGTGGCCGGGCGCGGCCATCACGAGCTGCTCCGGCGCGAGATGCGGCGCGATGGTGCGCGCGACGTCCGCGTGCGCGTGCGTCGGCGCCATGACCAGCACCAGATCGGCGCCGGAGATGGCGGCGCCGGCGTCGTTGGTGATGAAGGCGAGGGGCGCGAAGCCATCGCCCAGCGCGCCCTCGTATTCGATGCCGCCGATGGTGGACAGCGGCTCGGTGGTGCTGCGGCTGCGGCCGTAGAGGCGAACCTCGAAGCCGCGCCGGGTGAGCTGCGCCGCGGCGGCGCAGCCGCCGTTGCCGGCGCCGATAATGGCGATGGTCCTGATCGCGGCCATCAGAGCGCATCCCGATTGGGTCGAATCGGGATGCGCTCCGGCGTCTTTGGTTCGCGCATGTCCTTATCGGAAAACCGGTTTCCACTTTTCCGGGACATGCGCTTTGGTTTGCGTATGTCCTTATCGGAAAACCGGTTTCCACTTTCCCGGGACATGCGCTAGCCGATGCGGTATTTCGCGAGCTTCGCCTCGTCCACCTCGATGCCGAGCCCCGGCCCATCGGGCACGTAGAGGACGCCCTTGTCGAAGCGGAACGGCGTCTTGATCAGGTCGTCGAGATATTTGCGGCCGGCCACCTGGGTCACGATCGTCTCCGCTGTGGACGTGACCGGAATTGTGCCGGGCAGCACGATCTCGGGCGAAGACACGGCGAGATGCAGATCGGCCGCGACGCCGATCCCCATCTCCGCCGAGCCGTTGATGTCGCACGGCAGCGAGGCCGCGCCCGCGACCGCGAGCAGGCGCTTGGCGTGGGCAAGCCCGCCGGGCTTGGTGTAGTAGACCGAGAGCATCTGCGCGGCGTCGAGCCGCACGATCTCGAGCACGTCGTGCGCGCTCCAGGCGCTCTCGTCCGCCATCACCGGCACGTTGATGCGCGCGCTCACTTGCGCCATCGCGCGCAGGCCCTCGACCGGTTGCTCGGCATAGACGAGGTCGTATTTCTCCATCGCGGTGATCGCGCGCACGGCCTCGCGCCAGGTGCGGTAGCCCTGGTTGGCGTCGACGCGGATCTTCCCGGCGCCGCCGATCGCCGCGCGCACCGCCGCGACCACGGCGATGTCGCGCTCGACCTCGACGCCGATCTTGACCTTGATGGTGGTGATGCCCTCGGCGACCACCTCGGCCGCCTCGCGCGCCGCCGCGTCGGCATCCATCAGCCCGATGCTGTGCGCGAGCGCGGTGCCGTCGCGGACCTTGCCGCCCAGGAGCTGATAGACCGGCACTCCGTAGATCTTGCCGATGGCGTCGTGCAGGGCGACATCGATCGCGGCCTTGGCGTAGGGGTAGCCGCGCAGCACGCGGTCCATGCGCGCGTGCAGCCGTTCGATCTCGGTGACATCGTGGCCGGCGATCGCGGGAATGAGCACCTCGCTGATCGCAGTCGCCGTCATGCGCGGCGTCTCGCCGTAGCGCGCGCCGTGATCGCCGCCCCAGGTGCCGATCACCTGCGCCTCGCCCCAGCCGATGATGCCGCTTTCGAGTTCGAGGCGAAGCACCACGTAGCCTTCGCCGAGGCGCGCGGTGTGGCCGACCCAGTGATGCGGCCGGCGGATGGGCAGGGCGACGAGAAACACCTCGCCGCCGCGGATTTTCAGGCTGGACATGCTCATGGCGTGGCAATCCCGCCTCGCCGAGGTCGAGGGGCGAGGCGTTGGCCGCCGCCAAGACCTTCGGGCGGCGCATCTCTGGCGTGATGGCATAAATGCCGCAGGCCGGGAAGCCCGGGGCGACATTCCGTCGGCCGCGGTAGCCTCGCTCGAGCGAACACGTCGACATCGGAATCGCGTCGAGACGCGATCCATCGCCGGCTGTGGCCGCAGCGACACGGCTTCGTAGCGGCGCGCGGATAGGCGCGCACTATTGCCGACGCGGTTACCGTCAAGAAAGCTGTTGCAACCAGTGATTGCCGGCTGCAATATGTCGCCGCAAGAACCGCGCAAAGCGGCGCTCCCATCCCGCCGAGGGAGTTCGGCACCCAGAGGCATGACGAGGTTGTTGATGTAAGCGCGCAACGTGCAGGAGGGGAAACGTGGCTACTCCGCTTTATGAGCGCTTGCTCGGGCGTTTCGCCGAACTGACC
>Ga0081455_10003824_pt1 | contig 17176 bp, 10 predicted proteins | sample TabmetS3T2R1_FD_70207 | JGI IMG/M metagenome (GOLD analysis project Ga0081455, IMG submission 70207) | Tabebuia heterophylla rhizosphere microbial communities from the University of Puerto Rico - S3T2R1 | ecosystem: Host-associated > Plants > Roots > Rhizosphere ...
GAGCTCGCCGATCTGGCTCAACATCGGAGCCGTCCGCGTAACGATGATGAACGGGCGGCCGATCCGGAGGAAGTACGGCAGCCACATACCCACCTGGTAATTGGCTCCAACGGTCGAGGCGAAGTACACGACGAATTCCGGGCGGTATCCCTCGAGACTGGCTCGCAGTCGCAACTCGCCGCGCTCGATCTCAGTTTGCCGAGCGAGCGCTCGAACAGTGACGTGAAGACCACTGACAAGGACCAACACAGCCAGGCAGACCAAGATCACCGGTGGGGCATCGATCAAGATCAACAAGAAGCCGATGATGATCACCGGCGCGGCCATGATCGGCAACAGACCCCGTGGGATGACATCCTCGACTTCTCGCAACCCATCAGGCAGGTTCCGGCCCAGCGGTGCAGTGGCCCAAGCCGCCCTGACCCTTCGCTCGACGACCGTAGCGATCAGCAGCATTCCGCAAGCCGCGACGACCGGCCAAGAATGACGGCCTGCATTGTCCGCCGTGACTGCGAGCGTCACCAAAAGAACCGTACGCGTCGCGTCGCCTTCGGTCAGCAGGCGCGGCCAGTTATCACGTGCGATGACGGTGCTCGACACCGATTGGAACGCCGACCATAGCGCCAGCGCCGCCAGCAGTGTGATCAGCCATCCAGGACCGCCGGCCAGTGCCACGGCGAAAGCGACCAACGCAATCGCGGTTCCACCCAGATCAAGCCCTGCTCGCGCCACGATCTGCGCGTACTTGGACCAGCTGCGCCCAGGCAACGCACCCGCACCAGCGTCCTGCTCCTCTGCTGATTTGTCGTCCTCATCGCGGCCCGCCTGCTCCGCGCCGGCATCCTCAGCCTGATCATCTTCCATGTCTTCCATGGACTTGCGCGACACGTTGTGAACCGCATCAACGAAGGCCGCGGCATAGTTGTCGGCCGGAAAATCGCCGAGATAATCCGCGCGGATGTCGGCTCGTTGACCAGCCAACGGATCCTCACCGAGCAGCTTCTCCAGCTGAGTGTCCAGATCGCCGAGATCTGCCCGAATGACGTACGACGCCCGGGCGACCGGGTATTCCACGACGAACGCGTCCGGCTCGGCCGGCACCGCGATCATGGCGAACGGTTTTCCAGAGAAGAGGTAGTCCGAGACCACGCTCGAGACGTCAGACACCATGGCATCGGAGTCATTGATGCAGTCCAGAATGCTGCGATCGTTCTCGGCGGCCGCGCCCCACAGATGCTGCCGTCCCGTCTTGCGACGATCCGCTTCCAGCAACGAGACAATCCGCGCGATGGTTGCCGCGTCGTCCGGGAAGTCGTAGCTGAAGGGGTGCGGTCGGAAGATCACCGTCGCACCGCGGGCCAGCAACGCAGATACAATCCGCTCGCCCGACGGCAGCGAGTACAGCATCGTCTCCTCCACGTGACCCCGCCAGGTCGGTGCGTATAGCACTACCGGCTCCGGGACGTCGGAGATCCGAGTGGTGCTCTGCTTGACGTTTTCGACCTGCGGCCTGCCGACGATCGTGAACTTTTCGCTCGGGATCCGCACCCCATGAGCGGCGTAGCGGCGGGTTGCCGCGGGCCCGGCTGCAAAGATCTGGTCGTACATCGCGTGGGTCGGGTTGTACGACGGCGGCTTGTCAGAGTCGCCGTGTCCCAAGTAGATGTGGGTGAGGTGCTGAAAGCGAACCAACGCCCCGTTGCCAGATGAGGCGTTGACATAAAAGGCAGCTTTCAGGGAGGGGACCACGAGAGCATCAAGATCCGCGATGCCGCGGGCCTCCACGACGGGGACATCGGTCAGCTCTGCAAGCGCTGCAGCCGGGATGGCGTTACGCGTGATGATGAGGAAACGCAGCCCAGCACGTTTCAGATACGGCAGCCACATCATCACTTGGTACGACGCATCGTCCGGACGTGAGGTATAGACCACGAAGTCCGGGGCGTACGTGGCAACGGCTCGCGGCACCAGCTTCCGCAGTCGGCGCGCGAGGACGATCTTGCTGCGACCATCGACCGCGAGCACCGCCATCGGGGCGGCTGAGAGCAGGCTGATCAATGCCCACCACCACGACGACGCACCGAGAAACGCGAGCAGCAGACCGGCGATTGTCGCCACCGCGCTGGCAGCGACCGCGAGCGGACCAAGATCACGAAGAGGGCGGCGTGATGGCAGGTTCGGCAGTCGCACGGCGATGGGCACCCGGAATCGAGTGGCCCGCGCGACGAAGGGCTCGACCGCGAGCGTGCCCACCAGGATTGCAGCACCCAGAGCTGCGCCAACCGCCTGCTGCAGACCTGGGGCTGAGGTCACCAGGCAGACCGCAGCCGCCGCAGCAGCACAGGTCCGAAGAACCAGCGACCGATTGAACGGTGTCCAATCCTCAGTGCGGTCACGCGCGGTTTGGACAAGCTGGCCAGCCATCCCCAGCACGGAGGCCAGCACCCACAGGGGTGCCCATGGTGAGCCGGAGAGCGCGGTTACCACACCGGCGAACGCCAACAGCACGATCAAAGAGTCGAGGACGACGTCAGCGGCCCGCCTGCCCGCCGCTGAGCTAGAAGAACGCATTGATAACCCGATCGGTCGCGTATCCGTCATGGAGTCTGTTGAACTGTTTGTTGAACAATTCCCGGGCGGCAGCGTACTCGGAAGCTACGTCGCCGAGGTCAAGTAGCGTCGCTGCGACCTCAGCGGTGCTCTCGAGCAGTGGGCCCGGTGCTGTCGACTCATAGTCGAACAGAGCCCCGCGTGAGTTCAGATAGTCCACGAGATCTGGCACGAAAAAAAGTACTGGCTTGCCGGTGACGAGCCAGTCAAACCGAATTGAGGAGTAGTCAAGGACTGCCACATCAGCAGCAAGGAGCAGGTCGTTGATCTCCGGATAGGCAGAAACGTCCCACACGTGCCCTGTGATGGACTCCAGACCTTCGCGAAGGTTGTAGTTGTGTCCGCGGAGCAGAACCGCGTAGCCATCCCCAAGCTGCTTGGCGAGCGCCTCGAGATCGAGCCCGTCGAACAGCTTCGCCGTCCACGGGCTGGTAGCCACGGTGTCGCGCCAGGTCGGGGCGTACAACACGATGATCCGGTCGGTCCCAATGCCAAGCTGCTCGAGTACTCGGGCACGAGCCGCAGCTGCGTCCTCACGCAGCAGCGCGTCATTCCGCGGGTACCCGGTTACCAATGTCTCACCAGCGAATCGGTATTCCCGCCGGTACAGATCGACACATACCGATTCCGGCACGACGATCGCGTCCCAGGCAACGCTGCGGCGGGCACACTCGCTGGTTATCACCGATTCGGGCCGTCCCTGAGCGCGCCATAGCGAAGCTCCCATCGACTTGAACGGATATCCGTGAAAGGTCTGCAGGTAGCGCTGGTAAGGCCTCTTCCGGAAGTACCGTTCGAAGTCGATGTTCTGGCACAGATACCGGCTGCTGCCCAGGGCGGCGTACCACTCCCGGCTTCCGATCAGCAGCGGCCGACCACCATCTGGCACCGCAACGGACAGGTCTTTGACTCCCCACATCAGCGCCAGGTCGGGACGCTGGGTACGCAGCTGAAAATGAAGTGCCCGCTGACTATCCGTGGCGAACTCGCCGCGATAGCTCTGGAAGAGCACGCTTTCGGTGGAGGTGAAGGTGGACTCCTGGTACCACCTGCTCAGACGGTCTTGGGCAACCCGGCTGCGCTCCTCATCGGTCAGCGGCGCTGCAAGGCTTATCACCAGCTCGGCCGGACCGTCACGTCCCAGTCGATAACTGTGATGAGTGGCCAACCCTTCCTCGGGTAGTCGATTGACCAGTTCCTTGGAGCAGAGAACCTTTTCCCCCGATCCGAGCAGGATCCGGTAGTCGCCGCTCGGGAGCGGAAGCCCAGGACCGCGCCAGCGGACAGCGCGCAAGGGAAATACCAGCCGTACGCCATCTCCTTCCGAACCCACGTCAGCGACGGGTACGTCAGCGAGGCTGCCGGATAGGGAGGCGCCAGCGCAGTCGGAGACTCCGAGCCCGGTGAGTCGAAGGTCGATGCTGAGCTCCTCACCAGAGATGGCGACGTGCTCGGCCTCTGCCACAACCCAATCGGTCGTCAGGTCGCAGTATCCAGTGGTGGAGCGTCTCCAGCATGCGTCTCCGCGGCCGCCGCCAACCTGACGTCCGCAGTCATCCTCAACTGGCCAACAGACGCGATGCTCATGGTGATACACGTCGAGTGCTCGGACCTCCCAGTCAACCGCGGCACGCCCGCCTACCGGCAGGTTCAGCGCAAAGTGCTGCAATCCATCTGCGCCAGCTTCGCTAAGGTCTCCGGCCACGCAACCCAGCGAACTGAAGGCTGTCACCGACACGAGACGGCCGAGCCGCTGATCGACAAGCCGCAACCCCCCTGTGGCCATGCCCGCGCCATTCGTGGCGAGCCAGCGAGCCTGGATCCGCTCAGGACGAACGTGGATGCCGAAGCCAAGTTCTGAATCGAGCTTCGGGACGACCCTGTTCTGATCATCGGCCTGCTTCATGTTGCGTGGCGACATCAAGGGGCGCAGGCCGCCGGGTGCGACAGCATAGATGGGGGCGGTTCGCTCCAAGCCTCCCGCTCTGATCGTCAGGCGCAGCTGCCAGCGACCCGGGGTGCTGTCGATGCGTGCCGTGTCGATGCTGATGAAGAAGCCGCCCGCTGCCACATCCTGGTGACGCAACATCGACCAATGGTTTGCTGCCGCTTTGTGGAGTTGCGTGACTTCGCAAGCGTGCGAGAAGCCCGTCACCGGCTCGGTCAGCCAGGCGGTCACCTTGGGCGGATGAGTGGCGAGATCGACGCCTCGAATAAATGCCCAACCGTGGACCTCGAGGAAGTCGCCATCCCATGCAATGCGTTCAATGCAGCCTGAAAATGCTGTTTGGCTCTCAGCCAGCTCCAGATATTCCCGGGGCACTCCGGCGATACCAGGCAGCTGATCCGGGATGGCGTACACGCGGCCGTCGCGTACCTCGGCTCTTGGCATCGACCCGTAGATCGCGAAGTGGTGGGTGAGCAACTCGAGGTCTGTCCACCGTCCATTCGCAACGAGCCACAGGCCGATCTTGCGTTCCACGCGAACATGGGGCCACACAGTGTCGTCAGCCAGCGCCAGGCACTGCTTTGCGGCCTCCCGGAGCCGTTCCCGGTACAAGGCATCGGCTCGGTGCGCCTCTGCCGCGAAGTCGCCAAGATCGCCATCCATCAGCCGCCCGAGCAGAGGGCCGGCAAACCTTTGATCAACTGCGTCGCGTACCAGGCGCAAAGTCGAACGGTGCCAGTTCAGGTTGGAGTTGAGCTCGCTTGCCGACATCGGAACTGGCAGCAACGTTCCCGGGACCAGCGGAGTGTGCTGGATGCAGCTGATTGTTTGAAGAAAGTCGAACCTTCTGGCTTGCAGTGTCGCGGTGACAATTGCGAACGCCTCACCTTCGGCCGACTGCGGAAAGCCTCCAACGTCGGTGTTCCAGAAGCTCTTGCGAAAGACGCGGCTGGTGACGCTGACATCCTGTAGTGCGAGCGGGAATTCACCGAGGGTGTGGGCGGGCCGGTCACGGTCATGTGTCACCGTTGCCCAGGGCGGGCGCCGGGTCCGCCCCCGGACCACGGTTCGTACGCTGCCGGCCGCGAAGTCCGATCCGGTTCGCCGCAGCGAGCCAACCAGGTTGGCGTACGCATGACTCGGCACGGTATCGGTCGCATTGAGAAAGGCGAGGAACCGGCCGCGTGCCAGCTGCGCTCCGGCATTTCGGGATGGTCCCGGGCCGCGGAGCGGGCAGGTGAGGACGCGGAAGCGAGGGTCTTCGGCTGCCATCTCCTCGGCAACTATCGCTGTGCCGTCAGTCGAGCCATCGTCGACCACCAGCACTTCGAGCCTCTTTAGAGTCTGTGACCGCAGACTGTCCAGACATTCCCTGAGGTAGGACTCGGCGTTGCTGGCGACGACCACCACACTCAGTAGCGGCGCGAGTTCTGACTGGTCAGAAGTTGCTGATCTTGGAACAGATTGCTGCAGCTGCCGTAGAGCTGACTTGACCGGAGCTGGGATGCGGTGGGCAAGGCCGCGGGCCAGGGTGTTGAGGCGTCGTTTTCTGTCGTTCATAGATCGTGGTCAAGAGTCCGCTACGAGCGACTGAGCATCCGGTGAAGTTTGCGAACTGCCCGCCGGGCGAACGGTGACTTCCTTCGCGGCGTACGAAGCTTCGCATGTTTGATCAGACCTACATCAACAGACAATCCGGAGGTCCGCCGTGTGAAGTAGGCCGCCATGGTCGGAAGCCCATTCTTCACCGGCTCCGGCAGAGCACGGCCGGGCCGTCGCTCCGGCGTCAGGGTGGTGCGGCGGCGCATGGCCAGCCCGAGAACGCCGTAGTGGAGATAGAGGTCCCACAGGCCGTCTGCAAGCCTGGCCCCCGCCGCGAGAGTATTCGGGTCGATTTCAGCCGAGAACGACGTGGTCAGCCCCATGCGATGGACCGTCGCCTGCACCGGCCAGGTCTCGCCCGTTGCGCGTTCAGTCAGATCCAACCGGATCGTCGAGTTCGCCATGCCGAGCCACAGTGTCTCCGGTGCTAGATCACCCAGCAGTGCCGCGAAGCGCTTCTCCGCCAACGGCTCCTCAGGCATCTCCGCAAAGATCGCTTCGGCCTCGTCGACGATATCGAGCTCGCCCGGCGGATACTCACCAGGAGGCCTGACATCAGTCAGCTGAACGGTCCCGCTGATCTGCAGCTTGCCGTCGACCCAGCTGGCCTGCAAGATGCTCGGATATGTCGCCCACGGCGCGCTTTCTTCTGCAACCCGAAGTACGTCCTTCGCGTCCCCAGCGATGATGGCGCGGGCTACCCGTTGTGGGAGTGGCTGCAGTAGCTGGACGACACCTTCATCGAAGTAGCGTTCAGCGATTCGATGTGCATTGTTGAAGATCTCAACCGTCTCATCCTGTGCGAGGCTTTGCCGCCGGCGACGGGTGAGCCGTTGCACCATCTCGACTTGAAGCCAGCGCCTGAAAATGCGGTCGCGCTCTGCCCCGGGATCGGTGTTTGCCACAACGACGTCGATAGCCTCCGCGAGGTTATCGAAGTAGGCACGCCAGTTAGTCTTGCGAAGGCCGGCGTTCGCGGCGTCCACCCGCCGGATGTGGAAGTAGCAGGTGTAGTCGGCATAGACGCTGACGACCTTGGCCAGCAAATAGCTGGTCACCACGAACTGATGATCTTCGAGTCGGCGCTTTCCCTCGGGAAATCGGATCTGGTGCTCGTTCAGGAAGTCCCTCCGGAACAACTTGTGCGGCGTCAGGCTGTCCATGATCGGAGAATCGCTGATCGTGCACCGGCGGATCGTTTCTCTGAAAACGACGCGCGGAATGCGGCGCTGCAAACCAGCCATTTTCGGAAGCACGACGTCTGAGCCACAACTCATCGCGAAGTCATACAGCCGCTCGAGTGCCTCGGTCCCAAGCCAGTCGTCGTGGTCGGAGAAGAAGACGTATTCGCCACGAGCGGCGTCCAAGCCGACGTTGCGTGGCTGTCCTGGCCAACCTGAGTTCGGCTGGTGGATCACCCGAAAATTCGGGTATGTCGCTGCGAGCTCATCGAGGCGTTCCGGCGTGTCGTCTGTGGAACCGTCGTCGACACAAATGATCTCGAATTCGTCTGGCGGAAGGCTTTGTGACGTCAGCGACTCGATGCCTGGCGTGAAGTATTCCCCAGGGTTGTACACCGGGATCACGACGCTCACCTTGAGCATGCGATTGACTCTTTCATAAGCAGGGGCTGGGGTCATTCAGCCCACTCCGACCACCGGAAAACTCAGGCGCCAGCCTGTATCGCGACCCTACGCACGCCAACAAATGACGCATTCGGAACGGATCGCGCGCCGCCGTGCTGAGCCAGGCAGGCCAACGAGCGCCAGCCTCAGCGAGCGGAGCGAGCAATCTCGTAAGGAGCGATGGGACATGCTTCTCGTCCCCGAGTGACGCCGAAGTCGGTGGCTGGCAAGCGCGATCCGCGCCCAGCGAGCAGAGCGAGCGGAGCGAGCCATCAGGCACAGCGAGCATGGCGAGCGGAGCAATCCAGCACGATAAGGTCGGCCGGTGACCAGATTGCGCAATGTTGCCGTGGTCCTTGCTGGCGGCACTGGCACCCGCATCGGCCTGAACATTCCGAAGCAGCTGATCAAGATTGCCGGCAAGCCGATCATCGAGCACACCATCGCTGCGATGCAGCAGTCCCCACTCGTGGACGAGATCGTGGTCATGATGGCGCCCGGCCATCTGGACGAGGTTCGTTCCATCGTGAAGAAGGGCGACTACTCCAAGGTCACGCAAATATTGGAAGGTGCGGAGACTCGGAATGAGACCACAGCGGCCGCGCTCGCTGCCCTAGGTGATGAAGAGTGCAATGTCTTGTTGCACGACGCGGTGCGTCCGCTCGTCTCGCAGACGATCATCGCCGCCAACGTGGAGGCGCTGCAGAGCTATGAGGCCGTCGACACCGCAATCCCATCCGCAGATACCGTGATCGAGGTCACGCCTGACAACGGCAACCTTACCGATGTGCTGCCCCGGCATCTGCTGCGTCGCGGTCAGACGCCACAGTCGTTCCGTCTTTCGACGATCAAGGCCGCGTACGCAAAGGCGGAGCAAGATCCCGGGTTCGCTGCGACCGATGACTGCACTGTGGTGCTCCGCTATCTGCCCGAGGTCTCGATTGCAGTCGTCGCCGGACACGAGCGCAACATGAAGGTCACCGAACCGATCGATGTCTACATCGCTGACAAGTTGTTCCAGCTCACCTCGGCGGATCGTCCTACCCCGCTGACCAATGAGCAATACCGTGCCAGGCTCGACGGCCGGACTGTTGTTGTGTTCGGTGGCTCCTACGGGATAGGTGGCGACATCGCCGAACTCGCCCGCGGATACGGGGCAAATGTGAAGACTTTCTCGCGCTCGACCACCGGCACCTACGTCGAGAAGCGCGCCGATGTTGCCAAGGTTGCTCAGCAGGTGCTCGATGAGACGGGCCGCATCGATTTCGTTGTCAACACAGCGGGTGTGCTGGTACGCGGTGAGCTGGCGGAGACCTCAGAGGAGACCATCTACTCCTCCACGGACATCAACTATCTCGCGCCGATCTTCGTCGCGCAGGAGTTCTTTCCGCATCTCGCGGCGTCCAGCGGGTCGCTGCTGCTGTTCACCTCTTCGTCGTACACGCGCGGACGATCGGGCTACTCGCTGTATTCCTCGGCAAAGGCGGCCATCGTGAACCTGACCCAGGCACTTGCCGACGAGTGGGCCTCCTCGGGTGTCCGGGTGAACTGCGTCAATCCTGAGCGCACCGGAACACCGATGCGCACCAAGGCCTTCGGAGAGGAGCCGCCTGGCACTCTGCTGTCGTCGGAGGAAGTCGCCCGTCAGTCTCTCGACGTCCTGCTCTCACACCTGACCGGCCATATCATCGACATTCGCCGTGAGGAGGGGCCAGCCGCCCTCGGCAACGGCTGAACGAGGCGATGCGCCCTGAGCCAAGGCGGATGCGCCCTGAGCCGGTCGAAGGGCAACTCCGCGCTTCGACAAGCTCAGCGCTCAGAACACAACGTCGCTGATCACGAGGTTGTGATCGGAGGGACGGCTCGAGTCGACACGCTTCATCACGTTCTCGTACCGCAGCACGCGCTTGCAACCCTTGATCATCACCATATCCAGCCGGATTGGCTTGGCCGAGAGCGTGGTCTTGTAGTGATTGACGGTCGGGTACTTGATGTTGATCCGGGTGTCGGCTGCTGCTGCAGCGTCCTGGAATCCCTGACGTATTAGATATTCGCGCGGCGCGTCTCCGGCGCGGTTGGTCGCCCAAGAGTTGAAGTCGCCAGCGTAGATGATCTTCTCGCCTGCCTTGCGCAAGCCATTGACCTTCAGATAGACGGCCCTGGCCTGTGCTCCGCGCAGTGCGTTGTAGCTCCTCTCCGTGCTGAGCGAGTTGCTGTGGCGGTCGTCGAGGTGCACCGACACGACCCAGAAGCGTTTCCCGGTCTTGCGATCGGCGAACTTCGCAAAGGCGGCGCTGCGACGCAGCGATTCGCTATCAGAACTCCGAAGCGGCAGGTTCATGCTGCAGGAGGAGTTGTAGTTCTTGCTCCCTGTCTTCTCTGGGCAGTGGCTCAGGAGCTTGAACTTCCTGGTGTCGTAGAGGATGCGAGTGCCCTGCGTGCCGTGGTTGGTGCCTGGCCTGACGTATGGCGTTGTCCGGACAAGCTGATATCGGCTATCGCCGATCACACTCTTCAACGAGCGCTCCAAGCTGACTGTCTGCCGCAGATGTCCTGTCGTAGTTCCCTTCGAACCGTCCGCGCGTCCCGGCCCGAGTTCCTGAACGGCCAGCACACCAGGATCACGGCTTGCGATCTCACGTGCCACATCATTTGCGCGCTGCAGCCAACTCCCACCATCGTTAGCACGCGCGGTGCGGACGTTGAAGGTGCCCACGCGCAGCGTGCGGGAAGTGTCCTGCTCGCTGACGGTGAACACCTCGCGCGTGCGGAGCTTGCTCGATCGGGCCTTTCCGGTCTTGGTGGAGCTGCGGCTGGCATCGACTCTGGCGTCCGACCCGTCCTGGCTCCCGGTGTCGGCTGGTGCACTTACGCCAGGATCAGGCAACGCCTTGACACTGCTGGCCGAACCGTACGTTGAGGCAGAGCCGGCCGAAATGCTCGCTGCGCAGCAGACAGAGACAAGACCAATGGCTGCGGTCGCAGCGACCACGCGCTGAGCACGCACGAATGCTCCTCCTTGAGGAACAGCGTGAATCGGCGGTGGCCCCCGAGCGGCACCCCCGATGCAGACTTCCCCAGATGCGGTCAGATGCCGCCTCTGGGCCGGACAGAAGAGACACTAGAAGCCCGGCGATCTTCTACGCCAGTGTTATCGACCCGTTATCGATGTGACATAGGTCACATTCGGCGTAACGATTCCAGGATCAAGCCTCACGGGAAGTTAAGGATTGGCGGCGACGTCGGATTCCACACTGCGCGAGCACCGAGATCTCCTACTCGAACAATCCATAACAAGGCGACCAGCGCCACGACCACGAGCAGGACCGGCAGCACGATACGCACGATCGCCGGTTGGTTAGCTCCATCATCCGTGCTGCCCGGGGCTCCATCTTCTGTGCTGCCCGAGGTACGCCGCGCCACGAGGAACATATTGAGCAGCCCAATCACCGAAAAGGCGATCATGATCCAGAACAGCTGCTGAGCGAGCAGTGAATGCTTCAAGATCAAATCGCCCACCGGGTTCCCTGGCTTGATCCCCAAGGATGCCTCAAAGGCCAGGCCGCTCTGCTTGGCGACGTAGGTGGCGGCGGTGGCACCGACGACGGTGATGCCCAAGGGCCAGCGGGCCCAGCCACGTGTTTTGGGAAACGCGAAGAGAAGCGCCAGCAAGACCGCTAGCGGAACGCCGATGACCACGACGTGGATGACCAATGGATGGAGCGGCATGTCCCCGATCTTGTCGAACACAAACTCTCTCCTCACGATCATGATCAGCGCCCAAGCCAGTGGCCGTATGCCCGCTTATACGGTTACACGACTCGGTGGTGGAAATGGTTCGACATGCCGGTCGAGCGCCGCTGCGCCTAGGTGACTGCTGCCTTGGCGGTACGCAGATCGGCCACCAGCCCAGCAAACGCCTCCTTTCGGTCGTCGGCGGTCGCCCGCAGCACGGAAGAAGGATGCACCGTTGCGAGCACTCGTCGTACGCCGATTGGAGTTTCCAGTTCGAGCACCTGACCGCGCTGCTGCGTGACCCGAAATGTGGTCCCAAGGAGCGCTCGGGCCGCGACGGCACCCAAGCACACGATGAGTGTCGGGTCGACGCGGGTCAGTTCCGCCTCCAGCCAAGGACGGCACGCTTTGATGTGAGTGACCTGTGGTGTCGCGTGTATCCGCCGCTTGCCACGCTCGGTGAACCGGAAGTGCTTGACGGCATTGGTGACGTAGACGTCCGCTCTGGGTACCCCAGCCTCATCCAGGGCATCCTGTAGCAGCCGTCCGGCAGGACCGACAAAGGGAATGCCCTTGCGGTCCTCCACGTCACCGGGTTGTTCTCCGACGAGAGCGAGTGGTGCCCGCGGATTCCCCGCTGAAAAGACCACTTGGGTTGCAGGTTTCCACAGCTCGCAACCCCGGCAGTCCTGCGCTGCGCGTTTGAGCTCCTCGATGTCGGCGTGCTCAGAGACCCACGCTGCCGCGGTCTGCGTCAATTCGTTACTGTCCCTCGTCGATCGAGCCGGCCCACGTGCCGGGCTCATGGTCATGGCGCCGCCCTTCGAGCTTGATCACGTGGATGACCGCGTTGATCAACGCCAGATGGGTGAAGGCCTGCGGGAAGTTACCGAGATGCTGACCGGTATGCGCATCGATCTCCTCACCATAGAGATCAAGCGCGCCGGCGAAGGAGAGCAGTTTGGCGCAGAGCTTGCGGGCCCGCTCGTACTCACCGATCTCGCAGAGCGCCGAGACCAGCCAGAAGGAGCAGATCGTAAAGCTACCCTCCTCGCCGCTGAATCCGTCGTCGGTCTCCTCGACCTTGTAGCGCAGCACCAGATCGTGGATGGTGAGCTCGTCGGCAATCGCCATCACGGTCGCCTTGATGATTGGGTGGTCAGCCGGCAGGAACCGCACCAGCGGGGCGAGTAGCAACGACGCATCGAGAGCCTTGCTGCCGTAGTACTGGGTCAGCACGCCACGCTCGTCCACGCCGTTGGCCAAGATGTCGTCCTTGATCTCTTGAGCCGCAAGCTCCCATTCGGCGGCCTTGCCTTCCTCCCCTGTTATCCGGGCGATCTTGGCGCCGCGGTCGACGGCAACCCAGCACATGATCTTGGAGGAGGTGAAGTGCTGCAGCTGCCCGCGCACTTCCCAGATTCCGGCGTCCGGCTCCCGCCAGTACTTCAACGCCTGGCCGACCTGCTTGTCCAAGATCGTCCAGATTCGGTTGTCGAGGCGATTGGCTGCCTTGAAGTGAAGGTAGACCGAGTCGAGCAGCGCACCCCAGACATCGTGCTGCTTTTGCGCGTACGCGGCGTTTCCGATCCGCACTGGGCGGGAGTTGGCATATCCCGGCAGGTAGTCGAGTTCCTTCTCGATGAGCTCTCTCTCGCCGCCGATGCCATACATGATCTGAATGTCGTCTTCACTCTCGACGAGATCGGCGATGAAGGAAAAGAAGTCCACAGCCTCCCAGTCGAAGCCCAAGGTGTACAGGCCCCAGAGTGCGAACGTGGCGTCACGGATCCAGGTGTAGCGGTAGTCGTAGTTGCGGTTTCCTCCAGGAGTCTCAGGGAGCGACGTCGTGCCGGCGGCCGCAATCGCTCCAGTTGGGGCGTAGGTCAGGCCCTTTAGCGTTAGCGCACTTCGCTGCAGGAAACCGCGCCACGGATGATCGGGGAACTGGCCGCGAGCCAGCCAATGCTGCCAGTGGTGGGCGGTCCATACCTGGCGCCTGTAAGCGTCGGCGTAATCCATAGGCGGCGGCGCCCCACCCCACGACAGCGCGACGTAGCGGACGTCGCCCTCTTTGAGCAGGGTTCTGGCATTGGCTTGACCGCCCTCGAACCCCAGCCGCAGATCGCTGGTCAGCGTCAGTTTGAGATCGACACCATCAGCTGAGCAGACACCTTGGTAGTAGCTGTTCTCGGTGTATTCCCAACGCACGTATGTCCGGCCATAGTCGAGCACCGGCTCGCAGTCAACTGTCATCTGCACTTCACCGGAGGCGCAGCGGATGGTGCGGAGGAAGATGTGCTCGGCCTCGTAGTCGTTAGGAGTCCGGCGGTAGGTTCGCGACCGATCGGTCGGATGGTGCCAAGGACCGATGAGAAGGGCGTCGCGGACGATGATCCATCCGGTAGGAGTGCCCCAGCTCGTCTCCAAGATCATCGTGCCTGGCAGATAGCGGACGTCCGCAGGTACGGTGACATCGGCAGGGGCGATCCGGAAGACGCCGGCGTGCCGGCCGAGAATGCGGCCGAACACACTGGGAGAGTCGAAGCGAGGAACGCACATCCATTCCACGGCACCGTTGGGCGATACGAGGGCAGACACCTCTCCGTCGCTGAGAAATCCATAGTCTCCGATCGGCGTCGAACGGATCCGTGCCTGTGGAGCACCGACTTGCGCTTGGGGCTTGCTCTTCCTGTTCGCCATGGAGAAAGCATTGTCTGGTCAGCACGTCCTGGCAAGCATCAAGATGATGGCTCGATGGTCTCGTCAATGACCCATTGCACGTAGTCAGGATTTCCAGCACTAACCGGGACGGCGAGAATGCAGGGCACGTCGTACGGGTGTGCCTGGCGGGTGCGGTCGATAACCGCTGGCACGAGGCTGGCGCGGGTATGCAGGGCTGCTCGAATCTCGTGATCATCATGGATGGTGCCGTCCCACCGGTAGACGGATCTGATCGGCGCGATGTGCTGGCCACACGCCACGAGCCGGTCCTCCACGAGGGATCGGGTGAAGGTGATCAACCAGTCCTCGTTGTCAGCGGTAATGATCACCTCGCATATCGGCTCGGTCATCTGCCTTTGTTCTGGTGCATCGGCTCAGTGGCCCGGGCCGGTCACGATCTTCTGCCGCTCCGACTCGTGAGCTCCACCCTTCTTGGCCAGAGTGGCGCAGGCCTCCTCGATGTCTCGTGCCAGCGTGTCGACATGCTCTCGGCTCAAGGTCTCTTTGACCAGGGCGCGCATGATCGTGACGTCTTGAGCGTTGGGCGGAAGTGTGTAGGCCGGTACCATCCAACCGCGTTCGGCGGAAAGCTGCCAGGCCACGTCGAACTCGTTGTAGTCGTAGTCGCCGGCCAGCTTGAAGGCAACCAGCGGGAGTTGCTCCTCATCCGGACCGATCAAGTCGAACTTGCCCATCGACTCCAACTTCTCGGCGAGTACCCTGGCGTTCTCCTGCATGTTTTTCATGATGTATCTGTAGCCCGCGCGGCCATAGCGGACGAAGTTGTAGTACTGCGCCAGAACCATCGAGGAGCCGGTAGAGAAGTTCAGCGTAAAAGTGGCGTCGGTCTTGCCGAGGTAATTCTCTTCGAACACCAGATCTTGGGCGAGGTCTGATTTCTCCCGAAAGATCAGCCAGCCGATACCTGGATAGACCAGACCGAATTTGTGTCCGGAGACGTTGATGGAGCGCACTTGCTCGAGGCGGAAATCCCATTCCGAGTGGGGGTAGAGGAATGGCCAGACGAAACCGCCACTCGCGCCGTCGACATGCAAAGGTACGTCGATACCGCGCTCTGTCTTGATCTTGAGCAGCAAGTTGTTGATACCGATGACGTCGTCTTTGTGTCCGGTGAACGTTGTGCCGAGCACTGCAGCCACCCCGATGGTGTTCTCATCGATGTGTGGGCTGACGTCGTCTGGGCCAATGGTGTACTTGCCCGGCCGGAGCGGCACGATCCGTGGTTCGACGTCGAAGTAGCGACAGAACTTCTCCCACACCACATGCACGTCGCCGCCGAACACCAGGTTGGGGTTCGTTGTCGATCTTCCTGCTACCTGCTGCCGCTTTCGCCAATTCCACTTCAGGGAGAGGCCGCCGAGCATGATCGCCTCGGACGAGCCCTGCGTCCGCGCGCCCGTCGTCTCGCCGGGTGCGTGAAACAGATCAGCGAGCATCCGGATGCAGCGCTGCTCGATCTCGGCGGTACGTGGATACTCAGCGTGATCGATGAAGTTGCGGTGCAGGTTCTCGGCGATGATCCGTTGTGCCTCAGGTTCCATCCAGGTAGTGACGAAGGTTGCCAGGTTTCGCGCCGGATCACCTTCCAGAACGAGATCTTCGGCAACCAGCCGCATTGCATCCAGCGCGGTCATGCCGGTCTCGGGGAACTCGCGGCTCGGCACCTCTTGCGTGGCGAAGCGATTGCCGAAGAGCACGGCGTCGGGGAGGGACTCGGATGGGGCGGTCATTGGCTGCTCCTTTGATGTTGTGGGTCTTCTGGTCGTGGTGAGCTCGCTGCTCGCACGGCGTGGCGCCAGGCAGGAAGCATCAGGATTGCTCCGAACAGGAAGCAGGCTGCGCCGAGCAGCGTGCCTATGATCGAAATTCGACTGTTGATCAACTCGCCGCTACTGGGAAGGATGTAGCTCGCGAGAGCGGAGGCCATGAACAAGATCGATCCGATCATGTTCAACCAGGCAATCCACCACGGGAATGAGCGCGACCGAGAGCCGAGCACGCGGCCCACCGCGAGGATAGCCAAGGCACTCGAGATCAGGAACAGCGTCGATCCGTAGAAGTCAGGCCGCCAGATCCGTCGGTCTTGCTGTTCGACCGTGGCATTATGCGCGAGTGCTGCGAGAGTGCTGATGTTGAAGCAGATCGTGCCGGGAAACTGGGTGATTGCTGCAAGCCAATTGCGATCATGTGGCAGCCAGGCTCTGAATCGGATCGGCGCCCGCGTGTATTGCGAGTCCGCGTCGACCTCGGTCATTGCCGGTGTCTGGGCCTGTACGAGTTGGGCAAACGACGCTGCTGTGAAGAAGATCGAACCAGCAAAGTAGGTGACGCTATCCGCAGTCGCTCCGACCGCGTTCACATATGCCGGCACAGAACCCAGCACGAACAGCGCCGAGCCGATGATGAATAGCCAGGCGATCGCTGCGTTCAGACCGACCGGCCTCACCGCCATAGCGCTCCCCTCGCGGAACCAGCATGATTTGAATGCCACTTACGACTCCACCTGTACCGAAATGGAGCCGTCAGCGCATCACCCGCCAGGGATGAGAGCCCGGTCGCCCGGCATATTCGCGATTTGCTACCTGATCACTATGGAGAGATCATCCTCGGCTGCTTGAGATCGAAGAATTCAGTCTCTCCCACGGAGAGCTTGTTCATTTCTTCCATCTGGGCCTGGAGCTCGGGGGGTGGCTCTTTGCGTTCGCCTTCCCGCGCCTCAGCCTCCGAGGTGAAGTACAGGACCATGGTGTAGCCGCCGTCGTCGTGACCGATTGCGACGCTACCCACGATGTCGGGACGGAACTCGGTCCACTTGTCTGAGTCCTGGTCCATGAGCTGTTTCGCCCGTTCTGGATCGCTGCTGCGGCCCTGCATGACCTGGACGAAGCCTGCCTGGTCGGGATCGCCCTGA
>Ga0081455_10003825_pt1 | contig 17176 bp, 18 predicted proteins | sample TabmetS3T2R1_FD_70207 | JGI IMG/M metagenome (GOLD analysis project Ga0081455, IMG submission 70207) | Tabebuia heterophylla rhizosphere microbial communities from the University of Puerto Rico - S3T2R1 | ecosystem: Host-associated > Plants > Roots > Rhizosphere ...
ACCTTGCTGAGGGCTGCGCGCGTCTGCGCCCAAAATTTCCGGATTTCCTCGCCTGTTGCCATACCTGCCTCCTTTCGCCTGCAAGACCATGAGATGTGCCAATCTCGTGTGGTCTCATTGAGGACACCCAGTGTCTGGCGCGATGGCAGCGAGTGTAGTGAGAGGGTCTTACGCTGTCAACCATCTCCAATCACTCGGGCTGATGAGACCTATGCAGAATTTTTATTTACTCTCCTAGGTCGTTATGCTACAAGAGCACACTGCCTAGCAGCACCAGCGCGACGTAAAGGTGTGTAGGCCTCCGGAACGGGGGTAGAGGGGGGAGTAACGCAGGAGGCACTGGAGCAGGACGGCAGACATGGAGAGGGAGTAACGCACATGTTGGCGACATTCATCCAACAGGTCATCAACGGGCTGATGTTGGGAGGCAGTTATGCCCTGGTGGCCATAGGCTATACGTTGATTTTCGGGGTGCTTAATCTGCTGCACCTGGCGCATGGGGAAGTGGCCATGATCGGCTCGTACATCGGCCTCACGCTGGTCCTCACCGCTATGTCGCAGGTCGGTGTACTACCCATCTGGGTCGTCCTGGTCGCGGCGATGCTCGGCGCCGGGATTGTCGGCATCGTGGTGGAACTCATCGCCTTTCGTCCGCTGGGACGCAAACAGCTCCATATCACTCCTTTGATCACCACCATTGCTGTGGCCTTCGTATTGCAAGAGGCTGCGGTCAAAGTCTTCGGTTCTGAACAGCGCAGCTTTCCTATCAAGATGTTCGATCAACTCAAGCAGTACGACCTGTACCTTGGGAATTTCCGCATTACTTTTGTGCAAATGTTCATTATTGGTGCGTCGCTCGTCCTCATGGTGGGCCTCTACTTTTTTGTTGAGAAGACCAAAATGGGCAAGGCCATGCGCGCCTGTGCGGAAAACACCATGACGGCGCGGCTGCTAGGGGTGAACGTGCACTGGATTACGGCCTGGACCTTTGGCATCGCCTCTGCCCTGGCTGGAGCAGCAGGAGTGTTGATTGGCCTGGCCTATAACATCACGCCACTGATGGGCGTCAGCCTGGGTCTGAAGGGGCTCACGATCATGCTCTTTGGAGGTTCCGGGAATATCGTTGGGGCTATGGTGGCGGCGCTCATCCTGGGCATGATCGAGACTATGAGTGTCGCCTATCTCGTCCCCGCCTGGAAGGATGGCTTTGCCTTTGGCATTCTCATCCTTATTCTCCTCTATAAACCATCAGGGCTGTTTGGCAGTCGCCTGCAGATCGAAGCGGGCAGGTAGGGAGGCGCAGGCATGCACGTAGTGCTCGATACGCTCGTGAATTTATTCACTGGACTATTCAATCTTGGTGAGGCCGATCTCATCACGATTGGGATCAATATGATCATGGGGCTGAGCATGTTTCTCCCCATGACGGTTGGGCAGTTGTCCTTTGGGCAAGCTGGCTTTATGTCGATTGGGGCGCATATCGCTGTGGTGCTGACGCTCTATGCGGGCGTGTGGTTCCCGCTCGCCCTGCTCTTGGCAGGCATAGGGACCGGCATTATAGGCTTCCTCGTCGGTATCCCGGTGCTGCGTTTGCGTGGTTTGCTCTTGGCGCTGATGACCTTTGCCTTTGGACAGGTGGTGGAAGTCTTTTTTCTCAATTTCAAGCCTACTGGCGCTGCCGAGGGGATCAAGGGCATCTTCCCCTATACCGATCTGTGGTACGTGTACGGTTTCCTGGCGCTCGTGGTGGTCTTCCTCGCACGCTTGCGCCACTCGCGCATGGGCCGGGCCTTTGAAGCGGTGAAGCTGGATGAAACCGCAGCGGAAGCGATGGGCATCAATGTCACCCGCGCCAAGCTCATCGCCTTTGCGACTGGCGCGTTTGTCGCCGGGGTGGGCGGCGGCCTGTACGCCCACCACGCTGTCTTCATCCAGTACGACAATTTCGACTTCAAGCGCGGCGTCGATATTGCCATGTATATGGTGCTGGGCGGCATGGACGTGTTTTATGGTCCACTATTGGGCGCTTTTATTATTACGTACCTATCGACAGCCCTGCAGTTTCTGGCCGATTGGCGTTGGGAAGTCTGGGGCATCATCGTCATCCTGGTGATGATCTTCCGCCCCCAGGGCATTCTAGGGCGGGATACGCTCAACGTGCGCCGCTGGTTTGGCGCCAGAGAGGCTCCGGCAGCGTGAGCTGCCGTGGACGCAGAGAGCAAAGGAGGTGATGGACCATTCAGACATCGTTGCACCGTCTCCGGTAGATAGACGTGGTTTTCTCATGATGAGGAGGAGACATAATGAAAAAATCTCACATACTCCTGAGTTGTAGCCTGGTAGTGCTCCTGATGCTGCCAGGGTTCGCCCATGCCTTTGGCGATGAGATCGTCGTGGGAGTTATGGTGCCGCTGACCAAAAAGGGTGCCAGTTACGGCGTGCAGAGCCGTGCTGCTACCGAAGTAGCCGTCGAAGAGATCAATGCCGCTGGTGGTATTGGTGGACGCAAGCTTACCATCATTACCAAGGACACCGAGGGCGATAATGCCCTGGCCATTCAACTGGCGCGGCAGCTGATCGACAAGGACCAGGTCATCGCCAATCACGGACCGCAGTGGAGTGCCGAGGCCGAAGCGGTGTTTCCGATCTGTGAGCGCTCCAAAATCCTCTGTTTTTCGCCAACCTCGACCAAACCAGGCGTGTCGGCACCCTACATGTGGGCCTTTCGTAACACGGTGGATGAGAACATCCTAGTGCCCCAGACCCTCAAATGGGTCAAGGATAACTATCCCTGGGTGAAAACCGCCGCGATTCTGACCGACATTAAAGACGCCTACTCGAAGAGCCTGGGGCATGACACGTTCCGCCCGAAACTCAAAGAATTTGGCATCGAGGTAGTCGAGGATGTGGACTACGTCACCGGCGATACGGACTTTAGCGCCCATATCACGAAGATCAAGGCCAAAAACCCTGACCTGATCGCCATTGGTGGCACCTGGGTGGAAAGTGCCAACATGATGAAGGAAGCGGAAAAGCAGGGCCTCAAAGTGTTATGGGTCGGGGGCGTCGGCTTTGGGAATGCGCGCATCATCGAGAACACCGGTGAGGCGTCGGAAGGGGCCGTCCATAATGCGACCTATGACAAAGACGTCACGACCGAGATGAACCAGAGCTACGTCAGGCGCTTGTTAGAGAAGGTCCCCAATGAAACGCCCCACTGGCCAGCGGCGAACTGTTACGACGCCATGAAAATGCTGGCCTATGCTATTAAGCAAGCCAACATTACCAATACGGCCAAAACGCTGGCGGAGGATCGCAAGAAAGTGCGGGATGAGCTGGCCAAGATCAAGGATTTCCCTGGTCTCACCAGCGCCGATGGCAAGATCACCATGATCGATATGGTTGATGGCAAGCATGCCGGCGATGCGATCAAAAAGGGGACATTGATCCAGGTCCAGAATGGTAAATTCGTCCCTGTCGGCGAGGGCAAGGCAGCAGCCTTAAAGTTGCGGTAAACGCAGCGGAGCCCTGGAACTCTCCAGGGCTCCGGTTTGTACATCCTGGTAGGGCGAAGGGTGAGAGGAAGCATGGCACTCCTTGAGGCAAAACAGGTGACGAAACGATTTGGCAGCCTGGTGGCGGTCAACCGGGTGGATGTACAGATCGAACCGGGCATGATTCATGCGATTATCGGACCAAACGGGGCTGGGAAGACGACGTTGTTTAACTGCGTGACCGGAGTTTATGGCCAGGATGAGGGCACGATTGTGTTCAAAGGTCAGCCGCTTGATGGTGTCAAATCTTATCAGCGTGCTATCCTGGGGATAAGCCGTACCTTCCAGAACATTCGTCTCTTTCCGCAGATGACCGTGCTGGAGAACGTCATGGTCGGGCGCCATTGCCGCACGCATGCGGGGTTGCTGCGCATGTTTTTCCGGCTCGGCCCCTTGCAGGAGGAACGCGCCATACGCGAGCGGGCCGAAGAGACCCTGGCATTTATCGGCCTCAGTCATCGACGTGACTTTCCTGCCACGACGATTCCCTTTGGTGAGCAGCGGCGTCTGGAAATCGCCCGGGCTCTGGCTACGGATCCTGACCTTTTGCTCTTGGATGAACCAACATCTGGTATGAATCCGCGCGAGACCGAGGAGATCGATGAGCTGATCAAAAAGATTCAGACCCTGGGCAAAACGATTTTACTCATCGAGCACGATATGTCAGTGGTCATGAAAATTTCGGACATCATTACTGTACTTAACTTTGGAGAGAAGATCGCGGAAGGCCCACCGCAGACGATTCAGAAAGATCCGCGCGTTATCGAAGCCTATCTCGGCACGGAGGACTAGAGTGCTATGCTGCGTGTGAGCGACGTGCATGTCGGCTATGGGGCTATCCGAGCCTTGCGTGGCGTCAGCCTGGAGGTCATGGAGGGCGAAATCGTCGCGCTCATTGGCGCCAATGGCGCTGGTAAATCGACCTTGTTGCGGACGATCTCAGGCGTCTTGCGGCCGAGCAGTGGAGATGTGCTGTTTGAGGGCCAGAGTATCTGTGGCATGGCCGAAGATAAAATTGTGCGGCGCGGGATCTTGCAGGTGCAGGAGGGCCGGGGCATTCTCACCCGTATGACGGTGCAGGAGAATCTCGAAATGGGCGCCTATGGGCGTTCTGACAAGGCTGAGATCCGCCACGATATGGAGATGATCTTCGACAAATTCCCTATCTTACGCGATCGCCGCAAGCAATTTGGGGCTACGCTCAGCGGTGGTGAACAACAGATGCTGGCCATTGGTCGTGCCCTGATGGCCCGCCCGAAGCTGCTCATGCTGGATGAGCCATCACTCGGTCTGGCGCCCATGCTGGTGCAGGAGATCTTTCGCATCATCCTGGATTTTAAGCACGAGAAGCGCACCATCTTGCTCGTGGAGCAGAATGCCCGTAAGGCCCTACAGTGTGCCGACCGCGGGTATGTGCTCGAGACCGGGACCATTGTCCTGACCGGTTCTGGCGCAGCCCTCCTGAAGAGTGAAGAAGTGCAGGCCGCTTACCTGGGTGGGCGCGTGTAGGAGCGTAGGCAGAGGGGATTGAGGGCGCGATGTTTGATCGCTACACCGAGTCGGTGTTGACTAACATCGGTATCAACATCATCATGACCCTGAGCATGTATTTCCCCATGGCGGTGGGCCAACTCTCTATTGCGCAGGTGGGGTTCATGGCCATTGGAGCCCATCTGGCAACCGTGCTCACCCTGTATCTGCACACTCCTTTTGGACTCGCTGTGCTCGCTGCCGCCCTGGTACCCTGGAGCCTGGGTCTGCTCTTCGGGAAGTTGATCGTCCGTTTACAAGGACTCACGCTCGCCTTTGCCACGTTTGCCTTTATGGAGGTGGTGCAGGTCTTCTTCCTCAATTTCACACCGACTGGGGATGCGCGTGGCCTGAAAGGCATCGCCCCCTTAACCCAGCTCTGGCATGTCTGGGTGCTGGTCCTGCTGCTGGTGCTGTTCTTCTGCCGTTTACGCCGCTCGCGCATTGGCCGCGCCATGGCCATGGTCAAGCACGATGAAGTCGTGGCGGTGACGCTGGGGGTCAATGTGCCGCAGATGAAGGTACTGGCCTTTGCGGCTGGTGCGCTCGTGGCCGGGATCGGTGGAGCGCTCTACGCGCACTATGCCTTATATATCCAGTACAGTGATTTTGGTGCTGATAAAGCCCTGGCGCTGCTTACCTATGCGGTGTTTGGCGGCATCGACGTCTGGTTCGGCGGGGTGCTTGGTGCTGCCGTGCTCTCCTATATGCCCGTATTGCTGCAAGTCTTCGACCACTGGCGCCTTGAAATTCATGGAGCCATCATTCTTGGGGTGATGTCCATGCGGCCACAGGGCGTACTCTCCCCTGATCTCTCCGTAGACCGCCGGGCGTGACGGGATATTCAAGATATTTACGATACGTATCCGCCGAACAAGGCGCGCCGCAGATCCTTCCAGAAGCAATCGACGTCTGTGAATCCCGCTGCCCTGAGCGCTGCCAATTGCTCATCGAGGTTGGCGGGGAAGGCATGGGCCGGTCCGTGTGCGTGAGTCTGCTGCCCCTGCTGGAGCATGGCTGTGACGTCTTCGCGTGATGTCTCTTCGCGCTGACGTTGCATCGTGGTTACTCTGACATAATGCTGCTGCAGCGCCAGCGTTGGGGCGTTGACCAGGTCCAGGTTCAGAAAGACACCGCCCGGCTTCAGGTGCATGCGGATATCGCTGTAGATCTCGCTGATGCGCTTGAAATCACGCAGGTTGTGCAGACAGCTCACAGACACGGCGGCGTCAAAGGGGCCAAGTTGCTGCGGCAACCAGTTTTTGTCAAAGAGGTCGGACTGGTGGGGCTGAAAGCGCGCGCCGTAACTGGCCATGATCTGCCGCGCCCGCTGCAGCATCGGCTCGGAACCGTCCTGGGCAATGCAGGTGGCGTTGGTGAACTGATCAAGGATGAACCTACTCACTGGCCCATACCCAGCGCCGACATCCAGGATCGTGACTGTGGCGTCTGTAGGAAATGGGAACAGGTCGCATAGGAGCTGGAACCGCTGGGCTCGCGTCGGGTCAGCAGCTCGTTGCCGTGTGACCCACTCTTCGACATACGCGTCAGACGCCCAATCATGATGATCGCGTCGCTCCATAATGGCCTCCAGAGGTTGAAGTCAACGCCAGCATAACCGCCCTATAAGTCTACCATCAATGCGCCACACGGTCCGTGTGCCCGAGAGAGCGTCCCGGTGCCACGCAGTCTCGTACCCGCTGCTTCAGTTCCTTGGCCTCGGGAAAACGCCCCTGTGCTGCACGCGACCAGATGGTCTCTCCGTCGATGCGCACCTCGAAGACCCCTCCCCTGCCCGGCTGTAACGCCACTTCGCCCAAGTCAGCAGCAAATGTCGTTAACAACTCCTGGGCCATCCACGCCGCCCGTAACAGCCATCGGCACTGCGTACAGTACTCAATTTCGACCCGCGGTTGTTTCGGCATATAGGTAACTCTCTACATTGTGATGTTGCTCTGAAGCTCCCTCTCCTCACAGGAGAGGGAACCACTGAGACTGTGCTTAGCCCCTCCCTTACCGCACCGGTGGCCAGATGATCCAGCCGCGTCGCCCCGTATTGCGAACCCGCAAGAGATGTCCGCCGCCTGTGGTAATGTAGAGCGTGCGCTGGTCCGGATCCCCAAAGGTACAGTTCGTAGGCGTATCCACACCCACCGGCATTGGGTGCGTCTCCAGGACCCGGCCCTTGGGGTCCCAGATGTAGATCATCGGGCCAGGACCGCTGGCATAGGAGCCGGCGGTGGCCACAATATTGCCCTCAGCGTCCAGGCACATGCCATCGATACCACGCTGCGGTCCCCGGTAATCCTCGCCGAACTGATGCAGGACAATATAGTGGCCCAGGGAGCCATCAGGCTGAATGTCGTAGGCTCGCAGCTCCCGCCGCTCAGGACTGGTCTGGATCATGTACAGAGTGCGCTGGTCAGACGAGATCAGGAGGCCATTGGTGCCGGTCGTCTCGTCGAAGGTCATGCGCTTGCACACCCAGGTGCCATCAGGCTGCCGGTCGGCGCGCAGGATCGCGTTACGACCAGGTATCTCCTTCTCGCTGGGATCGATGTTGCCAGCGTTCCAGGGGTTGCTGAGCCAGATGCGGCCCTGGCGGTCAATCGCCAGATCGTTCGGAGTGTTCAAGGGCATGCCATCGAGACTGTTCACGATGGTGGTCGTAGTACCATCAGGCTCGAAGCGCACAATAGACCGCCCCCCTGAACAGCAGCCGTACAGCCGGCCTTCCGAGTCGAAGGCCAGGCCATTGGTGTGGTTGGTATTTTCGCGGAAGACAGTGCACTCCCCAGTGGCGGGGTCATACCGGTAAATACGACTGGCCGGGATGTGGGTAAACAGCAACGCCTTGCCATCCCAGGCCGGCCCCTCCGTCAAACGCGGGTTGAAGGGCCCGGCCACCATCTCAAATTCCCACCCCATAGCACCCTCCTAGTACTGCGTACGGCTAGTTGCCCCCGCCAGTTTGGCGGGGGACTGCAGATAATCCATGCGTAGTACTACAGCGTCGCTGACGTTGCGGCTGCACCGGCCTCACGCAGACGCTCCCAGCGCCCGCGCATCGCCTCTATTGAGCGCTCAACACGCACCTGCATCGTGACATCGTCCTCGGTCCCGACATCACGCGTCAGACAACAGTACTCCAGCGAGATACCATTAGGATCGTGAAAGTAGATAGACTGCGCCCACTCATGGTCCACGATATCCGTGACGGGGATACCTTTAGCCAGCAACTCCTGACGCTTCGCCTCCAGGGCTGGCACCGAGCCGGCCTCAAAGGCAAAATGATAGAACGAGCCTGGAACGCCCAGCCCGGCGTTAATGCCAGCATCGTAGTCTTCCGGAATCCCCGGTACCCCTTGCGGCTCCATGAAAGCGATGAGCTGATCGCGGCCCGTGTCAAAAAAGATGTGCCGGATCTGGCCCCCTTCGGCAATCTTGATGATGTCACAGCGAGCTACCTTGAACCCCAGGACGTTCTCGTAGAAGTCACGCGTGCTGTCCAGGTCCCGTGTCGACAGCCCAATATGCGAAAATCCCTTGTGTGCCATGACAAGCCTCTCTTTCTCGGGGGCATCTTTGCCCCTCGTGCTCTGCTCTCGACCAAGCACTACCACGTCAGACATGTGGTCGTAGTGTATCTGGGGAGGCCAACGTGGTCAAGCCATTCCTGGTGCCTCGATGTGACGGCAGGCCGGCATAACCTCCTCGGCGAACAGGCGCATGGAGCGCAGTGTTTGCGCTGTGCTGAGGGTGCCGAAGCAAAAGGAGCCGACGAAGTAGTTCGAGCCCGTGATCTGCACGTGTTCCTGAACCCGCTTCTTGACCGTATCCGGGGAGCCGACGATGTGCAGCCCCTCCGCCAGACGTGCGTCAAAGTCGGCGAGATACGCCGCGCGGCCACCGGTGTCGCCGTGCACCACACGCAGATAGTTGAAATTGCCGATGAAATCGGCAAAGGCGCCCCTGGCTTCCTGCAGGGCCTGGGCGTCTGTATCGGCGACATAGACATGACGCACAATGCCGTACTTCGGTTCTGGCACGTGTGCGTTCAAGCGATCCGGGTTGGCACGGTACTCCTGCCAGACACGTTTATACAGGTCAAAAAGCTCCCGCATGGTGGTCATGGGTGGGTAGTGCGTGATGGTATTGAACCCCTCCTGTGCCAACCACGTGATCGAGTTGGTGTTGTCGGTAGGATACCACAGGGGCGGATAGGGACGTTGGTAAGGCTCGAGATGCAGGCGCACGTCCTTGAACGAGTAGTACTCGCCAGCGTAGGAGACCTCCCCAGTGCGCAAGGCCATGACCAGAATCTCCAGAGCCTCCCGAAACATGGCGCGTGACGCCTGCGGGGTCACATTGTAGAAGGCCAGTTCATAGGGAGAGACGCCGCGGCCCACGCCGACTTCCAGCCGGCCCCGACTCATGTTATCCAGCATGCAGATTTCCTGCACCAGCCGCAGCGGGTTGTAGAGCGGCAGCAGGTAGACGAGTGGCCCCAGGCGGAGGCGGTTCGTACGCTGGATGACGGCGGCCAGGAAGACCCCAGGTGACGGCGCCATGCCCAGGGGCGTCCCCTGGTGCTCGGCCAGATGATAGCAATAGAAGCCCGCCGCATCAGCGTATTCCAGGCATTGCAAGCGCTGCTCGTACAGGTCAGGCAGCTGGAGCTGATTCCGATCAATCCAGTCGAAGATGCCAAACTGCACTGGCGCCGAATCCGTGTGAGATTGCCTGTGGTCATCAACCATCGCGTCACCTCCGTACGCCCATGGCGGGGTCGGGCCAGGGAGGCTGTCAGCGAGAGGTCGCCGGCCCCCTGGCACTCTGGAGGCAACAATAGTATGGCTTTCTTAGGCTGTCAATCGTTCCAGTATGCAGATTTGACGCAGGGTATAACCACTGTTAGAATCGGCCCAATATCCTATGGCGCAAGGGGGGAGCAGCTATGACGCGGTCAGCCGACTTGAAGCTCGTACGGGTCTCTATGATGAATGCCGTCCATGACCTGGCGGTACTGGTGGCGCGAGATGAAGGGTTGTTCAATGACGAAGGGCTGGAGGTGGAGGTGATTGGCACCCCGGGCACGGCCCAGGCCAACGCCGGCCGCCAGGCGTTGCGCGACGTGATCTTCGATCGCACCATGGAATCCCTGTACAATACTGGAGACGTCGATCAGTACCGCATGTGCGAGTGGGGGGTCATGAAGCGCACCGTGGAGGCTATCCCGTGTGGCCAACGGCCAGCCAAGATCGTGGCACTCGGTGCCGCCATGTCCAAGATGGCCATCATCACGGCGCCCAGCAGTCGCATCTACGAGCCGGAACAGCTCAAGGACACGCCAGTGGCCGTCAGCCCTTTCAATGGCTCACATTTCACAACGCTCAAGATGCTCGAAGGCTTTGTCAAGAAGGAGCACATTCTGGTAGTCAATGCCGGTACGATGCACGAGCGCCTGGAGGCCGTGCGCCGGGGTGATGTGGCAGCCGGAAACTTTATGGAGCCCTGGATTAGCATTGCCCAGAAGCAGGGATTTCGCATCCTCATAGAAAGCCATTCCACGCGCAGTGAGGCGGCCAGTGATGACCTCGACGGCCCTACCCTCGCTGCCATGTTCCGTGCGGAAGCGAAAGCAGCAGAGCTGATCAACGCTAACCCTGCTAAGTACGCACACTATTTGCTCGCAGAGGCCCAGGGGCTACTCGCGCCGCACGAGCTGCAGACCTGGCGCCTACTCTATGGCCCGCCCATGCCCTACACGCGGGAACGGTTCGCGGCGACCTACGAGTGGATGCTGAGTTATCCTGAGCTGATCACCCCAGGCGCTACCTATGAGACAACAGTGGACAACCGTGCCTGGGTGTAAACTTTTCTAGCTCCCTTTTTGCAGTTGACAGGAGACAGCAACAACATACAATGGCTGCAACGACGCTGTTGCTTTGGCTCTATTTCTCACCTTCTGGCAGGAGGAGACACGAGATGAGACGCATGAGGCAGTGGTGTACCGCAACTGTCATGGTGGTGCTGTTCTTCGCCGCCACCGCGGCTATAGCACCGGCAGAATCGCCGCAGGGGATGAAGCTCTACGTCTTTAGCTCAGGGGCGCTGACCATCGGGAAGAACATTCTGCAGAACCTCGGTCCCACGGATACCATCCAGGTGCCGGTGGGCTTTTTTGTGGTCATGCATCCCAAGGGCAATGTGCTATTCGACACGGGGAACAATGACAAGATCATTACCGATCCGAGCTATTGGGGCGCCTTCTTCAAGGCCGTAAATCCTGTGGTGACCCCAGATGTGGCGATTGACGCCCAACTGAGCAAGATTGGTCTCAAGCCTGACGATATCAAGTACGTCGTGGTAGGCCACCTGCACCTCGATCATGGCGGTAATGTCGGCAAGTTTCCCAACTCGATTGTGGTGGTGCAGAAAGACGAAATCCGCAACGCCTTCTGGCCTGAGCCTGGGACAGCCGGCCCCTACATACTGGGCGACATCATGCCGTTGCGCAATCCCCCAGGTGAAGCCATGGCCAATAAATTCAAGATGGCTCAGCTCGAGGGCGACATGGACATCTTTGGTGATGGCAGCGTGGTTGTCAAGCGCTGGGTGGGCCATACCCCCGGTAGCCAGATGCTGCTTGTGCGGCTGCCCAAGACGGGCCCCATTATCCTGACCAGTGATAATGTCTACCTCCGGGAAAATGTTGAAAAGAACATTCCGCCCAATGTCACACTGGCCTATGATCCCGCTGGGATTTTACGGGCGTACGAGTGGATCCGCTATATGCAGGCGACTGAAAAAGCGGATTTCTTCACGGCCCACGATCCCGATGCGTTCAAGGCCCTGAAGAAACCCCCGGAGTTTTATGAGTAAAGTCTGCGAGGTGCGGCTGGGCCTGGAAGATCCCTACGTATGTGTCCCGTTCTTGTTGCTGATCGGTTGAGCAAGCGCTATGGCGCACGGCTTGTGGTTGATGATGTGTCCTTCGCAGTCGAAGCCGGCGAAGTCATGGGCCTGCTTGGGCCTAATGGCTCGGGGAAGACAACGGTCCTGCGCCTCCTTACCGGCTATCTGCACCCCTCGTCGGGAACGGCGCGCATCGCCGGTTTCGACGTGGTCGAGGCAGGGCTGGTGGCGCGTCGGTATGTGGGCTACGTCCCGGAAGACGTGCCACTATACAGCCACATGCGCGTGGACGAATTCCTGGCCTTTATGGGCCGCCTCAAAGGACTCGTTGGGCGTCCGCTGCGCGACGGGATGGCGTCGGTATGCCAGCGTCTGCATCTCTCCCAGGTGCGGTCTACGGCCATTGGTAAGCTGTCGCGCGGGTATCGCCAACGGGTAGCCATTGCCCAGGCGCTGCTCAATGACCCGCCTCTGCTCCTCCTGGACGAACCTACGAATGGCCTTGACCCGCGCCAGATCATTGAGACGCGCGAATTGATCCGTGCCCTTGCTGCCACCCATACGATCCTGGTGACCTCGCATATCCTCAGCGAGATCGAAAAGATGGCGCACCGCGTGGCCATTCTGCTGAGTGGTCGCCTGCGCGGTGTGCATGCGCTTGGCGGGCATGAGGCAGAGCAACGGCTGCGTCTGACCATCCGTGGTCTCCCCCAGGTAGGCGTACAGGCATGCCTGCGTGCCGTCCCTGCGGTCACGGACGTGACCGTGGTGGGAGTGGCCAATGGCGAGTGCGCCGAGTACCTCGTGCAGGGGCACGGCTTGCACCTTGCCGAATCCCTCGTCGCAGCCCTGGTGGCGCACGGCTTTGGAGTGCGGGAAATCCAGTCCGAACGGGCTGACCTGGAGGCGCTGTTTCTACAACTCACCCGTACAGAGGCCCCGGCATGCACATCCTCATGACACTGCTGGGCAAGGAAACCAGGGCGCTATTTTCGTCGTCGATTGCCTACGTCGTTATTGCCGTCTTTCTGCTGCTCATGGGCTACGCGTTTACTGCCTTCCTGTTCCTCAACAGAGCCGCGACCCTGGTGCATATCTTCTTCCAGGCCGCGGTGCTGTTCCTGCTCATCGTGCCAGTGCTGACCATGCGCCAGTTCGCCGAAGAGCGCAAGACGGGAACGCTGGAGCTACTGCTCACGGCTTCGGTGCGGGAAATCAATATAGTCCTGGCCAAATTTCTTGCCTGTATGGCCGTCAACACGGTGATGCTGGTGTTGTCTCTGACGTATGCGCTAGTGCTGCAAGCCTATGGGGAGCCAGACTGGGGGCCAATCTACAGCGGTTACCTGGGCCTTGTGCTGTTCACGGCGTCACTGGTGGCGCTCGGCTTACCCATCTCGGCGCTGACGGCAAACCAGATTGTGGCGGCAACGGTAGCGCTGGGCCTTTTTCTTGGGCTCTGGATGATCGATGCGCTCGGCTCGCTGCTGCCGTACCCCTTCGATAACATCGTCATGAGCGTCTCGCTGCTGGCCCATTTCACACCCTTTGCTACTGGCGCCCTCTATGTGTCTGACGTGGGTTTTTTTGTGAGTGTTATCTTGCTTGGCCTCTTCCTGAGTGTACGGGCGCTGGCGCGGCGGTAACTCTATGGCACATCAGGAACCATCTGAACTGGTGCATCTGCTCTGGTTTGCCGGCTGGTGCATGGCCATGTTGGTTCTGTTTGGGCTTGGCATCCGCCTCCCGCTACAGCGACGGCTGTCGCCCTGGGCGGGCGTAGCGTATACTGCTGGAAGCGTGGTGGCGGCCATGGTAGTGACGGTGCTGGCCAATGTGGCTCTGGTAGGGCACGATGTCCGTTTTGATCTCACTCGTGAGCGCGTCTTTACACCGTCCCGGCAGGCGCTGGAGGTGGTGGATCGTCTCAGTCAGGATGTGGCATTGACCTATTTCTACCATGCGCAAGATCCGCATGGCAAACGGCTGAAGGAGCTGATGGCCGTATTGGGGCGGCGCAATCCACGGCTGCACGTGCGTACCATTGATCCGGACCGGCAACCGAGCCTGGCACACACCTACGGAGTGCGCCTCTATAATGCGGCGGTGCTGGAGGCTGAGGGCCGACGCCTGGTGGTGCACAGCACCGATGAGAACGACATCGCCATTGGCATTCAGCGTTTGGTACGCGAGCGGGTGATGACGCTCTGCTTCATAGAGGGACACAACGAGTATCCCATCGACAACTTCGAATTCCATACCCACCTGGAAGGGCTGCACGATCATAGCCACGGCGACGCCACATCCAAGGTGGTCCAGATGCCAGGCCACGGCATTGGGCGCCTGCGACGTGCCCTCGAAGCGCTCGGCTATGAGGTGCGCACCATCCTCCCCGCCACAGAGCCAGAGATTCCCAGGGCTTGCGACGTGGTCATCGATGCCAATCCACGCACCACCTATGGGCCCAGCGAGAGCGCGGCGCTTGAGGCCTACCTGACGCGTGGCGGCTCGCTGCTCCTGCTCTATGATCTCGGCTTTGTCATCGAGCCGCAGCTGGCACAGATACTCGCCAAGCTAGGGGTGCGGTGCACGCAGAGCGTGGTCATTGACCCGCAGCAGCACTATGCGACTGACCCAGAAACGGTGGCCGTGAGCGGCCTTGAGCCGCATCCTATCACCACAAACGTGTCGCTGACGTTCTTTCCCGGTGCGCGGGCGTTGGAACTGCTGCCGACCGCCTCCAGCATCACTGCCGTACCGCTCATCCGCTCCAGCAAGGCCAGCTACACACGGCCCGTGGAGCCTGTGGAGACCCGGCAGGTTGGCCTCGAGACCCTGCCTGTATCAGCCACAGCCAACCCATCCGAGCCGCAGCCACAGCCGCACATTTTAGCGGTGGCGGTGGAAGGTTCCTGGGCGACAATGGTCCCCGACACGCGCCCCTTCCGTGTCGTGGTCGTGGGTGATGCCGACTTTGCCAGCAACTCCTTCTTTCCCTATATGGCCAATAGTGATCTTGTCTTGTCCATGGTGCGCTGGCTGGTGCGTGAAGAGCGTGCACCCGCGGTGGCGTCGCGTATCCCGGTGCCAGCACTCATTCTGCTGACCAGGCCACAGATGCGGCAGATCTTCCTGGTAACCGAGGTGCTCCTGCCGCTCAGTATCCTGATCATAGGAGCCTTCGTATGGTGGAAACGTCGGTAAAGCCTTATCGGAGGCATGCTAGACGCTGGCGCACAGTACTCCTCGCGTTGCTCGCCTGCGCCTTCCAGCGCTTGGACGAGTGCCTGTACCGCTTCGTCCAAGCCCTCCTGGGGCAATGCGCCCAGAGCCGTCTGGAAGTCCTGTGCAGTGTAGGTGTCCACTGGGTCTAGCGCCGCGTAGGTCAGAAACGCGGCGAACTGCCGGGCATGCTCACCCAGTTCTGCGTAGTGGCGAGCCGTGTCGAGGAACTGCGTCTTGAATGCGATCAACAGCGGCCGGTACAGGCGCGGGGACCACAGGAAACCAGCAATTCCCGCTCATAGTCTCGGAGCCCTGTGAGCCCGATGGCAGTGGAGAGTGTACACAGCGTTTCGCCCATCCAGCGTCGTCTCTTGAAGCGACTTGTGCGTTCAGCAATACTTGGGGCTCTTGTGGACAATGGCCGTCGCCTGTGAGCAAGGTGCACTGTGCCTACACCGCTGGCAAGCCGGCTCGTCGTGCTACCGAATGTGGTCCCAGAGGGCATGCTGGAGCTTAGGTGGCATCAACGCCAAAGACGGGGGCGGGCGTCTTGAGACCGTATAACAGGGCTTCGCACAGTTGCCGCCTGGATGCCAGGGTATAGGGATAGCACAACGCGCGCATCCGCTCCCACACCAGGCGCTTCCTGCCCAACTTCACCCACACCGCCTGGAACAAAGCGCAACACAGCTGCTGGGCTTGGTCGACCAAGAACGCCAGCATCATCAGCCTAGCACACACCACAGCAAGAGGCTGCTCGCCAGGGCCGTAGTTGTGCTCAACGTTATAGCCTGGGTTTTTCAGCGTATTGCAGGTCTCATTTGCGATTGTCCACCGCGCTCGTCCACCCCGCAGGAGATGAAAGGCGTTGCGTTTGTTGACCCGCAGGTCGGTGACCCACCTGACGTGTTGGCCCTTGTCCTGACTCATCTCCCCGTACGCGATGAAATTGAGGCGGAGGGCTGGGTGGGAGGCGTTGAGTGGCAGGTCATTAACAAAGCGGAAGCGATGGACCAGCCCTATGGCGCGGTCGTGGCGCGCATAGTACTTAAATGTTGCACGAAAACTTTGTCGAAGCTTCGGTATCCTTAAAAAACAATGGATTACAGACACATTCCAGCTCCAGAACCAATACCCGCTGAGGCAACACAAATTTCGCCTCCCTGCTTTTTCTGTGCGTTATACCGGTTTGAACCTCACGTGGAAGTTACATAAATTCTATTGACACTAGTAGGGTATGAGGTATAGTATGCCACTCGCCTCCAAGTATCGCTTCAGACGCGAGTACACCACTGAGCCGAACCTGACCGAGCCGCACTCTCTACACCGACACTGACAGCGCACGTGGGCCATCTCCGGCACATCGCGGAGGGCTCTGTGCGCTTTTTTTCTTCGGAGGTGCAATCGATGAGGGAGCCATCATGTACTAACCACAGGAGGGGTATGACATGGACAGCATGGACAATTTTCGTGAGCGATTCGAGGGGTTGGAACAGCGGACGGAACAAGGGTACCAGCATACCCGTATGATCGAACGGCGGCCGCGCTGGTGGCGTATTCCTTGGAGCGTGGCGGCGGTGGTGGCCCTCGGGCTTGCCCTGGCGCTCCCCCTCACTGGCCAGGCGAAGACCTTTCAGTGTGGCGGTGGGGATGTCCCGTGTCTGATCGCCGCGATCAATGACGCCAATGCCAATGGCGAGAAGAACACGATTCGCTTAGAGGCGGGGACCTATACCCTGACGGCGGTGGACAACACGACTGATGGGTCGAATGGCCTGCCCTCGGTGACCAGCACTCTCACCATTCGGGGGGAAGGGGCCGAAAGCACCGTGATCGAACGGGCCGCCAGCGCCCCCTCTTTTCGTATCCTGCACGTAGCCGGCCACCTCACACTCACACGGCTGACAATGCGGGGGGGCAGCGCCGTGTTTCGTACCGCGGGTGGTGGA
>Ga0081455_10003826_pt1 | contig 17170 bp, 11 predicted proteins | sample TabmetS3T2R1_FD_70207 | JGI IMG/M metagenome (GOLD analysis project Ga0081455, IMG submission 70207) | Tabebuia heterophylla rhizosphere microbial communities from the University of Puerto Rico - S3T2R1 | ecosystem: Host-associated > Plants > Roots > Rhizosphere ...
AGCGGCAGGTTTACCGCCGCGGTGAGCTTTTTCGTGAGCGCATCGGCGTACTTTTCGATCACCTGCACGAACACGCCGCCGATCACGGCGCCGGGCAGCGAGGCAATCCCTCCCACCACCGCGCCGACCAGGATGGCAATCGACAGCTCGAAGCGGAAGCTGTCCGGTGCCACGAACTCGAAAATGATGGCATGCAAGGCACCCGCCACGCCCGTATAAAGCGCACTGACGCCGAACACCACGGTCTTGTAGTGGGCAACGTTGATGCCCATGGTGCTGGCGGCCATGGTGTGATCGCGGATGGCGCGCAAGGCGCGACCGGTGCGACTGTCGAGCAGGTTGCGCGCAACCCAGAACATCAACACCGCCACGGCAAGCACGACGAGATACATCCACTGGTCGGCGCTCAGCGGCAAGCCGAAGGGCGGATCCGGCTTGAAGATGTTGATGCCCTGGACGCCGTTCGTGAACCATTCGAAGTGCCGGTATTTCAAAATCTGCGGCACCGCCACGGCGAGCGCGAAGGTCGCCAGCGCGAGGTAGTGACCCTCCAGGCGCAGGGCCGGCAGGCCGAAGAGATAACCGACCACGAAACACAGCATTGCCGCCACGGGCAGCGTGGCCCAATAGGGCCAGTTGGCCTGATCGATCAGCACCGCGGCCACATAGGCACCGACGGCGAAAAACGCGCCATGCCCCAGGGAAATTTGACCGTTGAAGCCGGTAAGCAGGATCAGGCCGAGCACGGCAATGGCGTAGACGATCATCAGGCTCAACTGCAGGAAGCCGTAATTGCTGATGAGGCCGGTCTTGCCTCCGAGCACCGGCAGCAAGGCGAGGAAGATCACAATCCCCACCAGCCAGTAGCCACGGCCCAATGCCGGGCTGCGCTCCCTGTCGGCGATGCCGTTGGCTGTCGTCGTGGCCATTGCCCTATACCCGCTTCACTGAAACCTGACCGAACAGGCCGCTTGGCTTGAGTGTCAAGACCGTGATGACGATGATGAGTGCGACGGTGAGCTTTTCGCCGTTGCCGATGACATAGACGCCGGTGCTCTTCTCAAACAAATTGCCGAGATAGGCGATGAGGTTCTCCAACACGCCGACGATGAAGCCGCCGGCGACCGCGCCGCCGGGACTCGAGATGCCACCCACCAGCGCGCCGGCAAAGCCGTAGAGCAGAATGCTCGCCATCATATTGGGTTCGAGGTAGACGGCCGGCGCCACCAGCGATCCGGCCACCGCCCCAATGGCGGCCGCCAAGCCCCAGCCAAGCGCGAGCATCCAGTCGACGCGAATGCCCGCGAGCCGGGCGGAGGCTGGGTTTTGTGCCGCCGCGCGCATGGCAAGCCCCAGCGGGGTAAAGCGGAAGAACGCGAATAGCGCAACGAGCAGCGCCACCGTCACGAGGATCATGCCGATCTGGTGCGGGCCGATGTAGCCGGAGCCGACGAAGGTGAAGTGCGGGAAGGGTGAGGGTATGGCCTTGATGGTGTGTCCCCAGATGGCTCCGGCAAGCGAATGGAAGATCGCCAGCAGCCCGATGAACACCACGACCACAGACAGGACCGGTGCGTGATGCAGCGGCCGTAGGATCACACGCTCGATGCTGACGCCGATCAGGAACGAAAGCAGCGCCACCACGGGCAGCGCCACCCAGAAATTGAGGCCCCAGTCCAGCGCCTGCCAAACCAGGTAGGCGCTGAACATGGCGAGCTCGCCCTGGGCGAAATTGATGTGATCGGTCGAGACGAAGATCATGACCAGCGCGAGCGCCAGGCAGGCGTAGATGGCGCCGTTGGCGAGCCCTGAGGCGACCTGCTGGACCAGTTGTTCCATACGCCTTTTAGCTTTCCCTTAGTAGCCGAGATAGGATTTGCGGATCGCCTCGTTGTTCTTCACGTCCGCGGACTTTCCAGACATCACCACGCGTCCCGTCTCCAACACGTAAGCATGATCGGCGAGCTCAAGCGCCAGCGCCGCATTCTGCTCCACCAGCAACATGCTGACTTTGGCTTCGCTGTTGATGCGGCGCATGATGCGAAAGATTTCCTGCACGATCAGCGGCGCCAGCCCGAAGGAGGGCTCGTCGAGCAGCATCAGGCGTGGGCTTAACATCAGCGCGCGGCTGATCGCCAACATCTGCTGCTCGCCGCCTGACAGCGTGCCCGCCTGCTGGGTCATGCGCGCCTTCAGAATGGGAAAGTATTCAAACACCATGGCAAGGTCGCGCTCGGTCGCCGCCTTGTCTTTGCGCGTATAGGCGGCGACACGCAGGTTCTCGCCGACGCTGAGGTTGGTGAACGTGCCGCGACCTTCGGGCACGTGCCCGACGCCCAGCCGAATGATGTCCTCGGTCGCCTTGCCGGTAATCGGCCGTCCGTCGAGCTTGATTGAGCCCTCGGTTCGCACCATCCCGCAGATCGAGCGCAGCGTCGTGGTCTTCCCCGCCCCGTTGGCGCCGAGCAGCGTGGTGATGCCGCCGGGCGCCAGTGAAAAACTGACGTCGTGCAAAGCCTGCGTCTGGCCGTAGAAGGCTTTGATGCCGCTAGCCTCGAGCAGGGCCGCCATCTCACGCCTCCGTTCCGAGATAGGCCCGGATCACATCCGGATCGCGCTGCACGTCGGCCGGCGAGCCTTCGGCGATCTTTTTGCCGAAGTCGATGGCGACCACCTTGTCGGAAACCGACATCACCAGGCTCATGTGGTGTTCGACCAGCAATACCGTGACATTCTGCGTCTCGCGCACACGCCGGATCTGCCCGCGCAGGACATCGACCTCGTCGTGATTGAGCCCGGCGGCGGGCTCGTCCAAGAGCAAGAGTTTCGGGCGACCCGCCAGGGCCCGCGCCAGCTCCACCCGCTTCCTGACCGGAAACGGCAGCGGGCCGGCCGGCCGCTCCGCGAAGGCTTCAAGATCCATGAACGTAATGAGTTCCGTGGCGCGCGCGTGAATCTCGCGCTCCTCCAGATCGTGCTTGGGCAGCCGCAAGGCGTCGGTGAGGAAGCCGACCGACGTGCGGCTGTGGCAGCCGACTTTGACATTGTCCAAGACCGACATGCGGTCGAACAGCGCGACGTTTTGAAAGGTGCGGCCGATGCCGAGCTTGGCAATGGCGTGCCGGCGCTCGCGCAGGATTGAGCGCCCTTCGAAGGCGATGTCGCCCTCGTTGGGGATGTAGAGGCGGCTCAGGCAGTTGAAGAGCGTCGTCTTGCCGGCGCCATTGGGACCGATCAGGCCGGCAATTTGACCGTCTTCGACGTCGAAGGACACCCCATCCAAAGCCACGATACCGCCGAAGCGGACGGAAACATTGCGCACGCTGAGCAGGCAGCGGGCATTGCCGGCCCCTGCTGGCGTGGCGCGCCATCGTGTCTGCGCCACCATCGACGGACGTGTCGCTCCCTTCAGCTCTTATTTTGGGCACCTGGGGCGCCACATGTCGGATTGTCGGACCGACACGCCGCGCAATATTGAAGGCTCTTTTGGCCGAGGTCCAGGGCTCCTTTCGGCCAACGGGCGTTTTCCCTCAGCACCGCGGTCGCAGGTGCGAAAAAGGGGGCGAGGCGCGTCGCCTCACCCCCTCCTGCGTCTGAAAAAGATTTCGGATCAGCAACGCGTTAGCTTCTGCGGCGCAACCGCCGCCAGGTCTCCTCGTTGACCTCGCCGGTGACCTGGAGCCGCTCGTCGCGTTGGAACCGGCGCGTGGCCCGACGGGTCTTTTCCTGGCAATCGCCGTCGACGTCGTCGCGCCGCAGGTAGCCGGCCCGGTGCAACATCCGCTGGATGTCCCAGCACTCGCCGACCGGGGCTTCTGTCTCCTGCACGGCAGCGCAGGCGTAGGCGCTGACCGTGCAGCGCTGATTGAGTTTGCCGAGCGTACCGATGGAGGCGGCTTCGCATTCCTGCCTTTTGCCTCTGGCGCGGTCCCACACCATGTAGCGCTCGCCGTACTTGTTGCGCACCTCACGTTGCCAATTGTCAATGGCATTGCGCATGGCCGCGGCCTTGCCGAAGATCGATGCCTTGCCGGCCGCCTTGATTTCCTCCGACTTGCAGCCGTCCTCGCGACCCCTTTGTGCATTGACCGGCATGGCGAGCAGCGCCGTAAGGAGCAGGGCGACAGCCGTGCTCGCAGCCCAACAGACTCGGTGACTCATGACAAAAAACTCCCTCGAACTGTGCGCCCCGGACCCGGCGAGGTAATCAGATTTTCCCTTATGTGGCAACGACAACGACGGTTGCCGCCACCGATCAAAGACGCCCCTGTGGCTGCCTCTCGCCACTTCTGCCCCAGGGGCGCAGCGCCCGTCGTCGCAACGACCCCGATGCGGGCCAATGCGATTGAGCGCTATCGCCCCGGCGGGGCGCGCGGGGGGCGCATCAATACGCGACGCATAAAGACCGGATGCATAAAGATGTGACGCTTAAGGACCAGACCATAACTGCGCCGACCGAGGCGCGACCGGCGGCGTGGTGGCTGGGGAGGAAGCGGTTGGCTGCTCCATGCCGTGGCAGCTTCCCGTCGTCGGGGCGCGCGCCGGGTCCCAACGTGAAAAGGAGCGGCAGCCCTGCGGGAGCGCGGCTCCCCGCCAGGGGGTCCGGCCCCCTCAGGGCTTGACCGAAGCCCAACAGCGGTCCACCCGCCTCGGTTGCCAGCTGTGGCCCGCCAACCATATATCTTTGCCATGCCTCGCCCCCCCAAGGACACCACCCCCCGCCCGCGGCCCTCGCGCGGCAAGTCGGGCAAGCCGCCGGCGCCCCCCGTGGAAGGCGTGAGCGGCACGCCAGAAACCAAGCGCTCGGCCAAGGCGTTGGGGGAGCCGCCGCAGGCGCCATTTTTGCCCCGCTTGCCCAGCGATGCTGCGACCGGCCCGGCGGCGCGCGCCGCGCCGGCAGGGGAGCCTGCTGCGCCTGCCGCTGCCGCCCCACCCGGACCTCCACTCCCCGAGCGGGCGACGGGAAGGCCTACGCTGCCCGCGCTGCGCCAGGCGGGTCAGCCCTCGCGCTCCATCTCCGACATGACGGCCAGCCTCAACGCGCTTCTGGCCCGCCCGCACGAGCGCTCCGAGCGGGCCCGCGCGGTGCTCGCCCAGCAGCCAATGCTCGCCACCCATCCCCTCGTCTCCGGCGGCATGCCGACGTTCATGCCGCACCGGCCGCCGCGGCCGGAGAAGTCGGAAGGAGGCATCCCCTTCGACCTCATCGCCGAGTACGAGCCGAGGGGTGATCAGCCCGAGGCCATCGGCGAGCTGGTCGAGGGCGTGAGCACGCTCGAGCGCAATCAGGTGCTGCTCGGCGTCACGGGCTCGGGCAAGACCTTCACGATGGCGCAGGTGATCCAGCGCACGCAGCGACCTGCACTCGTTCTGGCGCCCAACAAGACCTTGGCGGCGCAGCTCTACGGCGAGTTCAAGGGTTTCTTTCCCAACAATGCGGTCGAGTACTTCGTCTCCTATTACGACTACTACCAGCCCGAAGCCTACGTGCCGCGCACGGACACCTATATCGAGAAGGAATCCTCCATCAACGAGCAGATCGACCGCATGCGCCACGCCGCCACGCGCTCCCTGCTCGAGCGTGATGACGTGATTATCGTCGCCTCGGTCTCGTGCATTTACGGTATCGGCTCCGTGGAAACCTACACCGCCATGACCTTCACCGTGGAGGTTGGCGAGACGATCCCGCAGCGCCAGCTGCTGGCGGACCTGGTGGCGCTGCACTACCGGCGCAGCGATACCAACTTTACACGCGGCACTTTCCGCGTGCGCGGCGACACCGTCGAGCTGTTCCCGGCCCACCTTGAGGACCGTGGCTGGCGTATCTCCATGTTCGGCGACGAGGTGGAGGCGATCACCGAGTTCGATCCGCTGACGGGCGAGAAAACCGACGCATTGAAACTGATCAAAATCTACGCCAACTCGCACTACGTCACGCCGAAACCCACGCTGCAGCAGGCGCTGAAGAACATCAAAGCGGAGATGAAGCAGCGCCTTGATGAACTCTACAATGCGGGCCGCCTGTTGGAGGCCCAACGCCTCGAGCAACGCACCCTGTTTGATATGGAAATGATGGAGGCGACCGGTTCCTGCGCCGGTATCGAGAACTACTCGCGCTATTTGACCGGACGGCAGCCCGGCGAGCCGCCGCCCACGCTCTTCGAATACCTCCCCGACGACGCATTGGTGTTCGTCGACGAGAGCCACGTTACCGTGCCCCAGATCGGCGGCATGTTCCGCGGCGACTATCGACGCAAGGCCACGCTCGCCGAGTATGGCTTTCGTCTGCCCTCGTGCATGGACAATCGACCGCTCCGGTTCGAGGAATGGGATGCCATGCGACCACAAACGCTCTACGTCTCGGCCACGCCGGGTCCGTGGGAGCTGGAACAGACCGGGGGCGCCTTCACCGAACAGGTGATCCGCCCGACCGGCTTGATCGATCCTGTGGTGGAGATGCGCCCCGCCAGGTCACAGGTGGATGACCTGATCGACGAAGTGCGCCAAGTCACGCGTCGAGGCTATCGCACGTTGGTGACCACCCTCACCAAGCGAATGGCGGAAGACCTGACCGAGTACATGCATGAACAGGGCATCCGGGTGCGCTACATGCATTCGGATGTGGAGACGTTGGAGCGCATCGAGATCATTCGCGACCTGCGGCTTGGCGCCTTCGACGTCTTGATCGGCATCAACCTTTTGCGCGAGGGGCTAGACATCCCGGAGTGCGCACTGGTGGCGATCCTAGATGCTGATAAGGAAGGCTTCTTGCGCAGCGAAACCTCGCTGATTCAAACGATCGGCCGCGCGGCCCGCAACGTCGACGGCAAGGTCATGCTCTACGCCGATCAGATGACCGGCTCGCTCGAGCGCGCTATCGCCGAAACCGAGCGCCGGCGCCAGAAGCAACAGGCGTGGAATGAGGTCAACGGGATCACGCCGGAGTCGGTGCGCAAGAACATCACCGACGTGCTGTCCTCGGTCTACGAGCAAGACCACGTTACCGTCGACGCCGGCCTGGCCGACGAAAACGCCACCCTCGTTGGCCACAACCTGCGCGCGGTGATCGACGGCCTTGAGAAGAAGATGCGCGAGGCCGCAGCCGACCTCGAATTCGAGACCGCGGCGCGTCTGCGCGACGAGATCAAGCGCCTGCGCGAGACCGAACTGGCGATCGCCAACGATCCGCTCGCCCGCCAGTCCGAGGTCGAAGAACGCGCCGGGACTTTCGCGGGCGAACGCAAGTATGGCCCGCAGGCGCGTGCGATGGGGGAAAGGCGGCGCGCTGCCCCGGCGTCAGGTTCCCTGGAGGGCCAGGCGCCGGATGAGCCAATTTCCCGCATTGTGCGCGTCTATCAGCCCGTGCAGCCGACCAACGCCCAGAGCACCGCCGTACCTGCCAGCCGCGCGCGCAAGCCCGATCTCGACGATATGGGTTCGGCACGCAATCGTCCGGTGCCGGCACGGGAGCATGAACCCCGCGCGCCGCAGGTCGATCCGCGCCGCAAGGCGGGGGGGTGGGGAGAGCAGATCAAGGGTCCGCATAAGCCGACCTATGATGAAATGGGTCCCCATGCCGAGCGCGGTCTGCCAAGCCCCGGCCGGCCGCTGCCGCGAAAACCCCCTGACAGCGCCGATCCCAGTTGGACGGAGGACGCGGCAACCCGAGAGCGGGCGGCCGGCCGAGCCAGCCGCCGCATCGATGTCGACGCCGAGCAAAAGAAAAAGCACCGGCACGGCCGTCCGCGCAAAACCGGCCGTCCCGGGGCATAGGGCTGGACCAGAGAGCCCGAGCGGCCCCTCCGGCGCACTCGCCGCTAAACGTCCGGCCCGGCCTCAGGCGGCCGGTGAGAGGTGCCGCACGCGCGGCAGCACCTCGTGCGCCAGGAGTTCAAGGGAACGACGCCAAACCTCGGGGTGCTCCACGTAATCGAAGCCGAACACCAGGAGATGGCCGAAGCCGCCGACCTCATCGTGAATGCGCGCAATCTTCTCGGCCACCGTCGCGGGCGAACCGACGATCCAGTTGTGGCGTGCGCAGTACTCCGCCGTCACGTCTGCGTCGGCGACGTTTTCATCGTGCTTCAAAAACTGCAGGAACTCGAACTCCTTCAGCAATGGCAGGAAGTACTCGCGCATCATGCGGCCCATGTGCAGCCCCACCGACAGTTGCATGGCCTCCCTATCCGTGTCGGCCACGAACACTTCCCGCACCATGCGCCATTGCGCGCGGTCGGGCCTGCGCCCGGTCTTGGCCGCGCCCATCTCCACCGCCTCCCAGTGGCTACCGACATAGGCAGGATTAAGATTGAGGCTCATCGGCAGGTAGCCGCGTTCGCCCGCGAGCTTGAGGGTGTCGGACCCCTTGGAAAGCCCGGCCACTCCAATTGGTGGGAAGGGTTGTTGCAGCGGCTTGATGTGCGGCTTTAGGAAGCCGTACATCACCTCCGGATTGCGCACCGTCCAGAAGTTGCCGGTGTATTCGAACGGCTCATTGGTCGACCACAGCTTGAGGATGATATCGAGGGCCTCGCGTGTCATGTCGCGATTGACGCCCTTTTCGCCGTCGACGTTGAACATGGCCCAGTCGCTCGGCAAGCCCGATGCGGCAACGCCAAAATTGAGCCGGCCACCGGAGATGTGATCGAGCATGGCAACGCGATTGGCGAGTTCGGCGGGGTGATGGTAGGGCAACAGGAAGCCGCCGGGGCCGATGCGGATGCGCTCGGTTTGCAGCAAGGCCTGCGCCACCAGCAGGTCGGGCGCAGGGTGCGGTTCCCAAGGGGCCGTGTGATGCTCGCCGATCCAGCATTCCTTGTAGCCCAGGACATCGAGCCAGCGCATGACCTGTAAATCCCACTCGTGCCCGTCCTTGAGAGCTCTCTCGGGCGGATGCGAAGGCATGCTGAAGTAGCCAAATTCCATGGTTTCCTCCTTTGGGGCGCGCGAGCAGGGAACAGTCTAGCGCACTTCTTCTTTGTGGGGGCCCCGCCGGCGCGCTTGCTGTTCTGAGCCGCGGCCGATCTGTGTCGCGCGCCAAGCCGCCGTTCGAGAGGACTGCCGCGTTGGCGCTCTGGCGCCTCCCACGCGAGCTCGCAGGCGCCCGATGTGAACGGCGGTGCCCGCGCGCTCTTGAGGGTTGGCGACGACCTGCGGAGCCCAAATGCTCATGCACGGCGGCTGCCGACGCCCCTGCGGATGCTCGGTTCGAAGGCGCTCGCGCACGTGACCGCCAACCACTTGGGCCCCGAGATGGAGTACAACGTGGGGTTTGGTCGAGCCGCACCGGGAGGTTTTGCTTTTGGTCTCGGCCTCGCCCTGCGCTCGCATGCCGGCCGCGCAGCGGTGTCCGGTAATGGCCAATTCACCTGGAACGGAGCCTATGGAACCCAAAGTTCTTCGCCGATCCGGCGGAAAAGCTCGTGGTCGTGTTCGGCACCGCGGCGCCTGGCGAATTGGGCAAGTACTGTTGCCGGCAGGTGCAAACGCTTATCTACGCAGCCATGACGCACCGACGCCAACCGCCCGCGCGCCAGGCCGGGTTATTCGCTGATGAGGAATGCGATGCTTGAACTTTCCCTATTCCCGATTACGCGCCGTTGGCCGCCCAAGCATCCCGATCGTCTTCAGCTTTATTCGCTGCCGACGCCAAATGGGGTGAAGGTCTCGATTGCCCTTGAGGAGATGGGTCTCGCCTACGAGCCACACCTCGTCGACATCGGCAAAAATGAGTCCTGGACCCCCGAATTCTTGTCCCTCAACCCGAACGGTAAGATCCCCGCCATCCTCGACCCAAATGGTCCGGAGGGTAAACCGCTCGCCCTCTTCGAGTCGGGCGCCATTCTTCTTTACCTTGCGGACAAGACGGCAAAACTCATGCCGGCCAGTAAAGCGCGCCGCTACGAGACGATCCAGTGGGTGTTTTTCCAAATGGCCTTCATCGGGCCCATGTTTGGCCAGGTCGGTTACTTTTATAAATTTGCGGGCCGGGACGTCGCCGATAAGCGTCCCCTCGAGCGCTATCGGGACGAGTCAAAACGTCTGCTTGGCGTCCTCGACGCGCGCCTCAGCGACGGGCCCTGGATCATGGGGGAGGACTACACCATCGCCGACGTCTCCATGCTGGGTTGGGTACGCAACCTCATTGGCTTCTACGGCGCGCGCGATCTCGTTGATTTTGATGCCTTGCAGCACGTTCCGAGCTGGCTCGAGCGCGGGCTCGCCCGGCCCGCGGTGCAGCGTGGGCTCACCATTCCGCAACGGGTCTGAGAGCTTGGGGCGCGCGATGGAGAGGCTGTGCCCGCTGGCCCGAGCGCACGTGCTAAAGACTGACCGGCGGTTGGCGGCGCGCATGCAACGAAACGCGCTTGCAGCCAACGTTCTCTCCGTGGGCCACCGAAGGTGGCGAGTGTGCCAACGAGGCGCAGCTCGACTCTTTCCGTTTGCAGCAACCGCGCGCGCCCCTCGCGTCCAAAAGACGCCCGCGAGATGGCGACGGCGCGGTTAACGCATGCCCGCGCCCGGCAATTAACGCGCAAGAAATCGATCTCGGCGTTTTGCCTTGTGCGTCGTTACGAGGTCCTGCACAGCGAAGCGGTAAAGAGCAGGCAAAGCCGACGCACGCTCACGGCAGCCTGGACTTCGCCGCACGGCTCTTGCATAAAAGCCAAATTTGCTTCGGCACGGAAACAGCATGCGCGTCCTCGCTCGCTTCTACGGTCCCAACGGAAGAATTTCAGTCGTCGAGGAGGTGGGCACCGGCATCCGACACTATGAAGAGGCTGGCGTCAGTCAAAGCTGCGTGCTGGCCGGCGGTGAAGCCGGCGTCGACTATATCCGCCTGATGGCCGCGCTGCTGGTCGGCACCGGCAACACCTTGCTCTTGGGCTGCGGCGGTGGCGCGCTGGCGACCATGCTGCATCGCCGGGGCGCCAAGGTGACGGTGGTCGACGTCAATCCAATCAGCTTCCAGTTGGCGCGCACCTTTTTCTGGATGCCGAGCGCAATCACCTGCATCACGGCCGATATGCGTCCCTTCATTCGTGCGGAGACGCGCACCTTCCAAGCCATCGGCATCGATGTGGGTGGACCCCGCTTTTCCTACGACGACGTGCTTGATAGCGCCAGCATCGCCCACGTGCGGCGCAGCTTGCGCCCAGGCGGACGCGTCGCCGTCAACATTTCCTGTGAGGCGCCCGATGACCCGCTGCCCGCGCGCATTGCCGACAAGTTCAAGGCCCAGGGGCTCGAGGTGTGGGTGTTCATGGAGAACGTGCCGTGTCCGCAGGAACTGAACGCCATCATCCTGGCCTCCGCGCGCAGGGAAAAGGCTCCGGTGCTGACGGAAATCGGTGGTCCGGGCTGGTCGCTGGCCCGCCTGTCTGGACGCGCCGCCTGTGCCCGCAACGCGTAGCCGCGCCGCGAGCGCGGCCATGCGTCAGGAAGGCGTGCGCGGGCGCAAGCGTCCCTATCCGACGCAAATTTGAGCTTAGCTGCGCAGCCGCGTCGCCGTCAGGGTTTCGGGCATGACCGCCTCAGCGAAATGCGTGGTGCGCATCACCGCGCGATAGAGCTGAAGGCGCTTCAACTCCAACTCCATGCGGCTCACCCTCGCGGTCAGCCGCTCGCACTCCAAGCCTTGCCTCTGCCGGTTGTGCAGATGCACTTTGAAAAGGCCGATGCGCTGTTCCGCACGGTCGACGAGCTCTTCCGCGTTCGCGACCAAGACGTCTCGACTAAGCGACATGGTGCCACCCCTTGCAGCACCTCCCGCTCCCTTTCCTCACGCCTCAGAGGGTGCCATCGAACGGCGTTCAGACAAAATCACGTCCGGTCACCTTTTGTTGCAGTCGTGAGCGGGTCGTGCCCAGCCCAGTGCACGGCTCCGGAGCCCTGCACTTGGCGCGCAGCTTGAGGGGCCCGCGCGCTCAACACCCGTGTGCGGCGTTCAGGGGCAAGCGCTCAGCGTCGCCTCCGCTGGGGCGGCCTCGGCCTCGCGCAGGACGCCCCGGTGCCAGCGCAGGAATGTATAGGGTCGCGCCCGGTTTTGGCCGAGTTCGATGACGGCGTCGCGGACGAAGGCACCGGCCTCCGTGAAGGCCTCTGCATGGAGCGCAAAGAAACGCCGGCCCTGCGCGCCCATGAAGCGCAGGGCGGGTAGCGGGCCTTTCTCCTCGCTCGCCTGTTCCCCTGAGTCGGATTGGGAGGGAGTGGAATCCTGCCCCAGGCCACGGGCCAGGATGGCCATGAGCTGGCGCGAGGCGCTCGTCGTGTCGATGCCGGGTTGACCGCTGTAAACGGTGATATGGGGGCGCAGGCGCGCCGCCAAGTCGGCGTCGACGCCCAGGACCTGCTCGATCTCCTCGACCACCGAGAACAGGGCATTCTTGGGCCCCGGGCGGCCCGCGGCGCTATATTGATCGCGCTCGGCGCCCTGCGGCCGTTGGGTGTTGTCATCGTCCCTATAGTCAATAATGGCGTCGGCCAGTGCTTGGCTTGCGGGTGCACCGACCCCGGCCAGCAAAGCCTGCAGCAGGCGATCACCGGCCGTGTTGATGTCGACCTTGCCGGCCTCGTCGGTGATCGAGACGGCGAGCCGGCGGCCTTCGCCGGCATCGCAGAGGAAGGGTTTGTCGCCGAGGGCAAAGCGCCCCTGGTAGGAGGGATCCTGGCGGCTCTGCAGGAGGTCGAGGATGGCGAGTTGCACGCCCGCATCCGCCAACGCCTGCGCTGTCGAGCTGCCGACGCTGCTGGCGGCGGCCTTGACTTGGCTACGCGTGACCTGCGCGAAACCCGCCGCCGCCAAGGCAAGCAAGCCGATGACGGTGATGACGACGATGAGCACAAAGCCACCTTCGTCGTTCCGCACCGCGCCAGGCCCCGGGCTCGGCACCGGGCCGCGTTTTGTTGGCAAACTCGGCATTACGAATGACATTGACAGCAAGATGCTGCGTCAGCGCAAGACCCTGTCGAGCTGTTCGCGGCGATCGGGGGGAGCCTGTCGCTGCGGGCGCGTCGACAAGTTGATCTTATCGCGAAACTCGGCGGCGATCGCGCGAATGTGTCCTATGTCTCTGACGATTTTGGGGGTGATGGCGATCAGCAGTTCGGTCCGCTGAATATTGTCATTCTTGTGCTTGAACAGGTTGCCCAAGATCGGAATATCCCCCACGAGCGGGGCCTGATCGCGGGTGTTGGTTGCCTTGTCCTGGATCAGCCCGCCCAGCACGATGCAGTTGCCGTCATCGACGGAGACGGTTGTCTTGATCCGCCGTTGCTGAATCGTCGGGGAGGTAATTGCCGAGGTGGTGGTGTTCACCGCCGTGCTCACCTCCTGTTCGATATCGAGCAGCACACGACCACCGTCGTTGATGCGGGGGGTGATGTTCAAGATAATGCCAGTGTTGCGCATATTGACGGAGTTGACGATCGGTGCGCCCGGCACCTGTACGGCCACGGCCGACTGCGTGACAATCGGGACCTCGTCGCCCACCTGCAGCGTGGCCCGCTTGTTATCGAGCACCATCAGGGTCGGCGAGGAGACGATATTCACGTCCGTGATCGTGCTCAGCGCATTGAGCACGACCTGGACGTTGGGGGTATTGAAGAACGACGAAAATCCAGGGAACGCCGGCGTGACCACGTTCGGGATGGATGGGGCGATGTTAGGCACGGGATTGTTCGGCGTGGCTGCCAAAATATCAGTGAACCTGAACTGGAAGTTCCCCGTCTGCAGGAACCAGCGCAAACCCATGGTCAACTGGTCGTTTAACGCCACCTCGGCGATGGTTGCCTCGAGCAGCACCTGGTTCGGTTGCACGTCGATCTGCTCCAGGATCCGACGCATGCGGTGATATTCCTGGGCGCTGGCGGTGATGATAAGGGCATTGTTGGTCTCATCGGCAACCACGGATATCCCGGAGCTGCGATCATCGAGCGGCAGCGCCGCCAGCGGGGGCCGCCCAGAGATTGGCGGCGTGCCGGCTGGCGCCAGATCGGGCGCTGGGGCCGGCGTCGTCACGGGCACCGGTAGCCCGGCGCCAGTCGCCGGGGCGGCGGTGGCGGCGGGAATGCCCGGGGCCCCTGGCAGGAATGCCGGCTGTCCGGAGACGGCATCGGGCAACGGTCCCGACGACACCGTCGCCGTGGTCGTACGCGAGATGGATGCGACCCGGCCTTGTTCCTGGCTGCCGTAGATCCTTTGCAGCAATTGCGCCAACTCGACCGCGGGGCGGTTCTGAATGTGGTAGACGTGCACCTGCTTTTCCGTGGCGGCGCCCACCATGTCGAGGCGGCGCACCCAGGCCTGCGCCTTCTTGAGGTATTCGGGCCTCGACGTGATCACCAGGATCGCCTTGAGACGGCGGTTCGGCACAAAGCGCACCAACCCCTTGGTCGGGCTTTCCTGGTCGTTGGCGAAGACCGTGTCGAGTTCTTGCGCGATCGCATCGGGATCGCTGGTTTCGATGGGGAAGAGGCCGAAGGACATCCCCTTCATCCAGTCCACATCGAAGGTGCTGACCGCGTCCATGATGGAATCGAGGTCGCCCCGCGTGCCGGCCACGACCATCAGGTTGCGCGCCGGATCGGTGCGCAGAATGGTGGCCTGCGGAGCCATCGATTTGATGATGCGCTCCATCTCCGCCGCGGCCACATAGCGCAAGGGCAAGACCTGGGCGCTGACGCCGGGCTGCCGCCGGGCTCCGCGCGCCACGATGGCGGCGGCCGATATCGCGTCGTTGGAGGGCAGAATGCGGTAGATCCCGTTGTCGACCGAGATCGCCGCGCCTTCCCCGCTCAGCATGGTCTCGAAAATGCCGAGCAGCGCCTCCTTGGGAATCGGACGCACCGTCTGGATGGTAATCGAACCCTTGATCTTGTCGCTGACCGTATAGTTGACGCCGAGGATGTCGCCCAGGATGGAACGGGCCGCCTCGGCGATGCTGGCACCGACGAAATTGAGCGTGACGCCATCCTTGCTGCTGGCCGCGCCGGGCACGGGTCGCGGCTCCGGGCTGCCAGCGAATTGTCCGCTGCCCACCGAAATCTGCGCGCCGACGACCTCGGGTGCGCCCGGCGTGAGCGGAGAACCTGGCGAGCGATTGGCGCGGGCGATCGGGGCGGGCCCAGCCTCAGTCGGAACGGGGCCGGGCAGTTTGAGCTGCTGCCAGGGCAGCGTACACGCCCCCAACATGCTCGCAACCGCCAGCAAGACCGCTAACCGCAATCTGCCTGAAATCGGCACGATCCCCCTCGAAGTCAGCATACGCAAGGGCTTTGCGCATACGTCCGTTCAAGCGCCTACCCGTGACAGATTCGAATTTCCCGACCAAACACCCGGGCGCGTGATCCACGGTCGAAGCTGCCGCGGTTTGGCGCCCAAAAACGCGTCGAGCTTATTGAGTTTTGCCAGCCCCGTCGATGCTGATTCGGGCCTACCACTTTGTCTCCATAGCACTTTTGCCGGGTAGGTGCCGAATTGTTACGCTGCGCTTTCCCCGCTCGCACATGGCTCGCCTAACACCTTGGCGTCATGACCAGACTGTTGGTCCCTGCGCGTTGGACAAAGGTCCGCTGCGCCGGGGGGAGAGAGGCCGTAAGGAGACCGGGCTCGTCGCGGCTCCGGGCCAAGCCCAAAGGTGACGGACGAGCGCGGGGGGCCCTTAAACGGGGGCCCACAGCAAGACTGATCTTGAGGTCCCGGCCCGCCCAAGCGGCCGGGGCGAGGGCTCGGCTAACCCGTCGGCAGGCCGGGTGACATTTACCATCCTTCGATCAGCGGCCGGTTGGACGCGCTGTAGCGCAAGGGGTTGCCTTATGTATCTGCCGAAAGACGCACCGCGAAACCGCATCCGCGAAGCCCTGCAGGCCCGGCAAAATCGGCTCGACATCGTGCGCGCCCTGTCCGCCGGCCAGGTGACGCGGCGCGAGCTCTTCAAATGGGGGATCTTCACCTCGAGCGGCTTGTTGGCCTGGAAGCATGGCCTCAACGTCTATGCGCCGAGCGCCTATGGCCAGGTGCCGACCGGCACCCCGCGCAGTCCACTCTTTGCTGCGCGCAAGTTCACACAGCCTTTGCACCGGCTCGAGGTCCCGCGGTCGCTGCCGCTGACGCGCAACGCCAGCGGGGATGCCGTGTTTCCGGCCAGCGCCAGCGAGCCCAACGCCAAGCGGGTCTCCTACCACCAGAATTTCAATACCTGGAAGGCGGCCAATGGCGGGCAGCCGACCAGCGCCAATCCCTACTGCAACCCGGTCACCAAGCGCGGGCCGATGGAGGGACGCCCGCCGGGCGAGGTCTTTGCGCATCAGCGCTGGGACGAGTTCTTTCCCAAGGTCGGCTATGTGCTCTCGCTCTCAGAAATCGATGCTGGCTATGGCCTGCATCCCAACATGCCCTACCAGCAGCCAAACAGCATCTGGACCTATGGGGTGGGCAAGAACGCGCGCGGATCAGCGCCGCCGCTCTTGATCAAGGCGCGCTACGGCGAGCCGCTTCTGATGCGCGTCTACAATCGTCTCAAGGATTCCGAACTGCCGGAGCACCAAGGGCAAGACTTGAACCGCGGCTTTGGTCGCGCCGAAACGCAGCTGCATTTCCACAATGCGCATAACGGGGCGGAAAGCGACGGCGCCGCCAACGTGCATCACTTCCCCGGCACCTTCTACGACTACCGCTGGAGCACGACGCTGGCCCGGCGCGACAAGATCAACACCGGGGCCACCGTCAAGAAGGCCTCCGGTCCCGACGGCAACGGTAAGCTGGTCTACGTCCCCGGCGACTACCGCGAGCTGCAGGGCACCATGTGGGCCCACGATCACCGCTTCTTCTTCACCGCTGAGAATGTCTACAAAGGCATGTTCATGATGGTGAACTATTATAGCGGGCCCGACCGCGGCAACGAGAAGCTGATCGATGGCATTAATCTGAGGCTGCCGAGCGGCAGCCTGCTCGACTGGGGCAATATCGACTTCGACGTGAACCTTGCCATCCACGACCTCGCCACGGATGCAACCGGTCAATTGTTCTTCGACATCTTCACGACCGAGGGTTTCATCGGCGATTTGCTCTGCGTCAACATGCAGTACGCCCCCTTCATGGAGGTGCTGCCCCGCAAGTACCGCTTCCGCATCCTCAACTCCTGCATGTCGCGCTTTATCAAGCTGGCGC
>Ga0081455_10003827_pt1 | contig 17166 bp, 31 predicted proteins | sample TabmetS3T2R1_FD_70207 | JGI IMG/M metagenome (GOLD analysis project Ga0081455, IMG submission 70207) | Tabebuia heterophylla rhizosphere microbial communities from the University of Puerto Rico - S3T2R1 | ecosystem: Host-associated > Plants > Roots > Rhizosphere ...
CGCATGGTCGTGGTTTTGCCGGCTCCGTTCGGCCCCAACAAGCCGACCACTTCTCCGGCCGCCACTTCGACCGACACTCCTTTTACGACTTTGCGAGACCGAAAACTTTTGACCAGGCCATCCGCGCGAAGAACTGTCAGGGACAGACGAGTGCGGGCGGCACCATCCATACCGGGTTCGACGCGCACCGCTTCGGTCACTTCGCTCCCCCCTCCGGTTCGATCCTCACGTGGGAACCCCCTTCGACGACGGTCCGGTCCTCCGCCAAAAACATCGTAATGCGTTTGCCACTGACTCTGGTCCCTTTGTCCCACGCCACCGGATCGCCCGTCAGGACGATCTTATCCTCGTCCCGGTAATACACGGCCTTCTGGCAGGTCGCATTGCCGGCATCCCGCTCGATCTTCACCCGTCCGGTCGCTTCAATTTGCGTGACGCCACGATTCGACACCGTATCGGGCCCCTTGGCCGGCGTGGTAGGAGCCTTGCCGGTTTCAGCGGGCTTTTTGGCGTCAGCCTCATTACGGAAGGAGACCACCATCCGGTCCGAATACACAACCAGCGTGCCGCGGGTCAGCACGACCGCTCCATCAAAGACGGCCTGGCTCTCCTGGTTCTTGAACGTCATCTTCTGCGAAATAACGGTCGTGCCGAGCGCCGGGTCGGACGTACCGTTGGGGCCTGACTCCACGGCACCCATGGCGGCCGTCATTGACGCCAAGACCAGCGAGCTAAGAAGCAGGGGCCACTTCCACATGCACGTCCTCAAGCACTTCGAATTCTTCGGTGTCGAGATGACCCAGTAGGCCACGGCCTTTGAGATCGAGCCCATTTCCGATGATGTGAACAGGATCCTGAGTGCGAATTTCCCTCGTCTGATCCGTCCAGACGAGGTGGTTGGTATAAATGGTATAGCCGCTTTGAGTATAAATCACCAACGGTTCCGATCGGTTGGCCAGGAGAAAATTCTTGGTCTCGGTATTCAACGTGCCCTCATCGCCGTGAACCGTCAACTCTCGGCCCTGAACACCGAACAAGGTGACGGCGACGTTATCGAGGATCGCCTTCTTGTCCTGCTCGAAAAGGCGCGCTTGCTGAGCATCGACCTGCCACTGCACCTTGTCTCCCTTGGTCTGTGTAAAGGTGAATTTAGAGATGATCGCGTCCGCCTGGTTGATGGTCCCGGGAGCGGTGGCTTTCGGAGGTGGAGAGGCCGTGGAATTGGTCAGAAGCAGATAAATCAGGAAGCACCCCAAGAGGACAGTGAGCCCTAATAACACCCGTTGTGCCAACCGCTGCCACACAGCGCTTCCCGTTCCTCTCCTTGGGAAAAACTGACTGGCACGATAATAGCAGGTGACCGGAGGCAAGTAAACTCTGGCGACGGAACGGAATAAAAAAAGCGGCAGCGGTGAAGCGGGATTGTCGACGAGTAGGTCCTTGGCAGGACCTACTCGGACTTTTCTGTCTTGGCGGAAGTCGCAGCGGACTTTTTCGCAGACGATGATTCAGCTCTTGCCACCAGTTCGATGGCGACCATTTCAGCGGCATCGCCAACCCGCCGTCTGGTTTTCACCATTCTGGTATAGCCCCCCGGCCGATCCTTGAACCGCCCTGCGACGTCGCTAAACAACTTCGAGACGACGTCTTTGCTCCGGAGAAAGCTGAGAGCCCGGCGACGGGCCGGTAGAGATCCCTCCTTGCCCAGCGTGATCATGCGGTCAGTAAATCCGCGGATTTCTTTTGCCTTGGCCTCGGTGGTTTCGATGCGCTCATGTTCGAGGAGCGAGGTCACCAGGCTTCTGAACAACGCCCACCGGTGTTTGGTCTGTCGGCCGAGTTGTCTACCTTTTTTCCTATGACGCACGATACCCTCTCTTATTCGTTCTTGGGACCACCGCCCGAAGCCATCGCATCCAACTTGACGCCGAGGCTCAATCCCATGTCCGTCAAAATTTCCTTGATCTCGTTCAGAGACTTCTTGCCGAAGTTCTTTGTCTTCAGCATTTCGGCCTCGGACTTCTGCACCAGGTCGGCGATGGTCTTGATGTTGGCATTCTTCAAGCAATTCGCCGCGCGAACCGACAGCTCCAGTTCATTCACGCTCCGGAAGAGATTCTTGTTGATCTCGCGCTGGGCTTCGTCGCCACTCAGTTCGGCACGCCCTTCCACTCTCGCTTCGGGATTGATGAAGATGTCGACATGGTCGCGCATAATGCCCGCGGCCGTAGACAACGCGTCGCTCGGCGAAATGGTCCCGTCCGTCCACACCTCCAAGGTCAATTTGTCGTAATCGGTCATGCGCCCGACACGCGCATTCTCGACGTGAAAATTGACCCGTTTGATCGGAGAAAATATGGAATCGATCGCGATCACTCCGATCGGCAATCCTTCTTCCTTGTTCCGCTCCGCCGGGACATAGCCACGACCATGCTTGACCGTCATCTCCATATCGAGCGTCGCGTCCTTGTCGAGGGTCGCAATATGCAGACTGGGCGTCAAGATGGAAATATCGGCATCGTGAATGATATCCGACCCCTTGGCTTCTCCAGGCCCCTTTTTCTTCAAACGGATCGTCTTCGGCTTGTCCGTGTGCAAAGCCAGACGCAGCCCCTTCACATTGAGGATGATCGACGTGACGTCTTCGGTCACTCCGGGGATCGTCGAAAATTCGTGAAGTACGCCCTCGATCTTGACCGTCGTCACGGCCGCACCGGTCAAAGAAGAGAGCAGCACGCGGCGCAAAGCGTTGCCGACCGTCGTGCCAAAGCCCCGCTCGTACGCCTCAGTGGTGAACCGTCCGAATGTCGCGGAAGCCGTTTCCTTGTCGACTTCGACACGCATCGGAATCTGGAAATCTTTCATCGCATTGATCATGAGTCCCCCTTCATCCTGTCAGCCGCCGCGCCTTCAGCGATGCATTCTGCGTGAAGCCGGCGTTGTATGAAGTTGCGTTATCGCGAATACAGTTCCACGACCATCTGTTCGTTGACGGGCAGCGTGATCTGACCCTTGGTCGGCAACGCGCGCACCGTCCCTTTGAAACCGGCCTTGTCCAGTTCCAGCCATTCGGGGATGCCCCGTCCCTCGACGGACTCCAGCGCTGTTTGAATCGAGACGAGGGTACGGCTGCGCTCCCGCACCGCCACCACGTCGCCTGCACGGACTTGAGCCCCCGGGATATTGTTCTTTCGGCCATTGACCGTCACATGGCCGTGCCCGACGATCTGCCGTGCTTCCTTGCGGGAGGCCCCGAATCCGAGCCGGTAGGCGACATTGTCGAGCCGACACTCGAGCAATCTCAGCAATGCCTCACCGGTGACGCCCGATTGGCGCTCGGCCCGCTCGAACACTCCGCGGAACTGCCGTTCTTGAAGGCCGTAGATGCGCCGCAATTTCTGCTTCTCACGCAGCTGCGTGCTGTAGTCGGAAATGCGCGGACGCGCCTGCCCATGTTGACCTGGCGGATAGCTTCGGCGCTCGATCGCGCACTTTTCCGTCATGCAGCGCGAGCCTTTCAAAAACAACTTCTCGCCTTCACGGCGACACAACCGACAGACTGGACCCCGATACTTCGCCACCTTTCTACCTCCGGTTACCGGGCTCGCCCATCATGGTCTGCCCGTTTTTGACACACGTGAGTATCCATCTTCCTCATACCCGACGCCGCTTGGGCGGTCGGCATCCGTTGTGCGGAATGGGCGTGACGTCACGGATCAGGTTGATCCGCAGTCCCGCCCCCTGGAGCGAGCGAATCGCGGACTCGCGTCCCGATCCGGGCCCATTGACATAGACGTCGACCTGGCGCATGCCGCTTTCCATGGCCTTACGGGCAGCCGCTTCACCCGCCCGTTGCGCGGCAAACGGCGTGCTTTTCCGCGATCCCTTGAAGCCTTGATTACCCGCGCTTGCCCAGACGACGGTATTGCCGCTCATGTCGGTGATCGTCACAATCGTGTTGTTGAAAGACGCTTGGACGTGAGCGATCCCACTTTGCACGATCCGGCGTTCTTTCTTTTTCCCTTTTTTCACGCTCATAGAAGACTCCTACTCATGACGATCACGCCGTGGGAGCCGGACGGGCGGCCGGTTTCGGCTTGCTGCCGACTCCGGTGCGACGGCCTTTTCTTGTGCGTGCATTGGTTTTGGACCGTTGACCGCGAACCGGTAGACCCTTGCGATGGCGAAGCCCTCGATAGGTCCCGGTGTCAATCAGGCGCTTGATGTTCATGGAAACGGTTTTTCGCAAGTCGCCTTCAACCTGAAAATCCTGGTCGATGATCTCGCGGATCTTCACGATCTGATCTTCGCTGAGATCCTTCACCCGGATGGCGCCGTCGATTCCGGCCTTGGTCAGGATCTGTTGCGCCGCGGCTCGCCCAATCCCGAACACATACGTGAGGCCGATATCCGACCGCTTTTCTCTGGGTAAATCGACTCCGGCAATACGTGCCATGTTCTCTTACCTCCCCTTCACATCTTAAGCGGCAAAGGCTGGTTGAGCCTCAAGTGCGCGCTTGGACGAGCACCGACTTTCTAACAATACGATGGATCTGGTGTGCGCGTTCGGCGAGCACGGAGGCTCGCCAGCCTTCAGCCGCTCCCCCTATCCCTGTCGCTGTTTGTGCCGTGGGTTGGTGCAGAGGATCCTGACCACTCCACGACGTCGTACGACTTTACATTTCGCGCAAATCGGCTTGACTGATGATTTGACCTTCATGAGACGTCCAGACTCCTACTTGAACCGGTACGTGATGCGCCCTCGCGTCAGATCATACGGCGACATTTCCACCGTGACCTTGTCTCCGGGAAGAATGCGGATAAAGTGCATTCGCATTTTTCCTGAGATGTGGGCGAGAATCTTATGTCCGTTATCGAGTTGCACGCGAAACATGGCGTTGGGCAAGGTTTCGAGTACCGATCCTTGGATCTCAATAATGTCTTCCTTCGGCACGAACCGTTATCCTTTCGCCTGATGAGTCACGCGTCCATCCTCTACAGTTGGCTCAACACGAGCGCCGGACCGCTCGGTTGAATCGCAATCGTATGTTCAAAATGCGCCGACAGGCTGCCGTCTACGGTCACCGCCGTCCAGCGATCGTCCAGCACCCGAACGGCGGATCCACCCATGTTCACCATCGGCTCGATCGCCAAGACCATGCCGGCCTGCAACCGGGGGCCCTGTCCGGGCTTCCCGTAATTGGGCACCTGTGGCTCTTCGTGCAACTGCCGGCCGATGCCGTGTCCGACGAACTCGGTCACCACTGAGTATCCGGCCGCTTCCACATGACGCTGGACCGCATGGGAAATATCCGACAACCGGTTGCCTACCCTCGCCTGCTCAATCGCGAGCGATAGCGATTCTTCGGTGATGCGTACCAGCGTCGCAGTCTTCTCGTCGATTCGTCCGACCGCCACCGTCACTGCCGAATCGCCGTAGAACCCGCCGACGATCGCCCCGAGGTCCAGGCCGATAATGTCCCCCTCCTTGAGCACCCGCTTGGAGGGAATGCCGTGGACCACCTGCTCGTTCACCGATGCGCACAGCGTCTTGGGATAATTGCGGTACCCCTTGAACGCCGGTATCGCGCCCCGCGCACGAATTTCCGCTTCGGCCAACCGGTCCAGTTCGTCCGTCGTGATGCCTGGCTTGACCGCATCTTTCAATACCGCCAGCGCTTCGGCCACTACCCTTGACGCCTTTGCCATCACGGCGATTTCGTCTGGCGTCTTGAGGATGATCATATTGCGCTGTAAGGCGCCAGCACGCCGAACAGGGCTTCGAACACCGCATCCACAGAACCGGAGGCATCCAGTTCCGAGAGGAGCCGCTTGTTCGCGTAATATCGGATCAATGGCGCCGTCTGTTCCTCATACACCTTCAATCTCGTTTCAATCGCTTCCGGCTTGTCGTCACTCCGCTGGACCAACGCTTCGCCGCATCGATCACACGCATCGCCCTTCTTGGACGGAGCGAACTCCACGTGAAATGTCGCCTGACATTTGGGACAACTGCGGCGGCCACTCAACCGCCGGATCACGTCAGGCCTGGGAACCTCAAATTTCACCACTCGGTTCAGCGGCCGCTGGCTTGCCTGAAGTACCTGTCCAAGTTCCTCGGCTTGCGGCACAGTACGCGGGAACCCGTCGAGGACGAAACCGTTCGCGGATCCCGGCTCGGCCAGTTTTTCGCGCACAAGCCCGATGACGACGGCATCAGGGACCAATTGACCCTGGTCCATGTACCGTTTCGCTTCGCGGCCCAATTCCGTCTGATTTCTGACCGCCTCCCGAAGGAGATCTCCGGTCGAAATCTTGGCGAGCTTGAACTGCGCCGCGATCCGGTCCGCTTGGGTACCCTTACCGACGCCCGGCGCCCCGAGAAAGACGACGCGCATGTGGTCCTCACCCGCTCCGGCCGCGGAGTGGGCCCATTCCCTTTCCCAAAAACCCTTCGTAATTGCGCATCAGCATGTGCGACTCAATCTGCTGCGCCGTATCCAATCCCACACCGATCACAATCAATAGCGACGTGCCGCCGAAATAAAACGGAACGTTCAGCTTGTAGATTAAAAACTCGGGGATGACGCAGACGACGGCCAGATAAATCGCGCCGGCGAACGTAATATGCGTCAGCACCTTATAGATATAATCGGACGTCCGTTGCCCGGGGCGGATACCGGGGATGAAGCCCCCGTACTTCTTCATGTTGTCCGCCATGTCGACCGGATTGAGGACCACCGCCGTGTAAAAGAAACAGAAAAAGAGAATCAGCCCGACGTACATCAGCGTGTACAGCACCGATCCTGGCGATAATTGCGCGCCGATCGCCTTGATCCACGGCGTTTCGAAAAACCCCGCAATCGTCGCCGGAAACGCGATGATCGAGGACGCAAAAATCGGCGGAATCACGCCGGCCGTATTGATCTTCAACGGTATATGCGTGCTCTGGCCGCCGTAGACCCGCCGACCGACGACTCGCTTCGCGTACTGGACCGGTACCTTGCGCCGGCCACTTTCCAAAAACACAATCGCGGCAACCACTGCCACCATGAGAGCGGCAAGCCCGACCAGCAGGAACGCGTTGAGCTGGCCGATCTCGTACAAGTTATAGGTCTGCGCCACGGCCGAGGGCAAACGCGCCACGATACCCGCAAAAATGATGAGCGAGATGCCGTTGCCGATTCCCCGCTCGGTAATCTGCTCTCCGAGCCACATCAGGAAGCCGGTGCCGGCCGTCAGCGTGATGACCGTCATCAGCCGGAACGCCCAGCCCTTGTCGAGCACGAACGCCCCGCCGTTCATTTGCTCGAGACCGATCGCGATCCCGAACCCCTGAATCAAGGCGATACCGATGGTGCCGAATCGCGTGTACTGAATAATTTTTTTGCGGCCTCGCTCCCCTTCCTTCGCCAGCTTCGATAGGTGCGGCACCACCACTGTCAACAGCTGCAGAATGATCGAGGCGCTGATATAGGGCATGATGCCCAGCGCGAAGATCGTCAGTCGTGACAGCGAGCCGCCTGAAAAAATATCGAGAAATCCGAGAAGCGCGCCTCCTTGTTTCTGCAAAAACTCCGACAGCGCTTCGCCATTGATACCCGGCGTGGGGATGTGCGCCCCGACCCGATACACGACCAGCATCCCCAGCGTGAACAGGATGCGGGTCCGCAGCTCGGGTATCTTCAGGATATTCTGAAAGCTGGTCAGGAGCCGCTCAAACACCGGGGATAACCTCGATTGACCCTCCCGCCGCTTGAATCTTGGCCTCCGCTGATTTGCTGAACTTGTGGGCCTGCACCGTGATCGGTTTCTTGAGTTCGCCGTTGCCGAGAATCTTGATCGGCAGCGTCACCCGCTTGACCAGGCCCGCGTCCACCATCGCCTGCGGGGTGATCGTGCCTGAAGCCGACAAATCGGCCAGACTCTCGATATTGACGATCGCGTATTCCTTCCGGAACGGATTCGTGAACCCATACTTCGGCACGCGGCGGATCAGAGGCATCTGTCCACCCTCGAACCCCGGCTGTTTGCCGCCACCCGAGCGGGCCAGTAATCCCTTGTGTCCCTTCGTCGCCGTCTTTCCGTGGCCTGAACCAGGACCACGACCGATGCGCTTTCGCTTTTTCTTGGCGCCCTTGGCCGGCGCGAGTTCATGTAGTTTCATGATGGCTGTACTTCCAGCAGGTAGCTCACTTGGTGAATCAACCCTCTCACTTGTGCCGTGTCGGGACGGACGACCGACTGCCGGATCTTCCGCAATCCAAGTCCGCGCAGCACTAGGCGGTGGCGTTCCGGCGTCCCGATCGGGCTTCGTTTCAAGGTGATGCGTACGCTCTGAGCCGGAGTTTTCGCGGTTTTTGCCGTGGTCATGACGCCATCACTCCCGCTTGAAGGTCTTCGCCCCGGCGCAATCGCATGACCTGTTCCGGATTTCTGAGCTGCGTCAAGCCGTCCAGCGTCGCGCGCACCGTATTGAACGGATTCCCCCGTCCTAATGTCTTGGAGATGATGTTGTGGGCTCCGACGAGCTCAACCACCGCGCGCACCGCTCCGCCGGCGATGATGCCGGTACCTTCGACCGCCGGCTTCAAGAGCACGTGCTCGCCGCCGAACAGTCCGTGAACCTCGTGTGGAATAGTCCCCGACTTGAGCGGAATATGGACGAGATTCTTCTTCGCCTGCTGCACGGCTTTCGCGATGGCGACCGGTACTTCCGCCGCCTTGCCTTTGCCAATCCCGACCCACCCTTGCCCGTCACCGACCACGACGAGCGCGCAGAAATTAAAGCGCTTGCCGCCCTTGACGACTTTGGCGACGCGGTTGATGAATACGACCTTATCCTTGAGGCTCAGTTCGTCTGGATTAACTCGCACGCTCGTTGCTCCCTTCGTAACCTAGAATTGCAGCCCGCCTTCGCGGGAAGCGTCCGCCAGGGCCTTGATGCGGCCGTGATACAGCCGGCCAGCGCGATCGAATACGACTTTTTGAATCTTGACACTCTTCGCCCGCTCGGCCAGGAGCGTGCCCACGGCTTTGGCCGCGGCAATACTGCTGGTGGACTTCAACGTTTTTCGCAAGGACTTATCCAGCGACGAGGCGGCCGCCAGCGTCGTGCCCTTGAGGTCATTGATGATCTGCGCATAAATATGGCCGCTGCTGCGGTAGACATTGAGCCGCGGACGGTCGTCTGTGCCGAAGACACGTTGACGCACGCGCTGCTGTCGTCGAGCGAGTTGATGTAACTTTGCCGCGCTGTTCATGGTTTAGCCTACTTCCCCGTCTTGCCTTCCTTCTTCCTCAGCACTTCTCCCACGTACCGAATGCCTTTTTGTTTGTAGACGTCCGGTGGCTTGATGGCGCGAAGATTCGCCGCCACTTGGCCCACCAGTCGCTTATCCGCGCCCTTGATGCTGATCAACGTCTGCTTATCGACTTTCACATCAATACCGGCCGGCACCGGATACTGCACGGGGTTGATGTACCCGACGTTGAAGCTCATGGTTCGTCCCTGGACCGCCGCCTTGTAGCCGACGCCGGTGATTTCCATGTTGCGTTCATAGCCCTTGGTCACACCATGGACCATATTATTGAGCTCGGCGCGCACCAACCCATGCAAGGCGCGAACTTTCCGCTCTTCGCTGGACCGTGTGACCACCACCTGTCCCTTGTCGACCGTCACGCCGATCCCGGGTTTCAACATCCAATCGAGCTTTCCGAGCGGCCCCTTCACGGAGACGACAGCCCCCGACACTTTCACATCGACGCCGGTCGGAACGGGGATCGGCTTTCTTCCAATGCGTGACATCGCTTCCTTATCCTTCCTGCTGGTCGCCCGGCCTTACCACACCGCGCAGAGCACTTCGCCGCCCAGACCGGCCTTCCGGGAGGCGTGGTCAGTCATAATGCCTTTCGAGGTCGAGAGAATGGCCATCCCGATGCCATTGCGCACACGTGGTATTTCTCTCGTGCCCACGTACACGCGCCGTCCAGGCTTGCTCACGCGCTGCATGCCCGTGATCATGGGTTCCCCCTCGCCCACGTAGCGCAATGTTACTCTTAAAACGGGATGCCCATCTTCGGTCGCCGCTTCAATGCCCTGAATGAATCCCTCGGTCTGCAGCACGCGGAGCACTTCGCGCTTCAATTTGGAGGCGGGAATCGTAACGACATCATGATGGCGCCGGAACCCATTGCGCAATCGCACTAAAAGGTCACTGATCGGATCGGTTACCATACGAACCCTTTCAAAAAGTTCTCATCGAAGTGATCATGAGCACACGACGGTCTCGAGTCCTACCAACTGGCCTTCCGGACGCCCGGGATTTCTCCCTTGAGGCTCAGGAGGCGAAAGCAGATGCGGCACATCTTGAACCGACGCAAATACCCGTGCACGCGCCCGCACAAGCCGCAGCGATGATAGCCGCGGGTTTTGAATTTCGGCTTGGCGGCCGTCTTGTTTCTGAGCGCCAGTCTCGACACAGGTAACTCCTTCGTTCAGTGTTAGGTCCGGAACGGCATGCCCAACTGCTTGAGCAGGGCTTTCCCTTCGTCATTCGTGCGCGCCGTCGTCACGATCGTGATGTCCATTCCGTGAATCGAGGCGACCTCGTCGTATTGGATCTCCGGAAAAATTAACTGCTCCTTCAAACCCAAGGTATAGTTGCCGCGGCCGTCGAAGGCTTTGGGCGACACCCCGCGGAAATCTCGGATGCGCGGCAGCGCCAGCGTGACCAGACGGTCGAAAAATTCGTACATGCGCCGGTTTCGCAGCGTGACCTTTGTCCCGATCGGCATACCCTGGCGCAGTTTGAAGCCTGCGATGGCCTTCTTCGCCCTCGTCACCACGGCTTTCTGCCCGGTAATCGTGCCCAACTCTGTGGCCGCGCTTTCCAGCAGTTTCACGTTTTGAATCGCTTCGCTCATGCCGACGTTCAGCACGATGCGTTCAAGTTTCGGCACCTGCATGACGTTGTTGTAGCCGAACTCCTTCATCAGAGCCGGCACGACCCGCTCCCGATATGCGTCCCGCAGCCTGGGCTTGAACTTCGACTCCTCACTCCCGTCGTCAAACACCTGGGGTGCCTTGCCGCCTTCTTTTTTTGTCGGCTTGCCCGCCGGTTTTCCGCCGCCCTTCGCTTTTTTTGGATCTTTCGCGTCCGCCATATACGTTTGGACCTATTCCACCAGTTCGTTGGATTTTTTGCTAAACCGCACGCGCCGACCGTCATCCTGGACACGGATGCCCAAGCGAGTAGGCTTTTTCGTGACAGGGCACAGAAACATCACGTTGGAGATGGCCAATGGCGCCTCTTTCTCCAAGATCCCACCCTGTTTGACCTTTTGATTCGGTTTGGTGTGCCGCTTGATCATGTTCAGCTTTTCAACCACGACCTTCCCTGCGGAACGGTCGACTGAAAGGACCTTTCCGGACTTTCCCCGATCACGCCCGGCGATCACGACCACCGTGTCCCCTTTGCGGATATGAGTCTTCTGCAGCGCGTGCACGTTCACTCCTGCCTCTGGTTAAAGCACTTCTGGAGCCAGCGAAATAATTTTCATGAACTTCTTCCAGCGAAGTTCGCGAGCAACCGGGCCGAAAATGCGCGTCCCGATCGGTTCTCCTTCTTTATTGATGAGCACGCAGGCATTCCGGTCGAATTTGATGTAGGACCCGTCTTCACGCCGGACTTCCTTCGTAGTCCGCACAATGACGGCACGACTGACATCGCCCTTTTTCACCGTCGCCTGCGGAATCGCTTCTTTCACGGCGACGACGATCACATCGCCCAGTGACGCATACCGGCGCTTCGAGCCCCCGAGCACGTGAAAGCACATGGCCTGCTTCGCGCCAGAATTGTCAGCCACGTCCATATATGTGTAGTTCTGAATCATGATGCCGTCTACCCTCGCCGGGCATGCCCCGTCTAATCCACACGTCCTTTTTCTAAAATTTCAACCACCCGCCAGTGCTTGTCCTTGCTGATGGGCCTGGTCTCGATCATCCGCACACGGTCTCCGATGCCGCAGGCATTCTCTTCGTCGTGGGCTTTGAACTTTGTCATGCGCCGAAGCACCTTGTGATAGATCGGATGCACGACCTGCCGTTCGACCGCCACGACGACGGTCTTGTTCATCTTGTTGCTAATGACGCGCCCAACCCACTCTCGCCGCTTGACTACGCTCTCAGCCATGCTCTCTTCACCTTTCGCCGCTAGGACGCCTTCTTTCGCTCCGCCTGCTCCACCTCGCGCTGCACGGTTTTCACCTGCGCGATCGACCTCTTGGTCTTACGAATCTGCATCGGGTTTTCCAGCCGGCCAGTGCCCAGCTGAAATCGCAGATTGAACAACTCCTGACTCAATTGCTTGGCCTTCTCGGACAGTTCGGCACCGGTCAGCTGTCTCAATTCTTTCAGGTCCATTTCCGTGCTCGTGCTTTCGTCTCGGCTACAATCTTAAAACTCGCCGCGCGTCACACACTTGGTCGCGATCGGCAATTTGTGCGACGCCAGGCGGAAGGCTTCATGAGCGATGTCGGGAGTGACTCCGCCCATTTCGTAGAGGATCCGCCCGGGCTTCACAACCGCCACCCAGTATTCGGGATTACCCTTCCCCTTACCCATTCGAGTTTCCGCCGGCTTCTTGGTGATTGGCTTGTCCGGAAAGATTCTCGTCCACACCTGGCCGCCACGCTTCACGTAACGGGTGATCGCGATCCGCGCCGCTTCGATTTGGCGGCTGGTCACCCATCCCGGCTCCAACGCCTTGAGACCGAATTCGCCGAGCGTGATGTTGCCGCCCCGATAGGCCTTGCCGCGCATCCGCCCCTTCATCATCTTTCTGAACTTGACTTTTTTCGGTGCTAACACGATTCCCTCGTTACTTACCCGAGCCGCCGTTCAAATGCCGCCTCCGGCTTGAGCGGCTGCGCCGGAAGAATTTCGCCTTTATAGATCCACGTCTTGACGCCAATCTGTCCCATCGTCGTATGGGCTTCCGCAAAGCCGTAGTCCACTTCGGCCCGAAGCGTATGTAGCGGCACGCGGCCTTCCCGATACCATTCGGTGCGCGCAATCTCCGCGCCCCCCAAACGGCCGGCGATCATGATCTTGATCCCTTGCGCCCCCAAACGCAGCGCGGACTGCACACTCCGCTTCATCGCACGACGGAAGGCGACCCGCTTTTCCAATTGCGTGGCGACGTTTTCACTGACCAGCTGGGCATCGAGTTCGGGCTTCTTGATCTCTTTCACCGTAATGTACACCTGGCCGCCATACTGCTTTTCCAATTCGGCTTTCAGCTTGTCCACCTCAGCACCCTTGCGGCCGATGATGATACCGGGTCTAGCCGTGTGGATAATGACGCGGGTTTGGTCGCCGGAGCGTTCGATCTCAACCTTGGCCACGCCGGCATGAAACAGTTTCTGTTTGACGACCTTGCGGATTTTGATGTCCTGGTGGAGCAGCTTCGCATAGTCCTTGCTCGCATACCACCGCGAGCTCCACGTGTAGTTGTAGCCAAGTCGATAACCGACTGGATGCGTTTTTTGACCCATACGATCCGTTCCTTCAATTCTGCGGCGGCCTGCCTGCCGACCCGCGGTATGTTAGGTCTTTGACTTCTCCTGGACGCCCCGCGCTTCCACCACAACGGTGATGTGGCTCGTCCGTTTCTGAATGGCGTTGGCACGTCCCATCGATCGGGCGCGGAAACGCTTATAGATCGGGCCACAATTGACGAAGGCCTTGGAGACCCGCATCGACTCGCTGTCTCCCAACTCTTTCTGTTCTGCATTGGCAACGGCCGACCGCAAAACCTTTTCGATCACGCGCGCGGCGTGACGTGGAAGATGCTTGAGCATGGCTAAGGCCATCGGCACTTCCTGCCCACGAATCATGTCGACGACCGGCCGCGCCTTCCGCGGCGCAACCCGCACAAATCTCAATACTGCTCGCGCTTCTGCCATCGTTGCACTCCGGTCATGTCGCCGACGGGCGCATGACTTCTGGTCTTCCTATTTCAATGCCACGGCTTTCTCGGTCTTCGCCTGTCCGTGGCCCTTAAAGAATCTCGTGGGGGCAAACTCGCCCAATTTATGGCCAACCATGTTCTCAGTGACGAACACGGGAATGAATTTTTTGCCGTTGTGCACGGCAAACGTATGCCCGATCATGTCGGGAACCACAGTCGATCGCCTCGACCAGGTCTTGATGATCTTTCGGTCCTTTGTTTGATTCATCTGCTCGACCTTCTTGAGCAGATGGTCGTCGACAAAGGCACCTTTGCTGATCGATCTAGGCATTGCGAACTCCTGACTTGCGGCGGGCGATGATATACTTATCCGTTTTCTTGTTCTGCCTGGTCTTGTAGCCCTTTGTGGGAAGGCCCCAAGGGGACACCGGATGCGGGTTACCCTGACCGGATTTGCCTTCTCCGCCACCGTGCGGATGGTCGACCGGATTCATGACGACGCCGCGGACATGCGGACGACGCCCGAGCCAGCGGCTCCGTCCGGCTTTGCCGACGCTGATGTTCTCGTGGTCAAGGTTGCCAACCTGGCCGACTGTCGCCATGCAAGATGCCAGGATCCGGCGCATTTCTCCGGACTTCAGCCGTACCTGTACATAATCACCGTCCCGGCCCATGACCTGCGCAAATCCTCCCGCGCTGCGGATCAACTGACCGCCCTTCCCAGGCTTCAATTCAATGTTATGAATCGTGGTACCCAGTGGCATGCTCGAAAGCGGCAGCGCATTGCCTGTGCGCACTTCGGCGTCCGGGCCGGACTGCAGGACATCACCGACCTGTAAACCGATCGGCGCGAGGATGTACCGCTTCTCTCCGTCCTTATACGTCAGCAACGCAATCCGGGCCGAGCGATTGGGATCGTACTCGAGCGAAGTCACCTTGGCGGAAATCCCCACCTTCTCCCGTCGGAAGTCGATCGCCCGATACAGCCGCCGATGACCTGCGCCGCGGAAACGTACCGTGGTCCGACCGTCGTTGTTGCGACCACCGGTCCGGAGGTGAAATGACGTCAATGACTTTTCAGGCCGCTTTTTCGTCAATTCCTCAGTGGTGACGATCGTCATGCCTCTTCGGCCGGATGTCGTTGGCTTATATGCTTTTAGTCCCATACCTTAGTCCTTACTCACTTCGCTCAGATTGTTTATGCGCTCTCGTACAGTTCCAGCTTCTCCCCTTCCTTCAGCTTCACGAAGGCCTTTTTCCAATCGGAGCGCTTTCCTGAAAACCGACCCAAGCGCTTAATTTTGCCCTGCACGTTCAAGACGTTGACGCGCTCAACTTTGACCTTTAGGAGCGTCTCGACCGCCTGCTTGATCTGAAGTCGATTCGCATCTGGATGGACCAGAAAACCGACGGTGTTGCTGGCTTCGCGGAGGGCGGTGACCTTCTCGGTCAGGAGCGGCTGAATGAGCACATTGTGGAGATCGACTTTCATGCCCAGACCTCCTTGACCCTCGCCAACTCCCGCTCAGGAATCACGATCGTTCCAGCCCGCACAACGTCGTAGACATTGAGCTGATCGGGAGCGACCACATTGACCTTCGCCAAATTACGCGCCGCCTGCGTCAGGCCTTCCTGGCCGACACCGGCGACGAGCAGAATCAGCGTGCCGGTGGCGAACTGTGCCAAGGCCTTGGCGAGCACCTTGGTCTTGGGCTGTTCCAGCGAGAGACTAGAGACGACGAAGAGCTGTCCTTCGGTCACTTTCGACGACAAGGCGCTTTGCAGAGCCGCCCGGTACTTCTTCTTGGGCATGCTGAAGGCGTAGCTCCTGGGCTTCGGACCGAACACCGATCCTCCGTGCCGCCAGACCGGCGACCGAACGGAACCTGCACGCGCCCGTCCCGTGTGCTTCTGCTTCCAGGGCTTCTTCCCAGATCCTCGCACCTCACCGCGCCGAAGCGTCGACGCCGTACCCTGCCGTTCGCAGGCCTGCTGCATGACCACCGCTTCGTGTACGAGTGTCGCATGCGGCTTGCACCCGAACACTTCTGCGGGAAGTTCCGTGGATCCGACTTTCCGTCTGTTCAAATCGACCACATCTACGGTCGGCATGCCTATCCCTTCTTCGACTTTCTGACGATGAGCAGTCCGTTCGCTGCACCGGGAACCGCCCCGCGCACGAACAGGAGATTTTCGTCCGGTCTGGACTCGATGACCTTCAACCTTTGAGAGGTCACTCGCTCGGCTCCCATATGCCCAGGCAACGTTTTGCCTTTCCAGACTCTGGAAGGAAAGGAGCTTGCCCCGATCGAACCCGGCGCGCGGTGGAACATGGAGCCATGGGATTCTGGTCCGCCCGAATAGTGGTGCCTTCGCACGACACCTTGGAATCCCTTACCCTTCGACACACCGATAACATCGACCCAGTCGCCCTTCTTGAAAATGTCTGCCTTCACAGTCTGGCCAACAGCGACGTCCCCGTCTTTTTTGAATTCTCGAAGCACCCGGCTGGCTGGAGCCTCGTGCTTTTTCAAATGGCCTAACTGTGCCTTGGACAGTTTTCGGTCCTTCACCTGTCCAAATGCGAGCTGAACCGCCTCATAGCCATCACGCTCTTTGGTCTTCACCATGACGACGCGGCATGGACCAGCCTCGATGACCGTCACTGGCGTGAGCCGGGTCTCGTCCAGCATCTGCGTCATACCCAGTTTTTTACCCAGTAACCCGTTCGTCATAGTTTGATTTCCACATCGACACCCGCGGCCAGGTTCAGCTTCATCAGCGAATCCATCGTTTCCGGGGTCGGCTCCATAATATCCATCAAGCGCTTGTGCGTTCGAATCTCGAACTGTTCGCGAGCCTTCTTATCGGCGTGAGTCGCACGCTGCACCGTAAATTTTTCGATGCGCGTTGGTAAGGGGATCGGCCCCACGATCTTGGCGCCGCTTCGCCGCACTGTCTCTACGATCTCCGCGACGGACTGATCCAACACGCGGTAATCGAATCCGCGCAGCCTAATTCTGATTCGTTGATCTACTTTGACCATGCGATCCTCTGTTTGTCCTACCCTGGATTACGCCACAATTTCGGTGACGACGCCGGAGCCGACGGTCTTGCCGCCCTCGCGCACGGCGAAGCGCAAGCCCTGGTCCATCGCGATCGGGCTGATCAATTCGGCCGTCACACTCACGTT
>Ga0081455_10003828_pt1 | contig 17164 bp, 33 predicted proteins | sample TabmetS3T2R1_FD_70207 | JGI IMG/M metagenome (GOLD analysis project Ga0081455, IMG submission 70207) | Tabebuia heterophylla rhizosphere microbial communities from the University of Puerto Rico - S3T2R1 | ecosystem: Host-associated > Plants > Roots > Rhizosphere ...
CCTGGCGGTGCCAGGTCAGTGCTCCGGGCTATCGCCCTGCGCTATTTTCCAGTTGACACTTGATTGATTGGTGTGCTAGGCGGTCAAGTTGGTAATTGGTGCGTGCGGTTGGTCATTTACTGTTAGCTTACTCTGCATAATGCTTCGAGCTTTATTATTGCTCTAGTGCCGGTCAGAGGGTCATCGCACGCACCAAAGAACTACGGGCATGGTAACACGAGATGCAAACAAGTCAATAGAAAAATAACTACACTTGTAGTTGGCCGAACGTGCCGGCAAATCCATCCTACTACATCTGTAGCCCGCCACACTGGCAACCATTTTTCACGCGTAGCCACTTACGACACCTAACACACCGCGCAGAGCAACCGCGCAGTAACAGGGCTTCTACGAAAAGCCTCTCTGTCTCTTCAGGTGTGAGGAACAAGGCCATAATGAGGCCAGCAACCCCACCAATCAATTGCCGCACATCACTATCCATCACATCGATAATAGTAGGATCGATTTTTTGATAAGTATTCTTCCGTGCGGGCCGCACTAGACCGTTATCTAAGACTTCCATATCTCCAACACGTTTCATGTCATTCTCTCCATCCTATTTTGTATTTATCCAACCATCGAATCACACGAACCAAGATGACGTGCAAGATTGCTCTCAGAGCCTCCTTATCGATCATGACCTGATTCACCCCTCCTCTGTCCACGTGCGCCAATCAATAAACAAATGATGTTTTAGCTTTCCATCTGCAGAAGAGACAATATCAAGATAGACCGTCTCTTTTCCGGCTGAATCGATCGTCACCACCTTGCAGCGATTACCGGCACCCACCACGAGAGGCAATGGAGGGAAGACCGTTTCAACAGTAAAGTGACGCCCCGGCACTTTAGGGCATGCAAGTTTGTCCTGATAATCGATCTGATGATGTTCTCTGATGATTCCACAGACGCACCTTTGATTGCGTTTTCTGTGATCATACCCGCCTTTCAATTCATGCCTTGCCCATTTATCAAGATTACTCATCACGCCCCCCATTCCAGTGGCGAGGAATCAGCATCCACAGGTGAGTGATGGCCCACATAATAACCATCAAACAAGCTATGATTTTCATGATCTGCCCTCCTCTCCAGTCATATCGATGCAGACCTGTGACAGCTCAATCCCACATTCTTTAAGTTTTGCAGCGATGATCTCATCGAAATGAGGCTTCCGGCTGATAATGAAAGCGCCTAATATTTGCAGCCATCCCAAGCGCAAACCTGATTTCACATCATCAGCCATCAACATGGGGATGTCGCACCTACCGCCATGGCTAGTTTCAGCATCAAAGAGAGCATCAAACAAAATTACCGCTGATTCTGACTGAATCTCCATACTCAAAGCATTGATATCCCATTCTTGATTTCTCTGTCTCACTGTCTCTTTAATGCTCATTCGGCCCTCAATCATTTTAGCTGCCATCATTCCCCAATCTGTTGGATCTTGCATGAACGCCATGCGCCCAGGCTCACCTACAGCTATTATTCTAGGCATTGAAACAAGAAAGTGAGTCTTGTTCGGCTCTCCCGTTTCGGCATCAATAGGAGAGATTTCAAAGTCAATTAATGGACTCTCTTCTCCACTCGAAGACTTGAAAATAAGTTTTAGCCTGCATCCAGGCACTAAAACAATCACTTCAGGATCTCTCATCATCGGCCCCCTTTCCCATTTCCTTCCCCAGCTCACACCACTGCGCATGGTTTTCGCCACTGGCGAGATTATGACCGCACTCAGGGCAGTTATTGAACATCAGCACAGTTTCCGGGGTGGGCCTCTGTACAGAGTCTGTTTGGAGTTTAAAAGGCTTTGGAGGGGCGTTCTGAGGTCCAGGCGAGGCATATATCAGGTCATCCAATTTTAGGCCCACAGCTTCGATTCTCGACTTAATCCAGTCGAACCATGCATGCGTCTCCAAAGACAGCTTTAAAGCCTCCTCTGACCTCCTAATTGAGAGTAGAGCGTCACTTGTTTGGCGCCGATCCAGAGCAAGGCGCCGTGCTTCTTCCCTGCTCTCCTTATCCTCCTCCTCGGGATTTAGTTTCCGGATCCGCAGCACGCAAAAGATCTCTACATATTCATTGTGAGGATCAAAGATCAAATCACCATAAAAATGCCCTAGCATCTGATCTTGGGCCTCTAACCTGCCCTGCTGTGATCGAATCGTGATATGAGAACCGTGAAAATGGGTAGGAACCACAAACTCAATGCGCCGTCGTGGATGATCCATAATTCTCCCTTCTATCAAAAAAAATAAACGGGGATGTCTCTAGGCCGTAGCGACATCCCCAAAGTTTCTCAGCTCATTGAAACTAGAGGAACGCCCCCGGTAGGCTCCTCACTCTAGTACTAACTCACCGACAACAAACGCGCTGTTTGTTGTCAATCGCTGAGATTATAGACTTGCTCCACATTCAAGGCCAGAGCACACCCCGTTTTTTCTCCTCTGGCCGTTTACTTTCCCTCCAACTGTCGTAAATGGCACTCGCCACAAGATTGGCGATGATCGCCAGAATAAAGGCGGCAAGGATTCTCATGGCTCCTCACTTTATAAACCATTTGTATCCGAAATAAACGGCCCCAGCGATGAGGCCCCACTTGATCAAGTTCATAAATGCGCCCCTCCTATGGCGACATGCTTAACTCAAATTCTTCGCACGTGAGAGTATTGGAGGCACTTGACGCGCTCCATGTCCAAGTCCAGACGATGCGATTGACTCCAGTTGAATCCACATTCGCAACCGTTGCAGGCACCGAATCGAAATAGACGCGGGCGCCGCCGTTAGAGGCTCCATAGTCAAATGAATTGCGATGCAAGCGGATTGTGCCAGTGGCACCCAGCGTCAAAACAGTGAAATCAAATTCCGCGTACCACGTGCAACCACCGCCAATAGTAACGAGTGTGATCGCCCCAGTGTCGGCAATGAGCAGAGTACCAGTTGGCCCAAGATAGAGCCGCAACCGTCCGGTAGGAGTGCCAGTATCACCCATGGTGCCTTTCGCATAGCCTTTGAATCTACGGCCCACGCGAAAGAACCCGGCCTCTATATCCCGGTTGGCGTTGCCAAAGTCGGGATTAGCCGCAAGAAACAACGTCTCTGCCGTACTACTCACAATCGTGACTTGATTGCTCCATTGAGACATTTGACGCAGCCAGGGCCGAGGCCGCGCACTGGAGAGAGATTGAACAGTCGAACCTGTAGCGCGAATTAAAGGCAATTGAGTATCGATGATACCCGGCACCGCTGCCCCAGTCGCCACGGGGGGCGCAATCGTCACGTCACCCGTAGCTATATCAGTGCCCAGTCCTGCAGTACCAGTAAGCCGAACCTGCGCGGGAGGAGTCGCACTTGATAGACCACTGCCCAAGATAACTTCAGTTGCCGAACTACGCCAAAGTGGAGAATCACCGAACGGCAGCGCACCATCGTTGTAAGGAATCGCGTTCGTGGTTGGATTCTGGATCAGAGCCGCACCCGCGCCACTCTGATCTAGTTGGGCCACCCATCCAGTATTCACGCCGTCGGTTGTTTTCCGGTATTCGAGGCCATTATCAGAGTAAGCCTTGCTCCCAGTGTTCGCGACAATCACGCCCTCAGGCGAACCCGTACACGTGAAGATCGCGGCCTGATCATCGATGTAAAGCAGAGGCTTCCAGGGCAGCTCTACAGGCGATAAAGTTGGGTTGGTGTAAGTAGCCATAATCAGTACTGCACTTTTCTGCCGAACCACTCAGCCTCTTCAGGTGTCGCGTTTCGAGTGCGAACAAGTAGAAAGCTTTCTGTTTTGTGGTCCTGTGTTGGAGGAAAGAAAGGCCGCGCCACTACTGCCATGGCTTTCGTCTGCGCCGGAATGATCAGAGGATCAGTGGAGTCATAAACTATCGTGTGGCTCCCGTATCCGTAGGTTGCGTCATAGTCCGGCACCTCTCTGCCGTTAGCTTCAAAGATAGGTGCAGGGCTGACAGTGAAGTTATTAAAACTTGCATTGTAATCGGAGGGATTGAACCCCCTGATAATGAAATAATGGCCGCTACAAGTAAATGCAGCATCCTCAGGATCAGTTTGGAGATCATAAGGCACATAACCCCACGTCACAGAGAGTACGCGCAAAGCCAGCTCACGGGTGGTGAGATCAACAACGATATCCGTGAGCGTGGCAGGAATCGAGATCGCGCCACGCGCCATATTTTGCAGACCTTCAACAACTGCCATGCTCTCTCCTCATCGAAACGATACAACGGCAACCGCAATGAGTACGATTGCCAGGATCACAAGACCTATGCGCTTGCCAGCATCACCCAGATCGATACCCAGCAAATTTTGAGTCGCCGCGCCAATGCCAGCATCACGAACCTGCACACGTTCACGAATCGCGCCGGGGGTTGAACAATCCACTATATTGCCCTCCTGATCGCTGCATATATTTTCCCAGCGAAATCCCGGCAACAGTTCGTCAAAAGTATTGGCCCCCTCACCAGCGATTGCATTAACATACTCTTGTGTTATCTGAGGCAATCGAAGCAACCAACGGGCGCCCCCCTTCAAAGCATTCGTGACCCGTCCAGCCCCAGCGTTATAGGCCGCAACCGCCATGCGCTCATCTCCTCCAAACATATTGAGCAAATCACGCATATGGCGCCCATAAGCATCGAGCGATTTAAAAGGATCCTTCAAATCCTCAGAGGTGAGGCCGTAGGCTGATGCTGTTGAAGGCAAAAATTGAGCGATGCCGATCTCTCCAGATGAGCCTTTGGCATCAGGGTTGAAGTTGCTCTCGCGGGCTATTTGACGATAAGCCAGGCCGCGCGGTATCCCGTAGGTGTCGGCAACCTGATAAAGATAATCAATTAACTCACCGGGGGAGTAGTTGACAGCTCTCGTCAAGTAGCTTGTATAAGACTCCATCGTAAAACGGGCCTGTGACGCGGGGGTGTAGCTATCGATCCATGGTGAGCCACCCAGCAAATTAATCACGCTGGGAGTAAACCCGGTTCTCTTCGCGACATTCACCCAGTCATAGTCTCTCGATTCAAACGGCACTATTGACCACCTTTCCTATAAACAAAATAGTAGTAGGCAGCCCCAGCCGCAGCGAGAAGCAACACAATAATAATGCCTGTATTGCTTCTCGCTGGCGCAGGGCTCCCCCCTGTGCCGAAAGTGTCTATCGGTACGTACTCAGTCTGCGGAGAGAGAGTATCGTTATCGGAACCGAACACAGTACGAAACAGATCCGCGAAGATGGCTGCGGGCGAGTCGCGCGAATATAACGGATTATCATCGCCCTGCGTGGTATCCACTTCATCATTGCCAGTGGAAGTTGATCCGCCCACTGGACGCGATAGATCTCCGATGATGTCATCTAGTGGATCTGTCGCGGTTGTCGGGGGCAACGGTGACGAAACATTGCCGAACGTGAAGGCACCCCCCGCAGCCTGCAGATAGGCCAGGGCTGCAGATCGAATGTCACGCCCGCCCTGATATCCGGTTCCACGGGAAATGATGTCTTGAATGTACCCTGCCGCGCGTCCCGCATTCTGCAGGCTTCCAGACTCCAGAGCAGACAAAGCGCCCTGAACATCTCCGCGCGTGTTGTTTCTTGCCTGCCCCGCCGCAACTACGGCCGCAGGATCATAGGTCACGTTCTGATTCCCAACTTGAACGGTAGGCACTAGAAAAGCCCTCCCAGGCCAAACAACCCGCCGATAGTTCGACCTATGCCCCGGAATATGTCACCAACCCCCGGCCCTCCTCCATCCTGAGGAACATACGGGGGCGTTCCATACATCCACGGAGGAACCGCGCCGAAAGGTAGATTGAAGCCCCAGCCACCAAAACCACCCGCCATAGACCGCGAATAGCTCGCAGACTGGAGGGCCTGCAGCGTCTGGGCCTGCTGAAAGTACCGTAGCGACAGATCCTCTCTGTACTGCTGTAATTGATTATTCAACTGTAACCGCGCGGTATCTGCCTCAATCGGAATCCTGAACCTTTCAAGCGCAAGCTGTCCCGCAGTCGCCAGCCTCTGAGATTCAGTCTCTAGCCTTGTGGCTTCCAACTGGGCCTCTGTTTGGGTGAGATCGCGGAAGATATCACCCAGCGTACTAAACGCCGCGACACGGGCCGAGTCACGGGCCGCAGACGCATCACCCGCGCTCTGAGTGGATCCAACTGGGAAATAACTGGGAACCGTGACCACTTCAGGCGAGGGCGCGCGCAACTTGAAAATGACGTAGATCGCAATCAAAGCGATAGCGCCATAGATCAGATACTGAGTTTTCACGTGTCCCTCTTATTGCGCCTCTTCTCCGTCTCTTCCATTCTGGCTACTGTGCATTCTGGACAGTTGAGCGCATGCACACCACCGGCTATCGATCGCAGATAACTTTCATGCTGTTTGACTACGAAATAGATCGCCAGAGCAAACCCCAGAATGATGAAAAGCAAGTGACGCTCTGTTAGTTGAAACTCCATGACCTACTCCCATGGGTTTTTGCGTGGGATGATTGGCTGTTGATCAACCGGCAACACGCCACCATAACCACGCCCGCGCGTGTACTGGAATGGAGGAGTGAAATTTGTGTAGGGAAGATCTTTCATATAACCCTTAAAAATATCCTCCGTCACATCCCCCAGATAACGCATGCCCGCATATGGGTGGATGACCTGCGCAGCCGCAGCAAAGGCAGAGCGCCGGATCACGCCCCCTCCGTACTGATCCGCGCCCGGATCAATCATCTCCGCATCAGGCAAGACACCATGTCGAACAAAAGACATAACTATCCCTGCCGAGGAGGAAGGATAGCTTTAATAGCCGCCACTTCCTCCTCCAGTTTCAGAACCCTCTGCTCAAGTGTGATCTCTTCAGCCATCACCGCTTCAGCAGCAAAAGCCTCAGGTGAGGCCGCATCAGTCTTTTCTTTCGGCCCCGGTTTAGGAGCCGCTTCACTCGTCTCTTTCGCCATTATGTTTTCCCCTGTACCAGCGACAACCATGCACTTCTGAACCACTCAAGAGATTTTTGAAGTGATTGGTTAAAGTTCTGAGGCCGCTTGACCAGCAAATAAAAGATGATCACAGCAGCAAATAAATAGATAATGCGTTTCATCCACGCCCTTGTAGAGTTTTCGCCAATCCGCTGGCGCCCTCTCCGAGAGTCTTGAATAATTGATTCGTTTGACTCTCCTTATTGACAAAGAGGTAAATGAAGATCGCAGCGAAAAACAGAACCACGAATTTTTCTAGCACGCTCATAATCAACCCTTGAAAGCAAGGAACATGGTGAGCAGAGCAATCACAAAAAGCGCCAAACCCAGAGGCTTGTAAACCTCGTATGCTGTCGCCACGATGATGATTCCCAATAATGCCCACCAAAAATTCATGCCAATATCCCTTGAATCGGTTTAAGAGGTTCCACCCGGTTCATTTGAAAACTTGAGTTCTCTTGAATCGGCGCATTTGTTGGCGTGCCCTTACAATCGCAGTCACCACCCATGCCTGAGATGCACTTGGCAAAAGCGGTGAAACACTTATACCGACCGGACACCCCCAGATATCCGACAAGTAAAGCCACTACGATGAGAATTACGCCCCCTCTCATATCGCTAAGAACAATTCACCAACACCACGTAGGAATGGAACCTTCATAAGCCATGGAGCCACGGCCTTGAGAAATCCCATGATAATTATGATAAAGACCACTGCGAAAAGCCCATTCCACAGTGTCAATTTGATATTTCCGAATTTCTCCGGGCCTCCAAACTTGCGCGAGACAAAAATAAAAATCACGAGCAAGATTGTCAGAAAGAGGAACGAGAAGGCCGGTTTTTGCGCCATGGGGCGCGCGTCCATTTCGTTCATCATCGATGGTGACACATCACTCCCGCCATTTGCGCCCATATTGGCCCCCTGAACATTCGGCGCCACATCGCCAACGTAGTACCCACCCACCTGACTCTGTGGCGACACTTGATCGTCAAAATAGACCTCACCCGAATAAATCGGGTTCCATCTCACACCTAACGGATTATTTGGATCGTAGTTCACGGGCCTCCTTATCCGAGCGGAACAATCCGACGCTCAACTATTTCAAAGCGGTCTGTGCCGGAACCTCCGAGAGTAGCGCCAGAGGCCACGTTCAATAGGGCCTCCAACTTCGTGAAGTTGTTTGTCCTAATCACGTCCCTCTCATCGCCCCAGTTCGGCAGCTCCATGGCATGGAAAAAGTCCAGAGTAAAAACGCCAGTTGGCGCAGGCTTTTGATAATCCATCTCGTATTTCAGATGGTTAATTCTGGGGTTCATGATGTAATCGTAGTGCGACCCAGAGGAGCGGAATTGAATGTCGGTGATGTTCGCAGAATTGCGCGCGCTGTTGAGAATCGCGGTCATCACCAACGAATAGAGATCGCCCTGAGGAACAATCTCATGTTTCGTAAGGCCCACGGCGCCTATCGTCTCGGTCTTCTGCTGACTCGTTACCAAAATAAGCGGCGGGGGTTCGGTTCCCTTCCTCAATTCATAAAAGACGTTGTGAAGTTCGCCGGTCAGAGAGAGCGAAGAGAAGTTAGTCACCACATCCGTACCAGTCGTTACCAGCGTCACCGACAAGACCAAATTTGCTTGCTGTGATTGCATGTTGATCATGCCTGTCAGCACGTCAGAGCCAAGGTTCAGACTGATAGGTATATAAAACGGAATCGCCCATGTGTTCGCCCCGTTCGCAGTCGGCGCCACATAGACGACAGAGTTAGGTGTGAAGTTACCGCCACCCGCAGGCCCCCACGTATTAAGCAGAGTCTGCGCCAAAGACCAACAATGGAAGCCATCAAAATCACAGATCACATTCGCATTGTTGTTGAGAGTCAGCTTGAAACGACTCACGATATTCCAGGGCGCAAGGTTCGCCAACGCCCCGGTGTTTGATAGCGTGACCGTTCCATAAAGCCAGAAAAACAACCCGGCCAGACCTCCATATTTATCAATCCGATAATTCACAGTACTGCCCAACACGTGAGCCTTACTATTATCATCCTGATTCATCTGGATTCGTTGCTGTGTGTTTTTCCTAAATGGGATGATTTGCCGCTGCGGTGGCTGGCCGTTCGGCGCCTTTGCCATTGCCATTGCCATAGAGAAAACTCCTACAGAAATGGCCTCCAGAAGATAAGGCTAGATGGTTAGTTTAAGCTTTCGGGGAGTGTTCACACGTTCATGATCTTCATCGCGATACGGACCCGTTTCCAGCCTTCTCCGATTGAATCCGCCCCATGTCAGCACTCCCTTTCGGGCATCATAAAAATAAAACTCAAATTCGTTTAGCTCTGACTGCCACGCATCAGAGATTGAGGTAATTTTCGCCATGCGCGCTTTATCCTCCTCCATGTTCAAATGAAACAGATAGAACTTGGAAGCCTCGCTCATCGTGATAATCGGAATCGATGCGGGCCTCTGAGTAGCGCACAAAATGGATAGGCCCAATTCCCTGCCCTGCGTCAAACAAAACTTGAAATAACGTGATGGCCTGCTCTCGCCCAATAATGACGAACATTCATCAACATAAAGCCGCGTACCTCCTCGCTCGAACACCCATCTAAAAATCTCATCCTGCGCATGGACATCATCAATCTCACTTAATGGAGGCCGGTAGATGATCCGCGCCGCCCTCTTCTTTGCCCACTCATTACGCGCAATCGCATCCTGACTATAAAAGAACACATGGCCCGTGTCTTTCCACCCGCTGATATTTCGCGAGTGTTTTGGATCATAGACTACCGACCTTTTTTTAAAGCGGTCTTCGATGATGCGCCGCGCGAGTTCTGTTTTTCCAAATCCGTTCTCACCGACGATGAAACCATGCTGCTCACGTCCAAGTCTGAGAACGTCCCAGCCAATTGATGATGCTCTACTGTTGTCAGGCACTGATCCACCATTGTTTTAAGCTGCCTGAGGAAGACGATTATCTGTTCGTCCGTCATCTTCGATAGTTCTCTGCTGACTTGCAGCTTCCCCACGGGAACGAACGCCCTCGCCCACGCCGGCGCCTGTGCCGCTATTTGTTCCGCCACCACTCCTACCATCTCTAGTAGCTTGTCTCTTAATGGCTGACACTTCGGCATCTCGCTTGAGTCGTGGGCCGATAATCTCGCAGCCGAGCATGACAAGGCCGACAATCGGGATATATTTTTCATATGAACTATCAAACGCCTGTAGCCACTCTTCAGGCAGGCATTCCAACGCCAATCTAGTTTGCACGGAAATTGCCCGGTTCTCTTCATCAGAGATGCGCCAATGAGGGCCGCGCGCAAACGCCAACGATTCAAAGACAGCGCGATAACCAACACCAAGCACACCCGCCTTTGCGAATGTTTCCAGCATTGGATCTTGGGCCGCGCGGCCTTTGCCCTTCCCCACTTTGGCGCCCAATGGGGTTACTCTCTTTGGTTCCGGCTCCTCATCCTCTACATCCCCAGAAACCAATCGAACGGCCCCCGGCTGACTCTTGCGGGTTCCGGTTCCTCGTCCTGAGGTTCCGGATCTGGGGTTACGGGGGTTACTGCTGACTCCTCCACTTCCTCTTCTACTTCGTCTAGCGCCGTCGTCAATCTGCCCACTTCGCCCGACAGATTGCCCACCATTGAGCGCAGCTCCCCGATGCTCGCGTCCTGACTCTCCACTTTGAACCTGAGGCCCTGATTCTCCTCCATCAACTGTCTGTTGCTTTCGATCAACGCCCCCAGTTGCATGCCCTCCAATCGTGCTCTCTCCTCGGAGCTTGGCTCTGACTCGCTGGGCGATGTGGGGCTTGAGTTTGGTGCCGGTGTTACTACGGTCGTGATTACCTGCGGTGATGCGGGGTTTTCGTTTGGCATAAGGCATGCGTGACCTCTGGACAGGTCAACCGGTCTTCTGTCGTGTACCACAATCCAAGGAATCGGGCGCACCCGGTTGACCTGATATGTTTTCTTGGAATACACGTGTACAGAAGATAGACACGCCTCGCTACATTGGTGCCAACCTATCAAATGAATGTAAATTAAGTCAAGTCAATAGGTAAGATCTGGGCATTCCCGCCAATTTTTCCATTCTCCCTAAAAAATGGGGGGCGCTCCCCAACGCCCCCGGCCTATGCACTGCATAACCAATAAGACTCACGTGAACCTTATCAGATAATCTCTTTTCTCTTCAACTGCTCACGCACCCGCGCCATGAATGTTTTATCGTCCAGTTCGCGAATATCGGCCAAAACCGCGGCAGCATCCGCGCGGAGAGTCTTCACTGTCTTCTCTCCGTTGCCTGCCGCGTTCGACATCAAACGAATGTAAATAACATCGCCCTCTCTATCGACCTTGAACCACTCACCCGGCCTCTCTGATGAGATGATCTTCAGAGCCTCGCGCAGCCTCTTTAGATCATCGTTCTTTGTCGCGACAGGTGATTTATGTTCTGTCGCTCTGTCGTTTTTTTCCGGTTCTGTCGCGACAGGATTTTTAAATGCAGCCCGTGACTGATCAGGACGTATTGAAGCCTCGCGCCAATCTGCCTCGAGATATTCAGCATTTTTCAGATCATCAATCGGCATCATCAAATCTCTCATCTGTCCATCGGTTCCAGGAACACGGGCCATGTTCATAGTCCTTTTCGGCGCCTCTTCCTCTGGCTTTGCTTCTTTCGTGTCTCTCCAGTTTGACGGCGCCTTTGCCTCCATCACTTCATCAACTGACCATATCTGCGCCAGCCCCACCAACACAAAGAGGCTTACCGCATAAATCACACACTCCAGAATAAAGAGACAGAGCAAATAAAACTCATGTTCTTTGAACGTCTGGGCGCTACTCTTGATCTCGCCCATTTTGCTAACAGCTCTATCCTGCGCCCGCCGTGACTTCAGTTTTGAAATCGTGTCCAACGTCTGCGCGCTTTCCGCTGTCGCATGATCCGCTATTGTCATCGTGCGCATCACGTAGAGAGAATATGCAGCATTCCCAATTAACGAGAGAACAAGGAAGATTTCACAGAAGAATGCCGCTTGTGCCAGCCTCTTATTATCAGAGGAGTGGTAACGAGTGATCGCAATCGAAAACCCGACGATGACAGCAAGCAAGACCACATAGACCCCACCATTATCCCAGCCGAACACTTTGATATTGACATAGGCCACAATGAAACCGAGGGCCAGAGTCAAGGCAGGAAAAAAGACCCACTTCATTATTGAAAATTCTTTTTTACGTTGCATAAAACCCCTATGGATAAAGGGCTTGACGAAAGGCAGGACAAAAGAGATTATCTCAATCCGCTTTCGATCAAACACCAGTTGATTGAAAGTGAGCATCTCAGGCCCTCACCTGAGATGACGCCATGGGGCAGGGAAGGTATCGACCCTGCCCCAAAGCGTTTGATAGAAGGTTGAAAAGTCAACCCGTACCCGCAGAGTATCACCGATCAAAACTAATAGCCACGGTTCCGCTCTGCAAATACATACCCGGCACCCCGTAAAACTCAAAAACCACATCCAATTCCTTTTCCTCCATGAAAATCTTCATGGCAGACGCGGAGAGGGGAACCGTTACAGATCTCTTTCGACAATCGGACGAATAACAGATCACACCTTTGACCGTCACCTTACCGGGGGGTGGCGTGAAATCCTTTTTCTTCTCGCGCGTGATTTTGCGCTTTGCCGATGTGATCTTTTTGCTGGTCACTTCCTTAGGCTTTCGCCCCTTCTCATAACGCTGAAGATTGCGCATTGCCGACTTGTACGCCGTGCTTTTCTTGTCCGTCGTACCCGCCAGTTTCTGCGCTACCTCGCTGCGAGTCGGGGCAGGCAGAGCCTTATTGACCGCACGATTGATAGTGGAGGAGAGGCTTGACCCACTGCCTTTAGTCGTACTTTTAGCCATTAGTTTGAACCTCACCCATTCTTTGGCATGCGCGAAAAACTTTGCTCGCAATACCCTGCAACGTCTCCTCTAGCTTCTCAGGAGGCACGCCACAAATAGCCAGAGTAATGGAAAGATCAGACACGTCCGGCTCCTCCTCGCCCTGAATTTTCAGCCTGAGATACGCATAAAGAATAGTTGCCTCTCTCAGACTCATACAGACCGGCACCACATCAATTATTGGCATGCTGGCCTCCTTCCAAGTCTTCAAAAACTTCGTAATACTCCACACCCGGTAGATCCGTTTCAGCAATAGTAAAAATCTTGTGGAGATCAGGCAGCTTTCCGGCCCTAATGATCGCCTTCAAAGTTGCGGCCTCTGCGCGCCTTAATGGTGTATCCATGATGGCCTCAGCATAGGCCGCCACAGATGCCGCACACTGCGAGAGGCCCATAGCCGCGTACTTCAAAAACAGTGGAGAAATCGCCATGACCACATCACGCATAGGCGCCGTGATTGCGATGATCCAACAAAGTTCAGGACGCGGTTGCACATATATTCGCCGACCAATTTTATAGAACGCATACTGAAACCGTTCGAACATATAATCCGCGTGAAACACTGATTTTTGAGTCAACCACAAAGGGCACTCTTTTTGATCACGCTGAAACCAACACGGATGAATCGCTTTCATAAGTCACCCCCAAACAAAACGGCATCCAGCGCATTCAACACAGCGATAGAGGCCAAAGTTTTCTCATGGAGCGATTCGCGCGGATTGAACCCAACCAATTCCAGAGCCTCAATAACTCGCTCGTTCGCCTCCAGCCACAGGGCGCCATGTCTTTCGGCGCCCTCCTCATGGGCCTGATCAAAGGCCAGTGACAACGCAGCCTGTGAGAGTTTCTGTGTCATTGTTCGTCACCTCCCACGCGAAAATATTCAATACCTCGGGCATCAGAATCTGACCACTCGCGAGTAATGAATGTTTGAATCGTATCGTTAAAGAGGCCAGCATCCAGGGCCGCAGACAAATCATAAACGCCCTTGACCTTAAATTGAGGCAGGAACCCAGAGGCCCCCACCATCAAACCCGCGAGCCTCATATCATCGATAGCATAGAAGAGACAATCATCGTAGATCGCCACTGGCGACAGCTTCAGGGCCTGATACACCTTTTCGATATTCCACAACATCCGGGCCGCAGCCTCCTCTATTACCTGACCCCTCCAGTCAGGCCGATAAAGTTGATCATTCTGTTTTGCCAAAAACTCAGAGCAGAGAAGACCAAAGCTCCGTGTATAAGTAGCCTTGCACATCGAGCGCAAAGCGCACTTATCACCATCGGCAATCGGCAGCATCTTTTCCCGCCAACGTCTGAAAATCTGCGCACGTTCTGAGAAGTAGTAACCCTCCAAAACATAAAACAGATCAGTTGTTGCCGCCAACCATTTGAGCATTGGAGTATAGAACCAACGATTTTCAAGTTGGATTTCCAGGCCATGGAATTGAACAGGAGGCCCACCCAGCCGCCATACTCCAGGCTGTTGAGAGGCCCAACGCACATCCAAAGAGGCACAATCAACCGTCCTACACCAATCATAATCACCGACACCGCAGTAGACATCTGAAGCTCTCAAATAAGAGGCTGACTTATCAAATGCCGCCAACCATCGGCGCCCTTTCTCATCATCAGCCAGAGGCCGTATCCAAGTCAGGGCCTGAGGCCCATGGGTTTTAAATGGTTCAAGAGTTTTTTTCGGGGGTGCCAGCCTTTCAGACCGTCCATTTCTCGCATAATCAGCCCTCAATGCCCTTAATCCGGTTCCACTGGGGTTATAGATCACATCCACCCCAAAAAGGCCCTGATAGGCATTTATAGCGGAAAGGCAATCATCATCTGAGTGAGAGTCAAGGCCCCATTCGGCCAACATTGGAGGCAACTGGATCACAAGAGTACCCAGCCCATCACGGCGCCGAAATCTCACCCGGTCCTCACCGGATAGTTGATACTCCCATGGATCGGAATCACGGAGTTTTTTGATTGATCTAAGCAGAGCCTTAGCCGTGTCATCACAGCGAAGCCATACCACGCGCCCAACTTGGCGGGGCAGCTCTGCCGGAAACATCTCCCAGAGAGATAAGAGCCACTGACAGATAGCTATCTTTTCGAGTGTGGATGCAAAAAGCAGATGCACATTTAAGTTTTTTTGATGTGACATATTGAATTTTCTCCTTCTATCAAAAGGTAGTAGTTTCTAGCTTGATCGCCGCGCGGCAATCCGTCTTTTTTGAATTTCCCTCGCAACCTGCGCCGTTTGCTCAATAGGATCTGAGGATTCTGCAGTCAGCACAAAATCCTTAATCTCACCCGCTCGCTTGACCACAGGCCACACAACAATGTTGGTAGCACCACCAACCCAATAATACTTCCGCATCATCACCGTAAGTTCATGAGGTTTTTTGTTAGACATAATCATCTCCAAAAAGGGTTTTCAGTGTTCCATCAAAAGCCTGAAAGTCATCCAAATACTGACTTGACTCTTCAGCATCCTTCACATGACACCAACAATCACACCACACGGCATCACAGCAGGCTTTCTCATGGTATGTGTTTTCAGGGCAGTGAACCGCACAGCAACACATAACACCCCATTTAATTACTAAATCTTTGGGCCGTTCTCTCATCACCAACCTCCTCACACTTCCATTCGATCTTTGCCTCAGGTTCTATCTCGCTCCGTTGCTCCAATTCCATTTCATCCGAGTCAACGAACAAATCGTAAGCCTCTTCAAAAAGCTCATTCATACTACGGCCATTGGGCGCCGTAATCATCACAGTCAATTTGATCATGATTTACCGCCTTTCGTTTTTGGTTGGTTTGCTCTCTTCACAGCCCGCCGCTTGTCTTCAAGCGCCAAAGCCGCATAGGTTGTTACAGTCTGAATAAATTTATCGTGCAAATGTTTCGCGTGTTCGTAGCTTTCAGCCTCCTCAATCAATCCCGCCGGATACTGCGCCATAAAATCAGAAACGTAGATATAGCGTTCATGATAAGTGCCTTGCCGCCAATCTTGCGCCCGATCCGCGCGGAGAGCATCAGCACAATGAATCGGGCAGTTTGTACATTGAGGATCTTGGCAAGGAGGGGAGGCATGCGCGCGGGCGTTGGGCTGTCTCTCCACTGGCTGATATCCTCGCCCGCGCAGGACTTCATTTATCAGCCCGGTAAGTTTCATCTGCCGTTTACCGTTCGGCAGGCCCATCAAATCACATTTGATCGCCCCATGCTGGATATCCGACAACACCGGATAAAATTCGCGCAACTGGTAAGATGTTGGTAGATACCTATCCTCACTGATACCCGCACGGCCTTTCAAGAATCGACCAGGGAACACTTCAACAGCTTGAAACCCACTCAGATTTTGATCATCTCTCAATCTGCGCACATCCTGACTAACATTATCCTTCTGCGCATCTGTTGATTTTGATTGATAGAGATATGACCCAAGTTCTTTATGCCTGATCTCCGCGCGCTCTGGGTTCTCTGCTATAAAAAACAAAACAGCCTGCAGCAACCGAACAGAGCGCAAACGCCATTTCAGTAGGTTTCCAACTATCGGGATGATTCCGAGAGCAATAGAGAAAGCCTGAGGAGTAAGACAGGAGAGCAACACCGTATCATTATCAACTATGATTTCCTCAAAGTTTTTGTTAGACTTCATAGAATCACAATCCAAGAAAACGGGCGCACCTGTACAGGACGCCGGTTAATAGCAGTAACCGGGCTGATGCTTCCAACATCTCACCCGGTTTTTTTATTGCTCCACGTAGTTCGACAGCTCGCGGAGGAAGACTTGCTCCTGTTCAGTCAGAGAGGGCTTTAAATTCTCCGCACTTGAAGCGGGGAATTGAGGCAGAAGTCTAGAGGCCAAGTCTATAAGCATCTCCGTCACTGATGACCGAGAAATACCAACGTAGCCAGTATGACGCGAGAGATGCAAAGCGAATCCATCCACCCACTCTACACACTCCGGATCCATCGAGAATGATGCTTTATGCTTCGGTTGCTTCATAAGTAAATCCCTCCTATCTCCCCCAGAGTACAACACCGGAAAGGTGTGCGTCAAAGTGTTCTCTGGGTGTAAATGTCACCTGTAGTTTTACGTAGGGGTGCAATTTCCACCCAGAGGCCCCCATGGGGGTGTTTTTGTCAACCATCTCTTTTTTATAAAGTGGAAAAAAAATT
>Ga0081455_10003829_pt1 | contig 17162 bp, 15 predicted proteins | sample TabmetS3T2R1_FD_70207 | JGI IMG/M metagenome (GOLD analysis project Ga0081455, IMG submission 70207) | Tabebuia heterophylla rhizosphere microbial communities from the University of Puerto Rico - S3T2R1 | ecosystem: Host-associated > Plants > Roots > Rhizosphere ...
TGCGCGATCGGCTCGTAGCTCTTGTAGTCGCGGTAGGGGCCCCACGTGCCGAAGCCCTTGATCGATGCGTAGACGAGCCGGGGGTTGATCGCCCGCACCGCCTCGTACGGAAAGCCCAGGCGCTCGATCACGCCGGGGCCGAAGTTCTCCAGCAGCACGTCGGCGGTCCCGAGCAGCGCGCGGAAGACCTCCTGCCCGTGGGGGTGCTTCAGGTTGAGCGTCAGACTGCGCTTGTTCGCGTTGAAGGCGAGGAAGAAGAGCGCGTCGGCATCAGGCCGGTCTCGCTGCGAGTAGCGCGCGACATCGCCGCGCCCGGGCTCCTCGACCTTGATCACGTCCGCCCCGAGCCAGGCCAGCATCTGGCCGCAGGAAGGGCCCGCCTGATTGTTGGTGACGTCGACGACGCGGATGCCGGTCAGGGCCTGGCTCATAGGGCCCCATGCGTATCACACCCGGGCCCGCCCGGTCGAGGCGGGCGCGCGGCCGGGCCCGGTCGCGCTCGACCGCGCCACTTGACGAGGGCCGGGCCGCCGGGCACTCTCCCGCCATGGCGACCCAGACGATCGGCGCGGTGAGCTTCCGTCAGGTGGGACCCTGTCTGGCGGCCGAGGTCGACGGCCTCGACCTGACCCGGCCGTTGTCGCCCGACGAGGTGGCGGCGGTGCACGCGGGCATGGACCGCTACGCGGTGCTGGTCTTCCACGACCAGCCGCTCAGCGACGAGCAGCAGCTGGCCTTCACCCGGAGCCTGGGCGAGATCGAGCACGCCATCGGCACCGGCCTGCGCCAGCAGTACCGGCTGCCCACCACGTTCGCCGACGTGTCGAACCTGGACATCAACAACCAGGTGTTGGCGCGCGACAGCCGCACGCGGCTCTTCTCGCTCGGCAACCGGCTCTGGCACTCCGACAGCTCGTTCAAGGTGGTGCCCGCGAAGTACTCGCTGCTGCACGCCCGCGCGATCCCGTCCAAGGGCGGCAACACCGAGTTCGCGGACATGCGGGCCGGCTACGACGCCCTGGACCAGGAGACCAAGGACCTGGTGGCCGACCTGATCTGCGAGCACTCCCAGCTCTACTCGCGCTCGCTGCTGGGCTTCACCGATTTCACCGACGAGGAGCGCGAGCGCTTCAAGCCGGTGCGCCAGGTGCTGGTGCGCAGCCATCCCGGCCACCGGCGCAAGTCGCTCTATCTGTCGTCTCACGCCGGCGGCATCGTGGGCTGGCCGGTGCCGGAGGCGCGCGCCTTCCTGCGCGATCTGAACGAGATCGCGACCCGGCGCGAGTTCGTCTACTCCCACCGCTGGCGCGTCGGCGACCTGGTGATGTGGGACAACCGGCAGACCATGCACCGGGCGCGGCCCTTCCCCGAGCACGAGCCGCGCGACGTGCGCCGCACCACGCTGATGGGTGACGGACCCACCACCGCCCAGGTCCCCGGTTGAAGCTGGGTCTCTTCTTCCAGGCTCCGGAGGCGCCGGGGCAGAGCCACGCCGAGCGCTACGTCGAGATGATCGAGCTGATCGGCCTGGCCGACACGCTCGGGTTCGACGTGGCGTGGCTGGCCGAGCTGCACTTCGGCGGCGCCTTCTCGCTGCTGTCGAACCCGCTCATGGCGGTGCCGGTCATCGCGCAGCGCACCCCGCGCATCCGTATCGGTACCGCGGTGACGCTCTTGCCGCTGCACCACCCGCTGGCCTGCGCCGAGCAGGCCGCCACCGCCGACGTGCTCTCGGGCGGCCGGCTCGAGCTCGGGGTCGGGCGCGGCTCGATCCCGAGCCAGTTCCACGGCTTCCGCGTGCCGCTGGCCGAGAACCGCAGCCGCTTCGTGGAGGCGCTCGACATCATCCGGCTGGCCTGGACGCGCGATCGGTTCAGTTACGCGGGCACGCACTACCAGGTGGAAGAGGTGTCGGTGGTGCCGCGCCCGGTGCAGCGGCCACACCCGCCGATCCGGGTGGCGGTGCACTCGGCGGAGAGCTTCGCCCACATCGGCGGCCTCGGTCTGCCGATCTACTCGGGCACCACCACCACCCCGCTGCCGCAGCTGCGCGAGTACATGGCCCTCTACCGCGATCGGCTGGCCGCGAGCGGGCACGCGTGGCAGCCGGAGCAGATGGCGCTGATGCTGCCGGTGCACATCGGCGACACCGCCTCCGCGGCGCGGGACGCGATGCGGCCCGGCGTGCGCAAGTACTACCAGAACCTCGAGGCCATCTTCTCGGCGCTGCCCGACTCCTACGCCGAGCACTTGCCGCGCCTGCAGATCATCCGGGACACGCTGGCGAACGTGCCCTACGAGAAGTTCTTCCGCGACCAGGCGGTGTTCGGCGATACCGCGGAGGTGATCGACCGGCTGCAGGCGGTGATCGAGGAGTTCTCACTCTCGCAGGTGATCTGCTGGTTCGATCAGGGCGGCATGCTGCCGCGCGCACAGGTCGAGGCCACGATGCGGCGGTTCGCCGAGCAGGTCATGCCCAAGCTTCGGTGAGGACCGGCGCCCAGTACCGCGAGACCCTCCGCGCCGGCCGCCGGGTGTGGGTCGTGGGCGAGGGGCTCATCGACGACGTGACCGTGCACCCGGCCACCCGCGCGATGGTGGACGAGTACGCCGCGTGGTACGACCGCCACCACGATCCCGCGTGGCAGGACGTGCTGCTGACCCCGCCCGACGCCAGCGGCGGGCGCGCGCCGTGGGCCTTCGCGCTGCCCCGGACCGCGGCCGACCTGCGGGCGATGGGCCGGAGCTACGCGGCGACCATCTTCCTCACCGCCGGCAACATGACCCACACCCCGGGGTACGGCAACCTCATCGCGCTCGGCATCCACGACGTGGTCAGCCAGCGCCAGGTCTCGGCCGAGCAGATCGCCAGCGCGGCCGCGTATCGCGACTCGATCGCCCGCACCGGGCGGTTCCTGACGTTCTCGGCGGGCGCGGCCACCATCGGCTTCCGCCTGCGCGAGGATCCCGCGGATCGGGCCGCGCTCCGCATCGTCCGCGAGAGCGGTGCCGGTGTCGTGCTGACCGGCAAGGTCGGCATGCACACGAGCCCGGTCTTCGCCGAGGACGTCTACGTCGGCGCGCACTGTGGGGTGGACCGCGACGGCCACCGGGCCACGTTCGTGGTGCCGGTGAACGCGCCCGGCGTCACCGTGCTGTGCCGGAAGATCTCCGCCCGCCACTCGAACCCGTTCCTCGCGCCGCTCAGCAGCCGCTTCGACGAGCTGGACGGGCAGATGTGGCTCGAGGACGTGCTGGTGCCCTGGGACCGCGTGTTCCTCACCGAGGCGTCGCCCGATCCGATCGCGGCGTGGTGCTTCTGGCACCAGCTCTACGCGTGGCTGGCCAAGGCCGAGTTCACGCTCGGGCTGGCGCTGGCGTGCGCGCACGCGATGGGGTTGAAGGACCACGAGCCGACCATCGAGTACCTGATCGACCTGGTCGTCGACGTGCAGACGGTGCGGAGCTGCCAGACCGCGGCCGAGCTCGACCCGGACCGGTCGGAGGCCGGCTACTGCATGCCGGGGCGCGTCCACGTGGCGGCGGGCAGCATCGCCATGCAGAAGGCGCGGCAACGGATGGCGGAAATACTCCGTATCGTCCCCGGCTCGTCGCTGGTGGTGGCGCCGTCGGACAAGGACCTCACCTCACCCGAGGTCGCGGCGGGACTCGAGGAGTCCTTCGGTGGCGGCGAGTACACCGCGCTGCAGCGCGCGGCGCTGCTGCAGCTGGCCGCCGATCACGTGGCCTCGGCGCTGGATGGACGTGAGTCCGCCTTCGAGCTGCACGCCAACGGCGGGATGCCGGCCTGGCGCGGCCGCCTGCGCCGCGCCTTCGCCAGCTACAACGACCTGGCCAACGGCGTCCTGCGCGCGCTCGATCTGGAGATGCCCGCGATCGACCTGGACAGCCTCCGCCAGATCGCCCTCCCGCAGCGCCGCCCCGTCACTCCCCCCCGCGGCGTCTGATCGGGGTCAGGTCTTACATTGCGACATTTTCGCTGCTTAGCGACGACGTCGCCTCTCGCACCAAAAAATGTCGCAATGTAAGACCTGACCCCAGGTTATTTGCCGTCGAGGGCGGTGAGGGTGGAGTAGTCGGCGGTGGAGCCGTGGCCGCCCGCGAACCTCACGGGCTGGATGCCCGCCTTCTTCACGCCCGCCACCAGCGCGGCCTGCGCCGGGTTCAGCTTGTCGCCCAGCGGGGCGCCCGGGCTCCAGATGTCGGTGACGAAGGCGAGCTTCTGGTCCACGACGTAGCCGATCATCATGCCATCGGCGTGCGGATTAGGTGCGATGACGTAGGCCTCGACCGAGCGCTGGCCGTCGGTGACCGTCCACTTGTCGGCCACCTCCACGATCGGCGTGCGGCTCAGGTCCTGGGGGCCCAGGTCCGGGTTGCGGGTGAACGGCGCGGCCAGGACGCGCTTCCAGTGCTCGGCGGTGCCCTTGCCGGTCACGATGGTCGCCCCGTCGGCCGCGTAGGCGCGCAGACCGCCAGTGTGGTCCATGTGGTGATGGGTGAGCACCAGGTACTTCACCGGCTTCTTGAGGTACTTGGCGTGCGCGGCGCTGAGCGTCCAGTTCGACTGCCAGTCCGACACCGGCGCGTCGAACACGATGAGGTAGTCCTTCATCTCGACGATCAGGCTGTTGTGCGAGCCGCCCACCACGTGCTGCACGCCCGGACCCAGCTCCGCGAGCCGCAAGCCTCTCGAGGCCCGGGTGTCGTAGCTCGGCTGGTCGGAATCGAGATAGACGCCGATGAACTGCCGACGGAGCACCCACTGGTAGGGCACGCGCTCGGTCGCCGGCTTGGGTGCGCCGGTGAGGTACTGCGCGGGGATCTGGAGCCGATCCGCGGCGATCGGCGCGTTCACCCGCGTCTCGCTGATCTTGGTCTCCATCACCATCCGCTCGTTCAGCTCGTAGGTGCGGGTCGTGGCGACGCGCACGCCCTCCACCACCTGCCAGTCCGCCAGCACCAGATCGTAGGTGACGTCGCCCCAGACGTTGTCGTAGTCGAGCGAGCGGACGCGCGCGGGCAGGCCTGTCGAGGGATCGAACATCACGATGAGCGTCTGCGCGCCCACCCGGTAGGCGGCGGCCTTGTAGGTGACGCCGCGGACGGTGACGTCGGGAGTGTCCGACACCCGCTCGGGATGCTGCGCCATCTCGGATGCCAGCAGCGGCGAGCTGCGCACCAGCTCGCGCTGCGAGGCGGCCAGCCGGAGGCCGGACATGGTGTGGGCGGGCGGGTTCGCTTCCTGGCTCTGCTTGGTGCGGCTGTTGCTGTCGATGCCGGCCACGTAGCCGGCCTCGGCGGTCACGACCTCGCTGAAGGTGAACTTGCGGGGCGACGAGTCCTGGAAGTCGCGGACCCAGTCGGTCCGCGTCACGCGCATGGTCACGTCGGTGACCGACTCCATGGTCGCCTGGCTGGCGAAGCGCATCTCCCCGCCGGCGGCGACGGATTGCTCGGGCTCCCACTGGCGCACGGTGCCCTTCTGCGAGATCGTCTTCACCTTGGCGACGGCGTCGGTGCCGCCCTGGGCGGAGACGGCCCGGGCGACGTGGTCGCGTCCGCCTCCCGACATGGAGGCGCACGCCACGACGACCATCGCGATGACCAGCGACAGCGCAAGCATCGTTCCGGCACGCTTCATAGGGGTTCCTCCGGCGAGGGTGTGGCGAGTCCTGGGTCGGCACAGTATAGCCGAGGTCAATGCCCCGGGCGGCGTCTTGGGATAGGATAGGCCCCCGGCGGCTCGGACGGTGCCCCGGTCGCCCCTCGTCCGGACCGACCGCGTGATCGACCAGTGGAGGGAGACGCGCATGAGCGAGCGAGAGCTGACGTACGGTGAAGCGGTCAAGGAAGCCATCGCCGAGGAGATGCGGCGCGATCCGCGGGTCTTCCTCATCGGCGAGGACGTGGCCGAGGCCGGACATCCCTTCAAGACCCTGGTCGGTCTCGTGCAGGAGTTCGGCACCGAGCGCATCATCGACACGCCGATCTCCGAGCCCGGCTACGCGGGCATCGGGGTGGGCGCGGCGATGACCGGCATGCGGCCGGTTGTCGACGTGATGTTCGGTGATTTCATCACGCTGACCATGGACCAGATGGTGAACCAGGCCGCCAAGGCGCACTACATGTCGGGCGGCAAGATCAAGGTGCCGATCGTGTTCCGCACCACGCTCGGGGCCACCCGGCGGTCGGCCGCTCAGCACTCCCAGTCGCTCCACGCCTGGGTGAGCCACATCCCCGGGTTGAAGGTCGCGCTGCCCTCGGGACCCTACGAGGCCAAGGGCCTGATGAAGACCGCGATCCGCGACGACAGCCCGGTGGTGATCTTCGAGGACAAGATGATGTACCGGGTGAAGGGGCCGGTGCCCGAGGGCGACTACACGATCCCGTTCGGGGTGGCCGAGATCAAGCGAGCGGGGCGGGACATCACGATCGTGGCCACCAGCAGCATGGTCCCAATTTCACTAGGGGCCGCAAAGCTTCTGGAAGACATCGGCATCAGCGCGGAGGTGATCGACCCGCGCACCACATGGCCGCTCGACAAGCAGACGCTGATCGACTCGGCCAGGAAGACCTCGCGCGCGCTGGTGGTCGACGAGGGCTACGAGCGCTACGGGGTGACCGCGGAGATCGCCTCGGTGATCGCCGACGGGGCGTTCTACCATCTCGACGCGCCGGTGAAGCGCCTGGGCGCCATGGACGTGCCGGTTCCCTTCTCGCCGGTGCTGGAGGACCTCACGGTGCCGTCCGAGAAGACGGTCTTCGAGGCCGCCCGCGCCCTATGCCGCCGCTAGCGTTCGCCGACTCTCTCCCCCTCCCCTATGGGGAGAGGGCAGGGTGAGGGGTGGAGTGAACGGTTGACGATGCCCACCAACGTCATCATGCCCGCGCTGGAGCTGGCGCAGGAGACCGGCAAGGTCCTGCGCTGGATGAAAGCGCCCGGCGACACGGTGCGGAAGGGCGAGCCCATCGTGGAGATCGAGACCGACAAGGTCACGGTTGAGATCGAGGCGCCCGCCTCGGGCATCCTCCGCGACGTGACCGCGCGGGAGGGGGACATCGTCCCGGTCGGCCAGACCATCGCCGTTATCGCGACCACCACCGAATCCCCCGCTCCCGCCGGCACCCCCGACTCCCGGGGCAGCCGCAGCTCCTCCCTCTCCCCCCCGGGGAGAGGGCAGGGTGAGGGGACGGATGTCGCCGACGGCAAGGTGAAGGCCTCCCCCCTCGCGCGCCGCATCGCCGAGGAGCACGGCGTCGACCTCACCCGCATCAGGACCGCCACCGGCAAGATCGAGAAGGCCGATGTCCTCGCCTACGTGGAGGGGCTCCAGCCCGCGGGCAACGGCGGGCCCGGGCGACTGGTCCCCGCCTCGCCCAAGGCGCGGCGGCTCGCCACGGAGCGCGGGATCGATCTGCGTGCGCTGAAGGGGTCGGGGCCGGGCGGGGCTGTGCTGGCGATCGATGTGCCCGAGCGCATCCTCGCCGTCGGCGCGACTGAGCCCCTCACCACCGGGCCGCTCACCACCACGCCCCTCACCCTGCCCTCTCCCCAGAGGGGAGAGGGTGGCAGCGGGGCGGCCCGGAGGGGAGAAGGAAAAGGCGTGGGGACGGTGTGGCGGATCATGGCGGAGCGCATGACCGCGTCGTGGACCAGCGCGCCGCACTTCTACCTGGTGCGCGAGGTCAACGTCGCGCGCCTGCGCTCGTGGCTCGAGGCGGCGCGCAAGCAGACCGGCGCCCGCATCACCTACACGGATCTGCTGATCAAGCTCGTGGCCGCGACCCTCGTGCAGCATCCCCGCGTCAACGTCTCATGGCGCGACGGCGCGCTCGAAACCCACGCCGAGATCAACGTGGGCCTGGCGGTGGCCATCGAGGACGGCCTCGTGGTGCCGGTGATCCATCGCGCCGACACGCTCGGTCTGAAGGACATCGCGGCGCGCCGCGAGGACGTGGTGGCCCGCGCCCAGGCGGGCCGGCTGCGCTCCGCCGACATCCAGGGCGGCGTGTTCACGATCAGCAACCTCGGCATGTTCGGGGTCGACGCGTTCAGCGCCATCGTCAACCCGCCGCAGGCCGCGATCCTGGCCGTCGGCCGCATCGCCGACCGCGTGGTGCCGGTCGCGGGCCAGCCCGCGGTGCAGCCGACCATGGTGCTCACGCTGTCCTGCGATCATCGCGCCCTCGACGGCGCGCGCGGCGCTCGCTTCCTGGGCGCGCTCGCGGATCTGATCGAGGAGCCGCTCACCCTTCTCGCCTGAGGAAGCCATGGCGCTGACCGACCGTTACGGATTGACCGTTTCGACCACCTCCCCGACAGCGCGGGACCGCTTCCAGGACGGCATGGACCGCCTGCTCGCCTACGCGCCCGGCGCCGAAGACGCGCTCGCCGAAGCGCTCGCCACCGATCCCGGCCTCTCGGTGGCCCACGCGGGCGTGTCGCTGCTCGCGCTGGTGCAGGGGGACGCCGCGACCGCACGCGAGGCGATCGGCCGCGCCCGGGACACGGTGGCCGGCGCGACCCGGCGCGAGCGGCAGCAGATCGAGGCGCTCTCGGCCTTCGTGGGCGGCGACAGCGCGCGCGGCTTTCAGCTGGTGGACGAGCACGTGGCCGAGTTCCCGCGCGACGCGGTGCTCGTTAACCAGGCCAGCAGCGCGATCGCCCTCGCCGGCCGCGCCGACCGGGAGCAGCACCGGGTGGCTTTCCTCGAGCGGCTCGCGCCCGCGTACGGCGACGACTGGTGGTTTCAGTCCGCGCTGTCCTTCACCTACCACGAGGTCGACCGCTTCGAGGAGGCCCGGCGCCTGTCCGAGGCCTCCCTCCGGGGGTATCCGGCCAATGCCAGCGCCGCGCACAACCTGGCCCACATCGCGCTCGAGACGCTCGCCATCGACGCGGGCGCCGCGTTTCTCGACCAGTGGATGACCGGCTACGATCGGCGCGCCCACTTCCATTGTCATCTCGCCTGGCACCAGGCGATGTTCGCGCTGCACGAAGGCCGCTACGGCCACGCGCTCGAGATCTTCGACCGCGACATCATCGGCGCGAGCAATCCCCGGTCCACCATGACCGACGGTTCTGCACTGTTGTGGCGCGTCCGGCTGGACCGGGCGAGCGAGCGGCCGCTGCCGTGGCGGGCGCTGGCGGACATCGCGGGGCGTGTGTCGCGTCCCGGCTATCTCTTCGGCGAGGCCCACGCCGCGCTCGCCTATGCGGCCTGCGGTGATCAGGGCGCGCTCACGCGTCTCCGGGATGGCCTGCGCGCGCTCGATGCCAAGGGTCATCCCTTCGCGGGCCGCGTGGTGCTGCCGCTGGTGGAGGGGACGGCCGCCTTCGCGGCGGGCGATTTCGCCGGGGCGCTGCGCCACTTCGAGCCGGTGGAGGCCGAGATGCACCGCATCGGGGGCAGCCACGCGCAGTGGGAGATCTTCGAGGAGACGATGATCGTCTGCTACCTGGAGCTCGAGCGCTACGACGACGCCACGCGCCTGGTGCGCCGGCGCCTCGACCGGCGGGCCTCGCCGCGCGATCGCCGGTGGCTCGACCGGGCGCGCGCCGGCCGGACCGCGACGGCGTGATGGCCAGACTGACCCTCGACGTCAACGGCGCGACCCGGGAGGTCGACTCCGACGATCCCGACATCCCGCTGCTCTACGTGCTGCGGAACGATCTGGGGCTGACCGGCACCCACTTCGGCTGCGGCCTGGCTCAGTGCGGCGCTTGCACGGTGTTGGTGGACGGCCGCGCGGTGCGCTCGTGCATGGCCCCCGCGCAGTCCGTGGCCGGCCAGAAGATCGTGACCATCGAGGGCCTGGGCTCCCCCGAGCGGCCCGATCCGCTGCAGGCCGCGTTCATCGCGGAGCAGGCCGCGCAGTGCGGCTACTGCACCGCCGGCATGGTGATGAGCGCCCGCGCCCTGCTCGCGCAGACGCCCCGGCCGACCGAGCAGCAGGTGCGCGAGGCGCTGGCCGGCAACCTGTGCCGCTGCGGCAGCCACGCGCGCGTCATCCGCGCGGTGCTCCGCGCCGGCGGCGCGTCGGGCAACCGCTGAGATGGCCCCGCCGGTCTCGCGGCGGAGCTTTCTCGCCACCACCCTGGCCGCCGGCTCAGTGCTGATCGTCGGCGGCCTCGACGGCCCCGCCCGCCTCGACGCGCAGTCCATTCCCGACGCCGACCGGTTCCTCGGCAAGTCGCTGGCTCCGGACGCGGTGGATTCGATCATCGCGATCGGGCGCGACGGCAGGGTCACCATCTTCGTGGGCCGGGTGGACCTCGGCACCGGCTCGCGGATCGCGATGCGCCAGATCGCGGGCGAGGAGCTGGACGTGGCGCCCGAGCGCATCGCGATGATCGAGGGCGACACCGGGCTCACGCCCAATCAGGGCGGCACCGGCGGCAGCTACGGCGTGGCCCGTGGCGGCGTGCAGCTGCGCCGCGCCGCCGCCACCGCGCGGCAGGCGCTGATCGGCCTGGCCGCGCAACGGCTCGTCCGGCCCGCCGCCGATCTGGAAGCTGCCGACGGCGCGGTGCGGGTCCGAGACGGCAGCGCCTCGGTCGGCTACGGCGAGCTGATCGGCGATCGCACGTTCAACCTGAAGGTGGACGCGGCGGCTCCGCTCAAGCCGTCCGACCGCTTCCGCTTCATCGGGCGCTCGCTGCCGCGGCCCGACGTGCCGGAGAAGGTGACCGGACACCATCGCTACCTCCAGGACCTGACGCTGCCGGGCCTGCTCCACGCCCGCGTGATCCGGCCGCCCGCCCTCGGGGCCACGCTGCAGTCGGTGGACGAGTCGTCGATCGCGGGCCTCGGCGGCGCTCGCGTGGTGCGCATCCAGTCCTTCCTCGCGGTGCTGGCCGAGCGCGAGTGGGACGCCATACGGGCGGCGCGCGCGATCCGGACGCAGTGGAGCGCGGGCACGGGTCTGCCCAATCACGCGCGCGAGTTCGACCTCATGCGAGCGGGCCGGATCGAGCGGGACCAGGAGGTGACCAGGCGCGGGGATCTGAGCGCGCTGGGCGCTCCGCCGTCCGGCGCGCGGACGCTCGCGGCCACCTATCGCTGGCCCATGCAGACCCACGGCTCCATCGGGCCGTCGTGCGGCGTGGCCGATGTGCGGGCGGATCGGATCACGGTGTGGACCGCCTCGCAGAACGTCCACGGCCTGCAGAACACGGTGGCCCGCGCGCTCGGGGTGGAGCGCGGCCGGGCGCGCATCATCTATATGGACGGCGCCGGCTCCTACGGGGCCAACGGCGCGGACGACGCGGCGATGGAGGCCGCGCTGCTGTCCCGCGCGGTGGGGCGGCCGGTGCGCGTGCAGTGGGGCCGGCAGGAGGAGCACGGGCTCGACCCGAAGGGCCCGGCGCAGATGCTCGACCTGCGCGCCGCGGTCGACAAGGACGGCGAGATCGTGGCGTGGGAGACGCAGGCGTGGCTGCCCATCGCCACCGCCAATCTGCCGCACATCCCGCTGCTGTCCCTCGACGCCGCCGGCATCCCGCAGACGCCGGGACGCTCGACCGGCCTCATCTACCAGAACATCGACCCGCCCTACGCGATGCCGAACCTCAACGCGGTCGTGCACTGGGTCGCGGACGCGCCGCTGCGCACGTCGCCCCTGCGCGCGCCGGGCAAGATCGCCAACACCTTCGCGGTGGAGTCGTTCACCGACGAGATCGCGGCGCTGGCCCGCGTCGATCCGCTGGAGTTCCGTCTCCGTCGCCTGTCCAATCCGCGCGGCGTCGAGGTGCTGAAGAAGGTGGCCGCCCGCATGGGCTGGCAGCCGCGGCCTTCGCCCCGGCCGGTCGACCGCCGCGCGGCGGTGCTCACCGGGCGCGGGCTCGCCTACGTGCACTACAAGCACGAGGAGACCATCGTCGCCATGGGCATGGAGGTCTCGGTGGAGCGCGCCACCGGCCGCATCCGGGTGACCCGGGTGGTCGCGTCCCAGGACTGCGGGCTGATGATCAACCCGGACTGCGTGCAGGCGCAGCTCGAGGGCAACATCCTGCAGACGCTGTCGCGCACGCTGCACGAGGAGGTCGTCTACGATCGCGACCGCGTGACCACGGTGGACTGGGCCAGCTATCCGATCCTGACGTTCCCGGAGGTGCCCCGGCTCGAGTTCGAGCTGATCCAGCGCCTCGACCAGCCGCCTCTCGGCGCGGGCGAGGCCGCGTCCACCCCGGTCGGCGCCGCGCTGGCCAACGCGGTGTTCGACGCCACCGGGGTGCGCCTGCGCACCATCCCGTTCCGTCCCGAGCGGATGAAAGCCGCGCTCGCCGGCAAATCGTGATGGAGATCCGCCGGCTCGGGCCGCAGATCGGCGTCGAGATCCTGGGTGTGGACGTTCGCCGGCTCGACGACGCGGACTTCGCCCGCATCTACCGGGCCTGGCTCGATCACAACGTGGCGGTGGTGCCGGGCCAGACGCTCGAGATCGGCGAGTTCCTCGCCTACAGCCGTCGGTTCGGCGTGGTGGTGCCGCACCCGTCGAAGAGCACGCGGCATCCGGAGCACCCGGAGATCACTCTCCTCGGAGTGAACAAGTTCGGTCCCGACGGCGCGCTCGACCTGGCGATCTACCGGCGCGGGGCCGAGGGTTGGCACACCGACGGCGCCTACGATCAGGAGCCCTTCAAGGCCACCCAGCTCTACGCCCTGGCCGTCCCGAGCCGCGGCGGCGACACCCACTTCGCGAGCATGTACGCGGCCTACGACGCGCTGCCGGCGCGCCTCCAGCAGCGGCTCGCGGGGCACGAGGGTGCCTTCACCTACGGCGGCCGCAAGAAGGCCACCGCACTGCTGAACGAGGAGGACCGTGACTGGACGCCGGTCTTCCATCCGATCGTCCGCACCCATCCCGAGACGGGCCGCCGGGGCCTCTACTTCGACCCGGGCAAGATTCTCTATATCGACGGCATGGACCGGGCCGAGAGCGACGCGTTGATCGACGAGCTGACCGAGCGCATGATCCAGCCCGAGGGGCAGTACACGCATCGGTGGCGAGTGGGCGATATTGTCATCTGGGACAATCGCTGCTCGTACCACCGGGCGGCGGGCGACTATCCCCCGGAAGAGGACCGGATCCACTGGCGGGTCTCGATCAAGGAGCGGACATGAACGTCGTCGCGCGGATGGTCACGCAGGAGCAGGACGGCATCCCCGGCTACATGGCCCATCCCGACGTCCCCGGCCGGCGCCCGGGCATCCTCATGGTCCACCACGCCCACGGGATCACCGCCGACTACAAGATCGACGCCTATCGCCTGGCCTGCCTGGGCTTCAACGTGCTGGCGCCCGATCTGTTCAACATGTTCGGCATCGCGGGCACCACCCACATCGGCATGGGCGCGGATCTGCAGGCCAAGCACGGGGACGACGAGTTCCTGGGCAAGATGGACGAGGCGTGGCGCTACCTGATCGACCGCATGGGCACCGATCCGGCGCGCACCGGCTGCATCGGCCACTGCATGGGCGGGCGCCTGCTGATCCCGTTCGCGGCCGATCACCCGTCGGTGAAGGCCATCGTGCTGTACTACCCCTCGGTGCGCGACGAGCCGGAGACCTCGCACCGTCCGCGCCACGCCTTCCACCTGGCCAGGACGCTCCAGTGCGCGAGCCTGGTGTTCGCGGCGGGCCAGGACTACATCGCCACGCCCGCGATCCAGGGCCCGCTCTGGCAGGCCTTCCTCGCCAACGGCCGGTTCGTGGAGTGGCACTTCTTCTCCGACGCCCAGCACGGTTTCCGTCATCCCGACAACCCGGGCTTTCAGCCCTACTACGCCGATCTGGCGTGGCCGCTCACCACCGCGTTCCTGCAGCGCACCGTTTGACGCGCCTTGCTCTAAAAGGAGAGCCGACATGTCCGAGCCCAAGCAGAAGTTCAGCGCCAGCCTCGCCAAGGACGCCGTCTACCAGACCGGCCTCCGGAGCTTCATGGAGTACCGCGATCTGGGAATCGCCGACGCCACCCACGGCAAGATGCGCGCGCACGTCATCCGCGTGAAGCAGGGCGGCGACACGCACGATCTCCACACCACCGGCCTGCACAAGCACGAGTGCGACTTCCAGATGTTCTACGTCCTGAAGGGCACGATCAAGTTCATCTACGAGGGCGAGGGCGAGCGCACCTTCGGCCCCGGCGACTGCGTGCTGCAGCCCGCGGGCATCGTGCACAACGAGCTCGAGTGCACTGACGATCTGGAGGTGCTCGAGATCTACTCGCCTGCGGTGCACCCGACGGTCGTGGTGGAGAAGATGCCGGAGACCGCCGCGGCCGCGCGCTAGACCTTAACCCCTCACCCGGCCCTCTCCCCAAAGGGGAGAGGGGAATGACATGCATAGTCTGATGAACCCTCTCCCCCGTGGGGAGAGGGCCGGGTGAGGGGTTCTTCCAACCAAGGACACCGAGGCCAATATGCCCATGCGCAAGACCATCACCGGCACCGGCGGCATGCTGCTGCTCCAGACGCTCAAGGACGCGGGCGTGGAGTACCTCTTCACCAACCCGGGCTCCGCCGAGACCGGCCTCTTCGCCGCCATCGCGGAAGACGGCGACAACCGGTTGGTCGTCGGCAAGCACGAAGGGCTGGTGGCCGCGATGGCCGACGGCTACCACCGGGTCAGCGGCAAGGTGGGTGTGGTCATCGCGCACGTGATGGGTGGCTCCTACCAGCTGGCCGGCCAGCTCTTCAATGCGCAGGTCGCGGGCTCATCGTTGCTGGTGATCGCGGGCGACTGGGCTTCGGAGCTGCAGGACTACCGCGGCCTGGCCCCGTTCCCCGGGCTGAGCCAGGCCGAGTCGATGCGGCCGATCACGAAGGAAGCGCGCTGCGCCTACCAGGTGCACACCAATCCCAAGGCCATCAGCGTGGCCACGATTCGGGCGCTGCGGGAGGCGACCACGCCGCCGACGGGGCCGGTGTACCTCTCGATCAGCGCCGAGCTGCTGCACACCGAGGGGCTCGAGGCCACCATCGGCGAGGACGCACGCTACGAGATCGAGCGGCCGGGGCCGGCGCGGCCGAAGACCATCGAGGCGATCGCCAAACGCCTCGGCGAGGCCACGTGCCCGGTGCTGATGTTCGGCGACGACGTCTGGCGCACCGGCGCGGCCGCGGAGGCCGTCGCGCTGGCCGAGGCGCTGGAGGCGCCGGTCTTCGCGAGCCGGCAGATCTTCCCGAACTTCCCCACGCGGCACCCGCTCTTCTGCGGCAATTACCCGGTGCCGAAAGACTTCATCAAGATCACCGGGCTCGAGCCGGATCTGATCTTCCTGGTCGGCTGCCAGGGCGTGCACGGCAGCGTGAACGAGCCGGCGACCATGCAGATCGGGCCCAACCCGCTCTTGATGGGGCGGCACTATCCGCTGGATTTGGCCGCGCAGTGCGAGCTGAAGGACACGCTGGCGGGCATCACCCAGGCCCTCGGCCGGCTGCACGGCGACAAGGCATCCGCGTGGGCGCGCCAGCGCGGCAAGGTGCGCGCGTTCGCGGCCAATCTGATCGAGCGCGAGGAGAAGCTGGCCCGCGAGCACGAGCACGACATCCCGGTGCACCCGGCGGTGCTGGAGGCGCAGCTGGCCGCGGTGCTACCCAGGAACACGGTGATGGTGCACGAGAGCTCCACCGCGCGCCTGACGCTCCTGCCCTTCGGCCACGGCGGCATGACGTGGACCCGCAGCGGCGGCGGTTCGCTCGGCTTCGGGGTCGGGGCGGCGATCGGGGCCAAGATCGCGGCGGGGCGCGAGCGCCCGGTCATCTTGCACCTGGGCGACGGCGCGCTTGGCTACAGCGCCTCCGGCTTCTGGTCCATGGCCCGCTACAACACCGCGATCCTCACCATCGTGTCGAACAACGAGAGCTACCAGATCGTGCGCCACAACTGGGCGCGCGAGATGCCCGACGCCAAGATGATCCGCGAGGGCAAGTACCCCGGCCTCTGGCTGAGCGCGCCCCCGGTGGACTACGTGGCGCTGGCGCGCTCGCAGGGCGTGGACGGCGAGGCGGTGACGACCGTGAAGGACCTGGAGCCGGCGCTCCGCCGCGGGATGGACAAGATCACCCGCGAGAACCGCCCGTACCTGATCGAGGTGGCGGTGGCGCGCGAGGGCATCGGCGCCGACTCCACCTGGTACCAGGACTGGCAGCTCTAGGGCCGGATTACCGCGAGGCGTTCGACGCGGGCTACCGCGTGTGGCTCAGCGCGCGGCGAGCCATCTCCGGCACCGCAATCGCGACGAAGTAGCTGGCTGGATACAGGTAGTCCCGGCCGGACTCATCGACCACGCGAATGAGCCCGTGCCTGCTCGCTCCGGCGTCATCGAGCCGCCGGTAGATCTTCTTCCGCTCCAGCGACGCCGCATAGCCTCGGTTCTTCACGCACAGGACGTATCGCGGCCGAGCGCCATGTCCGGCCACGTCACTCCGCTTCGAAGAAGCGCTTGATCTTGAGGTCTTTCTTTCCAACGCCGTGTGCTTCATACCAGTGGATCTCCGCATGGCAGATAGTACCATCGCGGAGGCGGACGCGAGCCCACCCCTTCCTCTTCACCCAGTGCCCAGGCCCGTAGCGCCTCCGCAGTCGATGGATCTCGCGAATCGCCCGTCCAGCCGCGATCGTCTGCACGTCGATGATCCGGCCGAGCACGACGAATGGTTGCACGTCTGCTCGTAACCGCGATTGGGTGGCGCATCAAGAGTCGACAGAACATGACGCCTGCGCGCAGGGCACCGTCGCGATCGATGACCAGGTCGGCGACCCGACCGCCTGGCAGTTTCGGGATCCAGCGGCGCTGACCGCCCGGAGGCAGTATGTGACGGCAGTCGTTCGGCAACGGCTTCACCAACGCGGCTGTCGTCAGCGGATGCTCATCGCATACCAGCAGTGTTGTGCCATCTGTCGGCTGCGCCATGAGGAGCTGTTGGAGGCGTCTCACATTCTACCGGATGGGCATCCGCTCGGCGAGCCGATCGTTCCCCAATGGCCTCGCGCTCTGCAAGCTGCACCACGCCGCATTCGATTCGTACATCATCGGGGTCTCGCCGGACCTCCAGGTCAAAGTGCGCCTGGACGTGCTCGAGGAGATCGACGGTCCGATGCTTCTACACGGACTGCAGGGGTTCCAGGATC
>Ga0081455_10003830_pt1 | contig 17162 bp, 17 predicted proteins | sample TabmetS3T2R1_FD_70207 | JGI IMG/M metagenome (GOLD analysis project Ga0081455, IMG submission 70207) | Tabebuia heterophylla rhizosphere microbial communities from the University of Puerto Rico - S3T2R1 | ecosystem: Host-associated > Plants > Roots > Rhizosphere ...
GGCGCGGTGGTCGCCGCGGGTGCGCCGGCGGCGGTCGGGGCAGGCCCGGTCCGCGAATCCGGCCGGGCCACCAGCAGTACGCCGCCGAGGATGCCGGCCACCAGCGCGGCCGACCCCAGCACCGCCCCGACCCGGTGCCGCCGCCGCAGCCCCCCGGCCCGGGTGCGCGCCGCCTCCGCGGTCAGCGTGGCGCGCTGGGCGCCGTCGTCGGCCACCCGCTCCAGCAGTGCGGGAAGGTCATCCATGGTCAGCCTCCTCAGACAGCAGCCGGGCGAGCGCCGCGCGGCCGCGGGACAACCGGGCCTTGACGGTCCCGGTCGGGGTGTCGGTCTGACTGGCGACCTGGTCGACGCTGAGGCCGACGAGGTGGTGCAGCACGATCGCGACCCGCTGCTCCACCGGGATCCGGCGCAGCGCGGCCACCACGGCCACGGTGTCCGGAGACGGCTCGGCCACCGGCTGCGGCGCACCGACCCGGCTCAACGCCCGCCGGCCCGCGCGCATCCGGCGGAACCTGCTGGTGGCCAGCCGGATCGCCGTCACCCGCACCCAGCCCACCGGGTCCGGGTGCTGCGACACCGCGGGCCACCGCAGCCACGCCTTCGCGAACGCCTCCTGCAGGCAGTCCTGCGCCTCGGCCAGGTCACCGGTCACCGCGTACACCTGGCCGACCAGCCGGGCCGCGTGCGCCGCGAAGAACCCGTCGAAGGTCCCGGTCACCGCCTGCCGCGTCCGCAGCCCATCCACGTACGCCCCTCCCGTCGTCGCCAGTCACCTGGTTACGCACGGGGACACCGCGCCGGTTGCACCCGGTTCAGTCGCGCCGGAACTCGGCCACCCAGCGGTCGGACACCGCCTCGACCCGTACGGCCGTCAGGTCGCCGCTGCCGAAGGCGTCGATCTCCGCGCGGGTCAGCGGCCACGGCGGCCCGCTGTCGAGGTCGCCGTCCTGCTGCCGGGCGAACACCACGAACAGCGTGCCGCCCGGCGCGACCAGGCTGGCGACCGCGGCGGTGGCCTGCTGCCGGTAGGTTCGCGGCAGCGCCTGCACGGTGTAGATCTCCACCACCAGGTCGTACGCGCCGCGCCACGCCGCGGGCAGGTCGAGCAGGTCGGCGGTGCCGAACTCGACGCCGGGGTTGCGCTCGGCCGCCAGCTTGACCGCGGTCTCGGACACGTCGAACCCCACGGTGTCATACCCCAGCGCGGCCAGGTGGCGGGCGTCGGCGCCGAGCCCACACCCCACCACGACCGCCCGCTTGCCGGTGCCGTCGCGGACGCCGGTCCACTCCACCAGCAGCGGGTTGGGGCCGCGGTCCCACGGCATGTTCACCTCGCCGGCCACCGCCCCGGCGTACAGCTGGTCGAACCAGCCGCTCGGATCCCCTGCGGCGATGGACAGTGCGGCCAGCCGGTCGGCCTGCCGCGGCCAGCCGCCGGAGGTGAGCCGCAGGATCGCCGGCACCACGGTGTCCCAGGTGGACGGTGGCGGCACCTGGTGCCCGACGCCGGGCAGGCTCAGCAGCGTGGCGTCGGGGATCTCGCGGGCCAGCGCCTGGCCGTGCGCGATCGGGAACAGCGGGTCCTCGGTCCCGTGGATCACCAGCGCCGGCACGCCGATCGTGCCGAGCCGCGGCCGGACCGGGGCCGTCCCGCCGTCTCGGGCCCGCATGTGGTTGGTGTGGGCCGCCTCGATGTCGGCCGCACGGTCGACCACCTGCCCGGCCAGCGCGCGTACCGCCGCCTCGTCGAAGTGCGCCGCCCCCTCCAGGTGCCGCTCGGCGTCCACCATGTACTCGACGACCGCGTCCCGGTCGGCCCAGTCCGGCGGGGCGAGCTGGCCGAAGTACGCCCGCAGCTCCGGCGTGGGCGGTGGCAGGTCCGCCGACCCCGGTCCCTCGGAGCTGGTCGCGATCAGGGTGAGCGAGGCGACCCGGTCAGGGAACTCCAGCGCGGCCAGCTGCGCGAGCCCGCCGCCCATGGAAATGCCCACCAGGTGGGCGGATCCGACGCCCAACACGTCCAGCAGCGCGATCACGTCGGCGGCCAGGTCCAGCCCGCTGTAGTCCGGCTCGCCCGGCGGGTAGTGCGTGGATCGCCCGGTGTCACGCGTGTCGTACCGCAGCACGAACCGCGGCCCGGCCGCCAGCCGCCGGCAGAACTCCGGCTCCCAGTAGTCCATCGAGCTGCTGGCGCCCGCCATCAGCACGATCGCCGGATCCCCCGGATCCCCGTAGGTCTCGATGCACAGCTCGACCCCGTTGACGCTGACGATCCGCTCACCCATGCCCCGAACCTACGTGATGCGGGTGACAAGTTCGTCCAGCGAGGTGATCCGGTGCGGTTCGTCGTACGGGCCGGCGTCGCAGCGGTCCAGGTGGATGGCGCGCAGGCCGGCGCGGCGGGCGGCCAGGACGTCGAGGTCGTGGTTGTCGCCGACGTGCACGGTGCGGGCGGGGGCGGCGCCGAGCCGGTCGCAGACGGTGCGGTAGGCGGCCGGGGCGGGTTTGGCCACGCCCAGGTCCTCCGCGGTGCACACCGGGCCGACCAGGGTGGCCAGGCCGACCGCGGCCAGCTTGGCGTTCTGCTGCCGGGTCGCGCCGTTGGTGAGTACGGCCGTGCGCAGGCCGAGGCCCGCCAGCTGGGCCAGCGCCGACCGCGCATCCGGGTACGCCGTCCAGGCCGACTCGTAGTGCCCGACGTACCCGGCGTACAGGGCGTCCAACTCGGCGTCCGGCAGGCCCTGGACCAGCGGCAGCACCTCGCGCAGCCGGCGGCGGCGCTGCTCGGCGAAGCCGATCTCGCCGGACCAGAACGCGCGCACGTGCCGGTCCTCGGCGGCGAACCAGGCCGCCTCGACCGCCGGGCCCGGCACGCAGCCCAGGCTCGGTAACCAGGCGGCCAGCGCGGCCCGCACCGCGCCGGCATGATCCACCAGCGTGCCGTCCAGATCCAGGATGACCGCCTCGACCCGCACAAGCCCGCATCCTCGCACCCGGCGACGCCCTCAGGAGCCGGTGGTGCCGTCCAGCAGCTCGCGCAGGATGTCGAGGTGGCCGTTGTGCCGCGCGGTCTCCTCGATGAGGTGGAAGAGGATCCAGCGCAGCGTGGCGTGCTCGCCGGTGTTCAGCGTGCGCACCGCGCGGGTGTCCAGGTCCATCGACGCGGCCACCTCGCGGTTGTGCGCGCAGACCCGCTCGTAGTCGGCCAGCAGGTCCTCCAGCGGCTGGTCGACGGCGATCCGCATCTCCCGGTCCGGGTCGTCCTCGGTCCAGGGACCCTCGTCCGGGCCACCGAGCAGGTCGACGGCCACCCAGGACTCCTCCACCCAGCGCAGGTGGTTCACCAGACCGGCGACGGTCATCAGCGGTGAGGTGGGCAGCAGCGCGCGGCGGGCGTCGTCCGCCGAGATGCCCGCGCACTTGGCGTGCACGGTCGCGCGGACGTAGTCGAGGTAGGTGGTGAGCATGGTGCGCTCGTCCCATGCCGGTGGCACGTCGGAGCGCTTCGGTGTCGCGGAGGTCATGACTGTCCTTTGTCGACAGTGACGCCCCCGGTCCGGATCAGGCTCGCTCGCCGGGAGGCGCCAGCGATGGTGTGGTGGTCAACGCGGGTGCACCTCCCTCCCTAGGTCTCGGTCCTGGCGCGCATTCTGCCCAGCACGGCCGGCGGCCCGCAACCCGATATGCGTCAGCCGATGCCGAGGTCGTGTACGTCCTGCTCCAGCGACTGCGCCACCTCCGCCGCGGCACCGCCGCCCCGCCCGAGCTCGTGGCTGAGCTCCTCCAGCTCGTTCCCGCCGGCCATCAGGGCGGTCAGCTCCTCGCGGGTGATCCCGCCGCTGGCGTAGGTGCCGATGGACCGGCCGCGCTTGAGCAGCAGGAAGTGGTCGCCCACCGGGAAGGCGTGGTGCGGGTTGTGGGTGATGAAGATGACGCCCAGCCCGCGCTCGCGCGCCTGCACGACGTACCGCAGCACGACGCCGGCCTGCTTGACGCCGAGCGCGGCGGTGGGCTCGTCCAGGATCAGCACCTTGGCGCCGAAGTGCACGGCCCGCGCGATCGCCACGCACTGCCGCTCGCCGCCGGACAGCGTGCCGATCGGCTGGTCGACATCGCGCAGGTCGATGCCCATGTCGAGCAGCTCCTGCTTGGTGGTACGCCGCATCAGGTCGGCGTCCAGCCTGCTGGTCACGCCGCGGCCCCTGCGCAGCTCCGAGCCGAGGAAGAAGTTGCGCCACACCGGCATCAGCGGCACCACGGCAAGGTCCTGGTACACCGTGGCGATGCCGCGGTCCAGCGCCTCCCGCGGCGAGGCCAACCGGACCGCCGTACCGTCCACAATGTACTCACCGCGGTCGTGCTGGTGTACGCCGGAGATGATCTTGATCAGGGTGGACTTGCCGGCGCCGTTGTCGCCCAGCACGCAGGTGACCTCGCCGGCGCGCACCGACAGCGAGATGTCCTGGAGCGAGATGACGCTGCCGAAGTACTTCCACACACCGCGCAGTTCCAGCATGGCGCTCACCTCCTTGTCTGCTCGGCGTAGCGGCGTACCAGCTGGTTGGCGAGCACTGCCAGCAGCAGCATGGCGCCCAGGAAGAACTTGAACCAGTCCGAATCCCAGCCGGCGTAGACGATCCCCTGCGAGGTCATGCCGAAGATGAGCGCCCCGAGCGAGGCGCCCACCGCCGACCCGTACCCGCCGGTGAGCAGGCAGCCGCCGATGACCGCCGCGACGATGTAGGTCAGCTCCAGCCCGAACCCGGCGTTGGCCTGGATGGAGTCCAGCCGCACCACCTGCGTGGTGCCCACGAACCAGGCGCCGAAGGCCACCATCATGAACAGCGCGATCGTCGTCCGCCTCGCCGGCACGCCCACGTTGCGGCTGGCGTTGGCGTCCCCGCCGGTGGCGAAGACCCAGTTGCCGAAGCGGGTACGGGTGAGGATCCACGAGCCGACGACGGTGAACAGCACCCACCACAGGATCGCGATCTCGAACTGCTGCCCGGCAACGGTGATGGTGGAGGCGAACACCTTCTCCGCGCCGCCGTAGAACGGCTCGTCCGACAGCCCCTGCACCTGCACGGTGTTGGTGATGAGCTTGGTCAGGCCCAGGTTCAACCCCTGCAACATCAGGAAGGTGCCGAGGGTGATGATGAACGACGGCAGGCCGGTCCGCACGACCAGGTAGCCGTTGAACAGGCCGATCGCCAGGCACACCGCCAGCGAGATCGCCATCGCCACCCACAACACCAGGTGGTACTGGATGGTGAGGATGCCGGTGGTCAGGCCGGAGGTGCCGAGCATGACGCCGGCCGACAGGTCGAAGTGGCCGCCGATCATCAGCAACGCCACCGGGACCGCCATGATCCCGATCGTCGAGGCCGGGTCGAGCCAGTTCGCGACGCCGCTCATGGAACGGAAGACATCGGACAGGATCGAGAAGAACACGAAGATGAACACGACGCCGATCAGCGCACCCAACTCGGGCTTGACCAGCAGCCGGCGCAGCAGTGCGATCCTGGCCACCCGCTCGTCGACGGGCGCGGTTGTCGCGGTCATGGCGTGACCTCCACGGGACCACGGGATCGGGAAGGGGGGTCAGGCCTTCCCGTGACACGGACGGGTCAGCGGGTGCCGGCCTCCGCCAGTGCCGCCACGGCCGCCGCGTTCTCCTTGGTGACGAAGCTCGGGCCGGTGGCCACCGGCAGGCCGCCACCCACGGTGTTCAGGTTCGACTTGTACAGCGTGAGCATGACGATCGGCAGGTAGCCCTGCACGTACGGCTGCTGGTCGACGGCGAACAGCACCTTGCCGTCCTCCACCAGCTTGGTGACATCGGAGTTCAGGTCGAACGTGCCGAGCTTGGCCGAGGATCCGGAGGACTCGATGGCACGGCTGGCCACCACGGCCATCTGCCCGCCGAGGGTGAGCACGCCGTCGATGGACTTGTCGGACTGGAGCTTTGCCTTGATGGTCGACTCGGCGCCGGTCAGGTTGTTGTTGTCCACCTGCAGGTTCTGCGCGTTGCCGCCGACACCCTTGGCCGCCGCCGCGCAGCGCGCCTCCAGGCCCACGTTGCCGGCCTCCTGGATGACGCACAGCAGCTTCTTGACCCCGGCCTCCTTGAGCTTGGCGCCGGCGGCCTCGCCCGCCTGCGACTCGCTCTGCCCGACGTGGGTCATCGCGCCGAACTCGGCCGAGCGGTCCTGGCCGGAGTTGATGGTGATGACCGGGATGCCGGCGGCCACGGCCTTCTGGATCGAGGCCTTCAGCGCGTCCGGGTTGGCCATCGACACCACCAGGCCGTCGACCTTCTGGTTGACCGCGGCGTCGATGAGCTGCGCCTGCTTCGCCGGGTTGCCGTCGCTCTGGTAGGTCACCTGGTCGCCCATGTCGGTGCCGGCCTTGGTCACCCCCGCCTTGACCACGCTCCAGAACGCGTCACCGGCCGCGCCGTGCGTCACCACCGCGATCTTGTAGTTGTACTTGCCGTTCCCGCTCGACGCGGCGGCGCTGTTGCCACCCTTGTTGTCGTTGCTGCTGGTACAGGCGGCGGTGAGTAGCGCGAGCGCTGCCACGACGGCGTACGCGCTCCTGCGGATCTTCATTGCTGACCTCCCTAGTGTGCCGTCGGAAAATGCAACTGCGCCTGCTGCGCGGGATCCGCGTGGTGCGGCCAGCGCGCGGTGACCACCTTCGCCCGGGTGTAGAACGCGACACCCTCCGGGCCGTGCACATGGGTGTCGCCGAACAGCGAAGCCTTCCAGCCGCCGAAGGAGTAGTACGCCATCGGCACCGGGATCGGCACGTTGATGCCGATCATGCCGACGGTGACCTCGCGCTGGAAGCGACGCGCCGCTTCGCCGCTGGAGGTGAACAGCGCCGTCCCGTTCCCGTACGGGTTGGCGTTCACCAGCTCGATCGCCTGCTGCTCGGTGTCGGCGCGCAGCACGACCAGGACCGGGCCGAACAGCTCCTCCCGGTAGACCTCCATCTCGGCGCTGACCCGGTCGAACAGGCTCGGGCCGAGGTAGAAGCCGTCCGGGTGGTCCTCGACAGTACGGTCGCGGCCGTCCACGACCAGGGTCGCGCCGGCCTCGACGCCGCCGGTGGTCGCGGTACGGATCCGCTGCCGGGCCTGCTCGGTCACCACCGGTCCCATCTGGCTGGCCGGGTCGCTGCCCGGCCCGACCGTGATGGCCTCGGCGCGCTCCTTCAGCTTGGCCACCAGGGGATCCGCGGCGGCGCCGACCGCGACCACGGCGGAGACGGCCATGCAGCGCTGGCCGGCGCTGCCGTACGCGGCGGCGGTCAGCTGCTCGGCGGCGTGGTCCAGGTCGGCGTCCGGCAGCACGACCGCGTGGTTCTTCGCCCCGCCGAGCGCCTGCACCCGCTTGCCCACCTGGGAGCCGCGCTGGTGCACGTACCGCGCGATCGGGGTGGAGCCGACGAAGGAGACCGCGGCGATGTCGGGGTGGTCGAGGATCGCGTCCACCGCCTCCTTGTCGCCGTGCACGACGTTGAACACCCCGTCCGGCAGCCCGGCGTCGGCGTACAGCTGGGCGACGAACACCGACGCCGACGGGTCCCGCTCGCTCGGCTTGAGCACGAAGGCGTTGCCGCAGGCGATCGCGACCGGGTGCATCCACAGCGGCACCATGGCCGGGAAGTTGAACGGCGTGATGCCGGCGACCACGCCCAGCGGCTGCCGGAAGCTGTAGGAGTCGACGTTCGCCGAGACCTGGTCGGAGTAGCCGCCCTTGAGCAGGTGCGCGATGCCGCAGGCGAATTCGACCACCTCGCGGCCGCGGACGACCTCGCCGCGGGCATCCTCCAGCACCTTGCCGTGCTCGGCGGTGATGATCCGCGCCAGGTCGGTCTCGTACCGTTCCAGCAGGTCGCGCAGCGCGAACATGAGCTTGCTCCGCCGGCTGAGCGAGGCCTGCGCCCACTCGGTCGCGGCCTTGCGCGCGCCCGCCACCGCGGTGTCCACATCGGACGGACTCGCCAGCAGCACCTGCGCGGCCTGCTCGCCGGTGGCCGGATTCCACACCGGGGCGGTCCGGGTGCCGGTGCCGCGGGCCGGCGCGCCGCCGATCCAGTGCTCGATCGTCCTCATCCGCGGCGTCCTCTCACAGGTAGTTCCGCTGGGCGCGCCGGCCGGCCTCGTACTCGGCCCTGGCCTTGCGCGTACTGTCCACACTGGACACTTCGGCCACCGGTACGTCCCACCAGGAGGCCGATCCGGGTGCCGGGGCCAGCGGGTCGGTCTCCACGTGGACGACCGTGACGCCGGCCGACCCGCGGGACCGGGCCAGCGCCGCGGTGAACTCCGCCACCGTGCCGGCGCTGGTCACCCGCGCGCCGAGGCTGGCGGCGTTGGCCGCCAGGTCCACCGGGAGCAGCGCGCCGTCCAGCTGGCCGCTGCCCTGGTCCCGGAACCGGTAGCTGGTGCCGAACCGCTGCGCGCCCACCGACTCGCTCAGCGCGCCGATCGAGGCGAACCCGTGGTTCTGCACCAGCACGATGGTCAGCGCCAGCCGCTCGGCCACCGCGGTCACGATCTCCTGCGCCATCATCAGGTACGACCCGTCGCCGACCAGCACGACCACCTCGCGGTCCGGCTCGGCCAGCTTCACCCCGACGCCGGCCGCGATCTCGTACCCCATGCAGGAGAAGCCGTACTCGACGTGGTACTGGCCGGGGCCGCTGGCCCGCCACAGCCGCTGCAGGTCGCCGGGCATGCTGCCGGCGGCGTTGATGACCGTGGTCCGGGGCGTGGCGAACCGGTTCACCGCGCCCAGGATCTCCGCCTGCGAGGGCAGCGGGGCGTGGCCCTGGTCGTACGCGCTGTCCACAGTGGAGTTCCAGGCCGCGGTCAGGCTGTCCACTGTGGACCGGTAGTCGGCGCCGGTGCGGTAGCCGGCCAGCGCGCCGGCGAGCGCGGTGAGGCCGTCGCGGGCGTCGGCGACCAGCGCGGTGGCGGCGTGCTTGCCCGCGTCGAAGCCGGTCACGTTCAGGTTGACGAACCGTACGCCCGGCTCGGCGAAGGCGGTCCGGGAGGCGGTGGTGAAGTCGCTGTAGCGGGTGCCGATGCCGAGCACCACGTCGGCCCGGGCGGCCAGCGCGTTGGCCGCCGTGCTCCCGGTGGCGCCGACCCCGCCGACCGCGAGCGGGTGGTCCCAGGGCAGCGAACCCTTGCCGGCCTGGGTTTCGGCGACCGGGATGCCGGTGGCCTCGGCGAAATCGCGCAGCGCGTCGCTGGCACCGGAGTAGATCACCCCGCCGCCGGCCACGACCAGCGGTCGGCTCGCGCCGCGCAGCACCGCGGCGGCGCGGTCCAGCGCGGCCGGCTCCGGCGCCGGCCGGGCGACGTGCCAGGTCCGCTCGGCGAACAGCTCGACCGGCCAGTCGTACGCCTGCGCCTGGACGTCCTGCGGCAGCGCCAGCGTCACCGCGCCGGTGGCCGCCGGGTCGGTGAGCGTCCGCATCGCGGCCAGCAGCGCCGCCGGCAGCTGCTCGGGCCGGTGGATGCGGTCCCAGTAGCGGGAGACCGGGCGGAAGCAGTCGTTGACCGTGGTGTCGTGGGACCCGAAGTCTTCCAGCTCCTGCAACACCGGGTTGGCGACCCGGGTGGCGAAGGTGTCGCCGGGCAGCAGCAGCACGGGGAGCCGGTTGATGGTGGCCAGCGCCGCGCCGGTCACCATGTTCGTGGCGCCCGGGCCGATCGAGGAGGTGCAGGCCAGCAGTTGCAGCCGGTTGCGGGCGCGGGCGTACCCGACCGCGGTGTGCACCATGGCCTGCTCGTTGCGGGCCAGGTGGTACGGCATGTCCGCGGCGTACTCCAGCAGTGCCTGGCCGACCCCGGCCACGTTGCCGTGCCCGAAGATGCCGAAGCAGCCGGGGATCAGCCGCTGCCGCACGCCGTCCCGCTCGGAGTACTGGTTGGCCAGGAAGCGGATCAGCGCCTGGCCGACCGTGAGCCTCATCGGTTACCCCCTATCGGTAGCCGCGGGTCCACCTGCTGGCCGGCCCAGGTCTCCCGGATCCAGGCGTGTGCCGGGTCGTCGCAGATGAGCCAGTCGCGCGTCGCCGCCGGGCCGGCCATCACGTTCAGGTAATACAGGTCGTAGCCGGGCGCCGCCATGGACGGGCCGTGCCAACCGTGCGGGATCAGCACCACATCACCCGTCCGCACCTCGGCGGTCAGCTCGCTGGTCCCGTACACCCGCTGGTACGCCGGGCCGCCGCCGGCCACCTCGAAGTAGTAGATCTCCTCCAGCGGCAGCTCGCCGGGGCGCTCCTGGTCGTGCTTGTGCGGCGGGTACGACGACCAGTTGCCGCCCGGGGTCAGCACCTCGACGGCGATCAGCCGGTGCGCGTCGAGCACGCCCGGGCCGCCGAAGTTGTGCACCTGCCGCGAGCACGATCCCGCGCCGCGCAGCTCCACCGGGATCTCGGTGACATGCCGGAACGGGTACGCCCGCTCCGCCACCGCGGCCGGCACCGCGATCCGCGCGCCGTCCACAGTGGACACCGTCACCGCCGAGCCGGCCGGCAGGTAGGCGTAGTCGGTCGGCCCGGCGAAGGGACTCTCGCGCCCGGCAAGATCGGCGGAGCCGGCTGCGCACGAGACCCGGCAGGATCCGGCCAGCGGCAGCACGATCGCCTCCACGCCGGAGAGGGTGAATTCCACGCTCCCGCCGGCCGGCAGGTCCGCGACCCGCAGCCCGCTGAAGTCCCAGCCGGCGCCGGCCGCATCGATGGCGACCGACCACGGACCGTCCGCTGTGGACAGTGCCGGCCGGTGCAGCTCCGGGCTCACCGAACCAACCCCACGGCGGTGTCCACGGCCGCGGCCACGTCGCCGTCCGGCGGGTACAGCAGCGCCCGCCCGACGACCAGCCCGCGTACGGCCGGCAACCGCAGCGCCTTCTGCCACGTCGCGTACACCTCGTCCGGCCGCTCCAGCGGGTCGCCGCCGAGCAGCAGCGTGGGCAGCGTGGTCGCCTCCATCACCCGCTCCATGTCCTCGACCACCGGCAACTTCAGCCACGTGTACGCGCTGGTCGCGCCGAGCCCCTGCGCGACGTGCACCGAGCGGATCACCGCGGCCGGCGACAGGTCGTTGCGGACCCGCCCGTCGGCGCGGTGCGACCAGAACGGCTCCACCATGGCGACCAGCCGGCGGCGGGCCAGCTCGCCGATCGCCCGGCCGCAGTGCTCCAGCGTGCGCACGCTGCCCCGGTCGGCCAGGTCGATGCGGCACAGCATCTTGCCGCCGTTGAACCCCAGCGCGGCAAGGGTTTCCGGGTCGTAGGCGGTGAAGCGGTCGTCCAGCTCGAAGCTGGCCCCCTGCAGGCCGCCGCGGTTCATCGAGCCGATGACCACCCTGCCCTCCAGCGCGCCGCGCAGCAGCAGGTCCTCGACCAGGTCCGGGGTGGCGAGCACGCCGTCGACGCCGGGCCGGGCCAGCGCCACCTCCAGCCGGTCCAGCAGGTCGACCCGGCTGGCCATGGCCATCGGTTCGCCGCGCACGCCGAGCGCGCCGCGGGCCTGGTGATCGGCGGCCACGATCATCAGCCGGCCGCTGCCCTCCAGCATCGGCCGGCCGGTCCGGGCCGCGGCGGCCGCGGCGATCGCCTCCGGCCGCCAGGCGCGGATCTCGGTCAGCTCGGCGATGCCGGGCGGGAGGTCAGCCAAGGAACGCCTCCACCTCGGCGGTGGTGGGCATGGCGGAGGAGCACTCCAGCCGGGTGGTGACGATCGCGCCCGCCGCGTTCGCGAAGCGCAGCACCCGCTCCAGCGGCCACCCGGCCAGCAGCCCGTGGCACAGCGCGCCGCCGAACCCGTCCCCGGCGCCGAGTCCATTGAGGACGGTCACGGCCAGCGGCGCGACCTCGACCAGCTCGTCCCGGGACCGCGCGAGCACGCCGCGCGGGCCCTGCTTGACCACGGCGAGCTCGACGCCCAGGTCCAGCAGCGCGTCCGCGGCGGCCTTCGGGTCGCGGGTGCCGACCGCGACCTCGCACTCCTCCAGGTTGCCGACGGCGACGCTCACCTGCCCTAACGCCGCACGCACCACCGGCCCGGCCGCCTCCGCCGAGGGCCAGAACATCGGCCGCCAGTCCAGGTCCAGCACCGTGTACGGCGCGCGCCCGCGCGCCTGCCACGCCGCGAAGTGCGCGGCCCGGCTCGGCTCGGCGGACAGCCCGGTGACCGTGGACCAGTACACCCCGGCCGCGGCGATCGCGGCCAGGTCCAGCTCGTCCGCGGCGATCTCCAGGTCAGGCGCCTTGGGCCAGCGGTAGAACCACAGCGGGAACCGGTCCGGCGGGAAGATCTCGCAGAAGGTCACCGGTGTCGGCAGGCCCGCGACCGCGCGCACGTAGCGGTCGTCCACCCCGAACGACCGCAGCGCGCTGTGCACGTACGCGCCGAAGGGGTCCTCGCCGGTGCGGGTGATGACCGCCGACCGCCTGCCGTGCCGGGCGGCGGCCACGGCGACGTTGGTGGCCGAGCCGCCGAGATACTTGCCGAAGGTCTCCACCTCGGCCAGCCCGACGCCCACCTGCAGCGGGTAGAGGTCCACCCCCACCCGCCCGATGGTGAGCACGTCGAAGGCAGGAGCGGTCACGAAAGCCCGTCCAGGAAGGCGATCGAGGCGCGTACGTCCGCGGCGGGGTCGGCGTCCGGGCCGGGCAGCGCGGTGTCCTGCTCCAGGACGTACCAGCCGTAGTAGCCGGTGCCGCGCAGCGCGCTGACGATGCCGGCGATGTCGACGTCGCCGGTCCCGAGTGGACGGTACAGGCCCTGCGAGACCGCTTCGGCGTAGCCGATCCCGCCGTCGCGGACGCGGGCGGCGAGCGCGCCGTCGACGTCCTTGAGGTGGGTGTGCGCGATCCGGTCCAGCGCCTGCCGGGTCAGCTCCATCGGGTCGGTGCCGCCGATGAGCAGGTGCCCGGTGTCCAGGGTGAGCGGGATGATCGAGCCGTCCAGCACCCGCGCCACCTCGTGCTCGCGCTCCACCACGGTGCCCACGTGCGGGTGCAGCGTGGCGGTCACGGTGTGCGCGGCCGCCAGGTCGCACAGCCGGTCCAGGTTGCCCAGCAGCGTCTTCCAGGCCGCGTCGTCCAGCTCCGGGCGGCTCTCGTACCCGTCGTGCCCGGTGGCCGCGGCCAGGACCAGCACCATGCCGGGTCCGAAGCCGGCCAGCGCCGCCTGCACCAGCGGGACCGGGTCGTGCGAGGCGTCGTGGAGCACGACCGGGAGGAACCCGCCGACGGCCCGCAACCCGTACCGGGACAGGGCTTCGCCGCGCGCGGCGCGGTCAGCGGGCAGGAAGCCGGGCGGGCCGAACTCGGTCGCGGTCAGGCCAGCGGCGCGCATCTCGTTGAGGACGCGGTCGGTGTCGAGCTGGTGGCCCCAGCCCGGCACCTCGCAGACACCCCAGGAGATCGGCGCCCCGGCGATGTTCAGTGCGCTCATGCGGGCAACCCTGCTATCTCATCGACCCTCACCGGCCGGCGCTCGCGGCGGGAAAGCTCGCACGCCTCGGCGATCTGGAACGCGGCGAGGGCATCGTCCACTGTGCACGGTGATGGCGCCGTGCCGGCGGCCACCTGGAGGAAAGCGGCCAGCTCCGCCTCGTACGCCGAGCGGAACCGGTCCATGAAGTTCGGGTACGCCGGGCCGGCCGGGAAGCTGACCCCCGGCTCCGCCGAGCGGAGGGGAAGCCGGTCGTCCAGCCCCACCGAGATGCTGCCGGCCGAGCCCAGTAACTCCAGCCGCACGTCGTACCCGGCCGGGTTGTACCGGGTGCCGGCGACCTGCCCGAGCGTGCCGTCGTCGAGGGTGAGCAGCGCGGAACCGGTGTCCACATCGCCGGCGGCGGCGAAGAACTCCTCGCCGCGGTTGCCGCCGGTCGCGTACACCTCGACCACCTCGCGGCCGGTGACCCAGCGGATGATGTCGAAGTCGTGCACCAGCATGTCCTTGAACAGCCCGCCGGAGCTGGCCACGTAGCCGGGCGGCGGGGGTGCCGGGTCGAGCGTGCCGCCGCGCAGGGTGTGCAGCCAGCCCAGCTGTCCACTGTGGACGGCGGCGCGGGCGGCGACGTACCCGGCGTCGAAGCGGCGCTGGAACCCGATCTGGACCGGCACCGGCGAGCCGGCCACGCGCGCGACGACGGCGAGCGTGCCGGCCAGGTCGGGCGCGACCGGCTTCTCGCAGAAGACCGGCAGGCCGGCGTCCACCGCGGCGAGGATCAGCCCGGCGTGCGCGTCGGTGGCGGCGGCGATGACCAGCGCGTCCAGCCCGGACCCGAACAGGGCCTGCGGGCCCGGCAGCGCGGTCACGCCCAGCTCGGCGGCCACGGCCCGCGCGCGGTCGGTGTCGGCGTCGGCGACCAGCAGCGTGTCGACCTCGGGGTGGCGCCGGAGGGTGTCGGCGTGGAACGCGCCGATCCGGCCGACGCCGGCGAGTCCGATCCGCATCGCGTACCTCACTGACAGGGGTGGGAGCTGGGGCCACCCGCACATTCCACCAGCGTTACGGCAATGTCAATAGGTTGTCTATATGTCTTTACAAAGTGTCCCGCTTGTCGTTATGGTGCGGCGGTGACAACCCCCGGGCTGAACGTGGACCTGGACCGGTCCAGCCCGGTGCCGCTGTACTTCCAGCTCGCCCAGCAGCTCGAACACGCCATCCGCGCCGGCACCCTCGCGCCCGGCTACCGGCTGGACAACGAGCTGCAGCTCGCCGAGCGGTACGGCCTGTCCCGGCCCACCATGCGCCGCGCCATCCAGGAGCTGGTCGACAAGGGCCTGCTGGTCCGCAAGCGCGGCGTCGGCACCCAGGTCGTCCGCGGCCAGGTCAACCGCCGGGTCGAGCTGACCAGCCTGTACGACGACCTGCAGCGCGACGGGCAGCGGCCCACCACCCGGGTGCTGAGCATCGACCGGGACGAGCCGGCGCCCGACGAGGTGGCCGCCCGCCTCAACCTGCCCCGCGGCGGGCGGGTGGTCCGCCTGGTCCGCCTGCGCAGCGCCGGGGACGAACCGCTGGCCATCATGCGCAACTGGCTGCCGGTCGAGGTCGCCGCCTTCGACGACGCCGCCCTCGCCGCCCACGGCCTGTACGAGCTGATGCGCGCCAACGGCGTGCACATGCGCATCGCCCAGCAGCGCATCGGCGCCCGCCCGGCCACCGCCGAGGAGGCCGCCCTCCTCACCGAAGCGGCCGGTGCCCCGCTGCTCACCATGGAGCGCACCACCTACGACGACTCCGGCCACGCCGTCGAGTTCGGCACCCACGTCTACCGCGCCGGCCGCTACTCCTTCGAGATCACCCTCGTCGACCGGTGACCGTCGCGGCGGTGCTGCTCGCGGCGTTACTGCACGCGAGCTGGAACGCGATCGCCAAGCGGGAACCGGCGCGGGTGCGGCTGTTCGCCGGCATGGGCCTGGTCGCCGCCGCCGTCGGAATCGCCGGCGCCCTGCTCGTACCCGCTCCGGCCGCGCCGTCGGTGCCGTGGTTGTCGGTGTCGGCCAGCTTCCACGTCGCGTACAACGCCGCCCTGCTGCTGGCCTACCGGCTGGGCGACTTCAACCAGACCTACCCGCTGGCCCGCGGCATCGCGCCGGTGATCGTGGCGCCGGTCGCGGTCGGCGTGCTGGGCGAACGCCTCACCGCCACCGCGACGGCGGGGGTGGCCGTCATCTCGGTCGCCATGGCCCTGCTGGCCATCTCGCCCGGCATGCGGGGCGCGCTGCCGGCGCTGGCCGCGGCCGCGCTGACCGGGGTGGCGATCGCCGGGTACACCCTGCTGGACGGCATCGGGGTCCGCCGCAGCGGCTCGCCGATCGGGTACGCGATGTGGCTGATGGCGCTCGAAGGCGGGGCGTCCTGGCTGGCCGTCGCCGCCTGGCACCGCCTCCGCCGGCCGCCGCCCACCGCGCACACCCGGCTGTGGCCGCTCGCCACCGTCGCCGGGGTGCTGTCGGTCGCCGCGTACACCCTGGTGCTGTGGGCCCAGACCCGGGGCGCGCTGGCCGCCGTGGCCGCCCTCCGCGAAAGCAGCGTGGTCATCGGCGCGGCCATCGGGGCGACCGTGTTCGGTGAGGCGCTGGGCCGGCGCCGGTTGCTGGCCAGCGGTCTGGTGGCAACCGGCGTCGTCCTCATCGCGCTGCCCGGCTGACTCAGTCCCCGGCCGTACCCAGGAAGTTGCCGTCCGCATCGAAGATCACCAGCGGCAGCCGCCGGCCCGCGTCGTTCGCCGAGGTGAAGCCGGTGCCGGTGCAACCGCCACCGGTACGCGCGCCCGCCACCACCTCGACCTGGTTGGCCGGTACGCGCGACAGCGTGACCAGCACCTGCCGCACGGTCGCCTCCAGCTCCACCGGGAAGGCGGCGTCGGTGAGGAAACCGCGCAGGTAGTTCACTTCCAGGTACGCCAGGTTGTGGTAGCTGAGCGTGCCGGCGCCCTGGGTGAAGTCGCCGCCGGGCCGGGTGCGGTACGACTCCTCCTGGATCGCGGCGCGGCGCAGCTGCCGGGCCATCTCGGCCGGATCCCGGGACAGGGTCGGGTAGAAGGACGGGTAGTTCCACGGCGGCAGACCGGTCCCGGGGGCGCCGCCGGGCAGCCGGGTACGGCCGGGCCGCGGCGAGGTGCCGTCGCAGGTGGCGCTGCGCTTGGCCCGCGTCGCCGTCGTGGACGTCCCCGGCGCGCCGGCGCCCACCGCGGGATCGTGGTGCCGCGCCGCGGGTACGGCCAGCGCGGCGGCGGCCACCAGCCCGGCCACCGCGGCGGCCACGGCCACCGGCCGGAGCACCCCGGTACGGGCCCGGGGCGGCGCCGCCGGCATCCCGGCCGCCACCCGGTCGGCCGTACGCAACTGGGCGTCGCGGGCGGCACGTACCCGCTCGATGACCTCGTTCTCGTTCATGCGCTGCCTCCCAGCATCGCGGCAAGGCGGGCGTGCGCCCGGCTGAGGGTGGACCGGACGGTGCCGGCGCCGATGCCGAGCACCGCGGCGACCTCGGCGTCCGGCAGGTCGCACCAGTAGTGCAGGACCAGCACCTCGCTCTGGCGGCGGCCGAGCCGGCGGATCGCGTCGAGCACCTCCGCGTGCTCGCCGCTGATCGAGGCATGGTCGG
>Ga0081455_10003831_pt1 | contig 17155 bp, 14 predicted proteins | sample TabmetS3T2R1_FD_70207 | JGI IMG/M metagenome (GOLD analysis project Ga0081455, IMG submission 70207) | Tabebuia heterophylla rhizosphere microbial communities from the University of Puerto Rico - S3T2R1 | ecosystem: Host-associated > Plants > Roots > Rhizosphere ...
AGCCGGATGCTAGCTCGGCGGCCTGGCCGACTAACCCCTGGCGCAGCGTCGGACGCACCCCTGGCCGGGCCTCCGTCCGTCGAGAGCGGGTGACGGTGTTCGGTTTCATGAGATCCCGGACACTGTCGCGAGACATGGCGGACACCTACGAATGAGGTGTGCGCATGGATCTCGCTGGCTATGTCATCAACGCCGTGCTCGTGGAGGGCCAGAGGGTCGGCGACGTGTGCGCGGCCCACGGGGTCTCCCGCAGCTGGCTGTATGAGCTGATCGCCCGCTACCGCGAGCATGGCGAAGCCGGGCTGCAGCCCCGGTCGAAGCGACCTCGGTCGTCGCCGACGAAGGTGCTGGCGGCGATCGAGGACGAGATCGTGGCGCTGCGCAAGTCTCTCGCCGAGGAGGGCCTGGATGCGGGGCCGCACACGATCCAGGTCCACCTGCTGCGCCGACGTCGAGGCCGAGCCCGGGGGGCGGTGCCGTCGGTGGCGACGATCTGGCGAGTGCTGTCCCGCCGGGGCTTCGTCGCCGCGCAACCCCAGAAGCGACCGAAGAACTCATGGCGGCGCTTCCAGGCCGAGCTCCCCAACGAGTGCTGGCAGGCCGACACCACCCACTGGCAGCTCGCCGATGACGCCGACGTGGAGATCCTCAACGTGGTCGATGACCATTCCCGGCTGCTGGTCGCCTCCCGGACGTTTGTGACCACCAAGGCCGCCGACGTGGTCGCCACGTTCCATCTCGGCGCCGCCACCTGGGGCTACCCGGCCTCGCTGCTCACCGACAACGGGGCGATCTTCACCGCCCAGAGCCGCAACGGCAGCTGCGCCATCGAACTCGAGCTCATCGGGCTGGGCATCGACTACAAGCACTCCCGCCCCTACCACCCCCAGACCTGCGGCAAGGTCGAGCGCTTCCACCAGACCCTCAAACGTTGGCTCACCAAACAGCCAGCCGCCGCCACGCTCAGCCAGCTGCAAGCTCAGCTCGACGGCTTCTGCGACTACTACAACAATGTCCGACCCCACCGGGCGCTGGCCCGGCGCACACCGTCACAGGCGTTCAAGGCCCGGGCCAAAGCCACACCCCGCCGCCCCGGGCCCACCATCCCCACCCACTACCGGGTTCGCCGGGATCGCATCGACAAGACCGGCAAGGTCACCCTGCGGTACCGCTCCCGGCTCATCCACATCGGCGTCGGCCGCGCCCACGCCGGCACCCGCGTCCTGCTCCTCGTCGCCGACCAGCACGTCCGCGTCATCACCGACTACGGCCAGCTCCTCCGCGAACTCACCATCGACCCCAACCGCAACAACCAACCCCGACAGACCACCTAGCGTCCGGGATGTCTCGCGACAACTGTCCGCGATGTCTCGCGACATCACAGAGCGGAGCGGGTGGGATTCGAACCCACGGACCCCGGAGGGTCAGCAGTTTTCAAGACTGCCGCCTTCGTCCACTCGGCCACCGCTCCAACCACGGAGCAGGGTACCGCCCGTGGTTCCCGGGCTCGCCGGGCCGCCGGCCAGCCTGAGCGGCTACCGGATCGAACGGCGCAACCCGTCGACCCACTCGCTGGCGGCACGCCAGCGGGCCTCGGCCTCGCGGCGCCGGGCCGGGCCGTGCTCGCCGGCGGCCGGGTAGGAGCCGAGGAACTTCACGTCCTCCACCTTCGAGCGCAGGTCGCGCAGGCAGTCCGCCACCAGCTCGTCGCCGACGTGGCCCTCGAGGTCGATGAGGAAGCAGTAGTTGCCGAGCCCCTTCTTGGTGGGGCGCGACTCGAGCTTGGTCAGGTTGATGGAGCGGGCGGCGAACTCCTGGAGGATCGTGAGCAGCGAGCCCGGCCGGTCGTGGCGCTGGAAAACCACGATCGAGGTCTTGTCATGACCGGAGGGTGCCGGGATGCTCTCCCGCGCCACGACCACGAATCGGGTGGCGTTGTCGGGATGGTCCTCGATGTCGGTGGACAGCACCTCGAGGCCGTAGACCTTGGCCGCCACCGCTGGGGCGATGGCGGCGGTGTGGCCATCGTGCTCGGCGCCCGCCACGAGCTGCGCGGCCTCGGCCGTCGACGGTGTGGCGACGGTGACGGCGCTGGGCAGCTCGCGATGCAGGAACGCCCGGCATTGCGCCGTGGCGACGGGCATGGACAGCACCCGGCGCACGTCGGCCACTGCGACGCCGCTGGGCGCCAGCAGGTTCATCTGCACACCCATCACGACCTCGCGCTGGATGAGCAGATCTGTCTCGAACGCCAGCGCGTCGACGGTGACGGTGACGGCGCCCTCGATCGAGTTCTCGATGCCGACGAAGCCGAGGTCGACCCGACCCTCCTCGACGGCGCTGAGCACGTCGGGAATCGACGGCAGCGCCACCAACCGGTGCCCCGCCAGGTCGGCCTGCGACACGAGGGCCTGCTCGGTGAAGGTGCCCTCGGGCCCGAGGAAGCCGATGCGCAGTGTCGGTCCCGGACCGCTGCCGGATTGCATGGCCGGCGATGGTACCGAGCCGACCGGCGATGACGCGAAGCGGATCGCGGTGCGTAGCCGGTGCCAGTGCGGGGAAGGGCCGAGGCAACGGCCCGTTGGGTCAGGGAGGTGACCCGTGTTCAACGGCTTCGAGGAGTTCGACATCGCCACCACCGGCACGACGATCCATGGTCGCCGGGGCGGCGAGGGTCCGCCGGTCCTGCTGCTGCATGGCATCCCCGAGACCCATCTCATGTGGCACCGGGTGGCGCCGCACCTGGCGGAGCGCTTCGCCGTGGTCGCCACCGACCTGCGCGGCTACGGCGACAGCGGAACACCGCCGAGCACGCCGGACCATGCGCCCTACAGCATGCGGGAGATCGCGCGGGACCAGGTCGAGGTCATGGCGTCGCTCGGTCACGACCGGTTCAGCGTCGTCGGTCACGACCGCGGTGCCCGCTGCGCCTACCGGTTGGCGCTCGACCACCCGAACGCCGTCGGCCGCCTCGCCGTGCTCGACATCGTCCCCACAGCCGACACGTTCAGCCAGGCAGACATCGACTTCGTCCGGGGCTTCTGGGTCTGGCTGTTCCTGTCATCCGAGGAGCCGGTGCCCGAGCGGGTGATCGCCCAGGCCCCCGGGGTCATCGTGAACCACATGCTCGACTCGTGGTCGGACCGCGATGCCTTCCCGCCCGAGATTCGCGCCGAGTACATCGCCAAGTTCAACGACCCCGGCACGGTCCATGCGATCTGCGAGGAGTACCGCGCATCCTCCACGCTCGACCGCCGGTACGACGAGGCCGATCGTGGCAGGCGCCGTATCGCGTGCCCGACGCTCGTGCTCTGGAGCGACACCGGCCCGCTCGGTCGCTGGTACGAGCCGCTCGACGTGTGGAAAACGTGGGCCGACCACTTGGAGGGCGGGCCGATCTCGGCCGGCCACTTCATCCCCGAGGAGGCGCCCGACGAGACGGCGCGCCGACTGATCCAGTTCCTCGCCTGAGCACGCCGGAGCGCCGTGACCGCGATCGCGCCGTGTCACAGGCCCTGCCACGGCGGCTTGTTTGCCCACGTCTCGCGGTAGTAGTCGGCGAGGCGCAGCCGGGCCGCGGCGGCATGGTCGACCACGACGGTGGCGTGCGGATGGAGCTGGAGCGCCGAGCCCGGGACCATGGCCGTGACCGGACCCTCGACCGCCGCGGCCACCGCCCCCGCCTTGGCGGCCCCGAACGCCATCAGCACCAGGTGGCGAGCCTCGAGGATCGTGCCCACCCCCTGCGTGACGACGTGGCGCGGGACCTCGTCGAGCGAGGCGAAGAACCGTGCGTTGTCCCGGCGCGTCTGCTCGGTGAGCGTCTTGATGCGGGTGCGCGACGCGAGCGACGACCCGGGCTCGTTGAAGCCGATGTGCCCGTCGCTGCCGATCCCCAGCAGCTGGAGGTCGACGCCGCCGGCGTCGCGGAGCGCGGCCTCGTAGGCGTCGCAGGCCGCCAGCAGGTCGTCGGCGTGGACGTCGGGACCGCGAACGGCCCCGGGTGCGAAGTCGACGTGCGCCTCCAGCTCCCGGGCGATGAACGACCGGTACGACTGGGGGTGTCCGGCGGGTAGGCCCACGTACTCGTCCAGCAGGAAGGCGCTCGCGCGGGCCAGGCTCAGCCCGCCGGCGGCGTGGCGGGAGGCGAGGTCGCGGTAGACCGCGAGCGGCGAGGTGCCCGTCGCCAGGCCCAGCACTGCGCGGGGCTTGCCGGCGACGAGCCCGGCGATGGCGCCGCCGACCAGCTCGCCGGCCTCGTCCGGACCGCCGACGATCACAACCTCCACGAGCGCCCCCACCCCGAACCTGCGGCGGATCGCGACGTCATGGGGGCTCCAACCGCCGCACGTTCGTGTCGCGGGGCGCGGACGTGCGCCGGTCGAACGCCACCCGGCCGCCGATGACCGTGGCGACGACGTGACCGGCGGGGTCGAGCACCACGAGGTCACCGACCGCCCCGGGGCTGATCGTGCCGCGGTCGTCGAGGCCCAGCAGAGCCGCCGGCGACGCGGTCACCGCCGCCACCGCCGTGGGCAGGGCCACCCCGGCGAACGCCATCAGGTTGCGCACCGCCCGATCCAACGACAGGTCGGAGCCCGCGAGGGTCCCGTCCGCCAACCGCACACCGTTGTCGGTGGCGAACGCCTCCAGGGCCCCGAGCGGCACCCGACCCGCGGGCATGCCGAGGGCCGCCACTGCGTCGGTGACCAGGCACAGGCGCTCCCCCAGCGCACGTGCGGCCAGCGCCACCGCGGCCGGGTGGAGGTGCAGGCCGTCGGCGATCGCGCCCACGCGGAGGCGGTCGTCGGTCAGCGCCACGCCGACGAGCCCGGGGTCGCGGTGGTGCAGTGGGGCCATCGCGTTGAAGAGGTGCGTCACCGCGGTGACGCCGGCGTCGACGCCGGCGGTGGCCTGGCTGGCGCTTGCGGACGAGTGGCCCGCCGACACCACGACCCCGGCCGCGACCAGGTCGCGCACGACGTCCAGCGCCCGGGGCAGTTCGGGCGCGAGCGTGACCAGCGCCACGCCGGACTCTCGGGTCCACCCCTCGTCAGCGACCAGCGCCGGATCGGGCGGTTGCAGCTGCTGCGCCGGATGCGCGCCCCGGCGCTCTGGCGCCAGGAACGGCCCCTCGAAGTGGAGCCCCAGGGGCGCGGCGACCGGTCGCCCCGAGGGCCCCTCGGGCGGACCCGCACGCAGGGCCGCCAGCGCCCGGGCCCTGATGGGCGCCGGGGACGTCACGATGGTCGGCAGCCAGGCGGTGACACCCCAGCGCGGCAGCGCCGCCGCGACCTCCCACAGGCGCTCGGGCTCGGTGCTGATGTCCACGCCCGCGGCGCCGTTGCACTGGAGGTCGACGAACCCGGGAACGACCAGCAGCCCGGTCGCATCCAGGCGGGCCCACGTCAAGGGTGACAGGTCACCGCGGGCCGCCGGGGCCTCTCCCCCGGCGACCTCCACGGTTTCGTTCGAGGCGAACAGTCGGAGGACGGCACGCTCGGCCCCGGCACCGGCCGTACCAACCTCCGTCGGTTCGCCTGGTCCACCGCCTCCTGTCCCGCTACTGCGAACGTCGGGACCGGCGCTGACGATGCGGCCTTGTGCCAGGAACACGTCACAAGCCGCCCATCCGTTCGCTGTCAGAACATTTCCGCCGGAAACCACCAGGGCATCCGGCGTTGGTGTGGTCACAGTCTCGCCCGGCGACGCCCCACCGCCACGCCACGCACCCCATCGCCAGCACTATCGGCGACTGGCTGACCACTTTCTGCGGCGATGTGCGCTCGGGCCAGCAGGGCTGCCCCCAACGCACCGGCAGGCACCCCCTCCGGCACCAGGGCCATTCGGCCCGCGAGGTCGAGTGCAGCGAGGACCGGCGACCGCTCGGCGCGGGCATGCAACGCATCCACGACCGCGTCGAGCAACGGCTCGCCGGCTTCCGCCACGCCCCCGCCCAGCACGATGATCTGCGGATCGATCGTCTGGGCGATGAGTGCGACCGCGCCCGCCAGGTACGCCGCCACCTCGTCGCGCACCTCAGCGGCCACGCCGTCGCCGGCCGCCGCCGCGGCCAGCAGCGCCGACGCCGCCGACGCCGCACCCCCGGCCGACGGCCAGCGCTTGGCGATGGCGGTGCCCGACGCGACCGCCTCGAGGCAGCCCCGCTGGCCGCATTCGCACAGCGGGCCGCTGGGATCTACCGGCAGGTGGCCGATCTCGCCGGCGGCGCCGTGGGCGCCTTGGCGGATGCGCCCGCCGAGCACGAAGCCGGCGGCGACGCCCGTCCCCACGCTCAGGTACGCGAGGTCGCCGGGGCAGCCGAGCGCCGAGGCGGCGCCGACCGCGGCGACGTTGACGTCGTTGTCGACCACCACCGGCGCCCGGGCCAGATCGCCGATGTGGTCGGCGAGCGCCAAGGGCTCGTCGCCGAGGCCGAGGTTGACGGCATGGCGCACGGTCCCGGCCTCGCGGTCGACGAGGCCCGGAACGCCCACGCCGACGGCGGCGAACCCGTCGAGGGGCACGCCGGCGGTACCTGCGAGGTCGGCGAGCGTCTCGGCGACCGAGCTCCGGACCTCGTCCGGTCCCCCGCGGGTGGCGCGGCGCACGGTGGCCACGATCGAGCCCTCGACCACGTCCCGGGCGCCGGCGACCACGGCCGGGACAGCGACCGCCACCGCCAGCGTCTTGGTGCCGCCGATGTCGAGGCCGGCGAGGAGTAGATCGGACACGGCACCAACTCACGCCGCGCCGGCGGTTCGGAGCGAGGCACCCGTCTCGGCGTCGAACAGGTGCAGCCGCGACGTCTCGACGGCCAGCTTCACCACGTCGCCTGCGGACAGGCGGCTGCGGGTGCTCAGGCGCGCGACCGCCCGCCCCCGCCGCGCCATGACCTGGCGCCACGCGTCCGACGCGGGCTCCGGCTCCGGGCCGGCGGGATCGGAGACGGTGACGTGCACGATCAGCTCGGCGCCCAGCGACTCCACCAGGTCGACGGTCGCCTCGATCACCCGATCGGCCGGGACGCCGGGCTCCAGGGCAACGTCGGCCAGGCCTTCGGGGCGGATGCCGATGACGACGGGCTGCCCCACCATGTCGGGCAGCACCGCGTGCCGGGCCAGGGTCGCCTTGTCTAGCGCCAGGCGGTGCTGGCCCGAGCGGAGCGTGAGCCCGCCGTCGATGCCGTCGGCGCCTCGGGCGGCCTCGACGTGGCCGGGAAACAGGTTCATGGCCGGGGACCCGATGAACGTGGCGACGAACAGGTTGTCGGGCTCGTCGTAGAGCCGCTGGGGCGTCGCGACCTGCTGGAGCCGGCCCCTCTGGAGCACGGCGACCCGGGTGCCCATCGTCATGGCCTCGACCTGGTCGTGGGTCACGTACACGGTGGTGACGGCCAGCTCTCGCTGGAGCCGAGCGATCTCGGCCCGCATCTCGACGCGCAGCTTGGCGTCCAGGTTCGAGAGCGGCTCGTCCATGAGGAACGCCCGCGGGTGGCGGACGATCGCCCGCCCCATCGCCACCCGCTGGCGCTGTCCGCCGGACAGCTGCGCGGGGCGACGCTCGAGCTCGTCGGTCAGCTGCAGCAGCTCGGCGGTCTCCTCGACGCGGCGGTCGATCTCGTCCTTGGGAGTCTTGGCGAGCTTCAGCGGATAGCCGATGTTCCTGCGGACCGTCATGTGCGGGTAGAGCGCGTAGCTCTGGAACACCATGGCGACGTCGCGGTCCTTGGGAGCGAGGTGGGTGACGTCGCGCCCGCCGATCGAGATCGAGCCGTCGGTCACCTCCTCGAGGCCGGCGATCATGCGCAACAGCGTCGACTTCCCGCAGCCCGACGGGCCCACGAGGACCAGCAGCTCGCCGTCGGCGATGTCGAGGTCGACGTCGTCGACGGCCGGCAGCGCGCCGCCGTCGTAGACCTTGGTGGCGCCGTGGATCGCGATGTCAGCCACGGGTGATCCTCCTCGGGACGGCGGCCCCGGCGCCGACCAGGATGGCAGCTGCCGCCTCGCCGCTCGCGCGTGACGCGCCGAAGGTGACGATCCTGGCGGCCGAGCCGGGCGGCTGGTCGACGGCGGGCCAGCCCATGTCGACGACGACGGCGTCGGGGCGGGCGGCGATCAGGGACTGCAGCAGCGCCGCCAGCGCCGGGCGGCGCTGCGGATCACGCGCCACGATCACCAACGGCCGCCGAGCGGCCCGGGCGAGGGCGCCGGCAACGGCGCCGGTGTCGGCCGACTCGTCCAGCCGCTGGGCGGTGGTGGTCGGGTCGGCGGCGGCCAGCGGGCCGGCGAGGCCCCAGGGGACCGCGCCGGCGGCGATGTTGGCGGGGCGCTCGAGCTCCACCACGTGAGCCCCGGACAACACCGGCGGGAGCTCGCCCTCGATGCGCAGCGCCCGCCGGGCGGCCTCGGCGCCGATGGCGCCCAGCGGGGAAACCTGCCGCGGAACCGGTTGCGCCGGCCACCGATCCCGCGGCAGGAATCGGAGCGCGGTGACACGCGCCGCGGCATCCAGGAGCCGGGCCTCCGGCAGCGCACCGCTCGCGACCGACCCGACGAGCGCCGACGTGCAGGCGTCGACGACCTCGGCGGTGTTGCCGGGCCCGAGGCAGCACAGGTCGGCGCCGGCGGCCACGGCGCGCACCACGTTCGCCGGGATCTGGGCGGGCCCGCCGATGCCGGCCATGTCCAGGGCGTCCGTGACGACGGCGCCGGTGAAGCCCAGCTCGTGCCGCAGCAGGCCGGTGAGGATGCTGTGGCTCACGGTGGCGGGATCGCCATCGAGCGCCGGCACCCGCAGGTGGCCGGACATGACGGCCGCCGCACCGGCATCGATGGCGGCCCGGAACGGCACCAGCTCCCGGCTCCGCAACAGCTCGACGGGGGCCGGGAGCGTGGGCAGCTCGAGGTGCGAGTCGGCGTCCACGGCACCATGGCCGGGGAAGTGCTTGACGCACGCCGCCACGCCGGCCCCCTGCAGGCCGTCGACGAACGCGGCCGTGTGGCGGGCGACCAGCCCCGGGTCGGAGCCGAACGACCGCACGCCGATCACCGGGTTGGCCGCGTCGGTGTTGACGTCGGCGCAGGGCGCCAGGTCGAGGTCGATCCCTGCGCTGCGCAGCGCGTCGCCGAGCGCCGCGGCCAGGGCGCGGGTGAGATCGGGGTCGTCGACCGCGCCGAGGGCGGCGTTGCCGGGCACCGAGCTGCCGGTGGCGGCCTCGAGGCGCGTGACGTCGCCGCCCTCCTCGTCCAACGCGACCAGGACGCCGGGGCGCGCGTCGTGGATCGTCGCCGCGACGGCCGACGGGTCGGCCCCGCGGTTCGAGCCGTAGAGGCACACGCCGCCCAGTCCGCTGGCGATCCGGTCGAGCAGCCACGGCGGAAGCCGGTCCCCCGGGAAGGACGCCAGCAACGTGGCGGCCGCCGCCCGCGACAGGGCCTCGGTGCTCATCCCTTCACCGCCCCGGCGGTCATGCCGGCCACGACCCGGCGCTGGACCAGGAGGAAGAAGACGATCACCGGGATGGTGATGAGCGTCGACGCCGCCATGACGCCGCCCCAGTTGGTGCCGCGCTCGCCCTCGTTGAAGAACTGAATCCACACCGGGAGGGTCTGCTTCGACGGACGGTCCATGATCACGAGGGCGTAGGTGAACTCGTTCCACGCCTGGATGAAGGCGAAGATGCCGGTGGCCACCAGGCCGGGCGCCACCAGGGGGAATGTGACGGTGAAGAACGCCCGCAGCCGGCTGGCACCGTCGACCATGGCGGCCTCCTCGAGCTCCTTGGGCACGCCCGAGACGAAGCCGCGCAGCGTCCACACCGTGAACGGCAGCACGAAGGCCAGGTATGCGATGGTGAGCCCGACGATCGAGTTGCGGAGGTGCCAGCCCTCGAGGACCTTCACCAGGGAGATCATGAGGGCCTCGGCCGGCACCATCTGGACGATCAGGATCAGCACCAGGAAGGCGACCCGGCCCCGGAAGCGGAACCGCGAGATGGCCAGGGCGGCGAGGAAGGCGGTGAACAGCGCCAGGGCCACCGTGAGCAGCGTGACCATGATGCTGTTCCGGAAGGAGGTCCAGAAGAAGTCGCGCTCGAACACCGCGCGGTAGTTGGCCAGCGTGCCGTGCACCGGCAGCAACTGGGGGTCGCTGCGGATGTCGAGGTTGGTGCGGAACGACGTGTTGATCATCCAGTAGACGGGGAACGCCGCCAGCGCGATCACCACGACCCCGACGAGGTTGAGGATGACCCGGTGGGTGCGGACCCGGCGGCGCCTGACCGCGGCCTCCGACGTCGCGTCCGCCGCCAGCTCGGGCGCGACGGCGTCGCCGACGACTGCGCCGGGCACCGGCACCACCACCGACGGGTGCAGCGAACCGTCGGTCACAATTCCTCCTGGCGGAACATGTTGCGCAGGTAGAACAGGGTCAGCAGCAGCGTGAGGCCCACCATCACGATCGCGATCGTGGCGCCGATGTCGAAGTCGTTGGCACCCACCGAGACGCGGTAGGCGTAGGTCCCGAGCAGGTTGGTCTCGCGGGTGACGCTGCCCGCCTGCTGCAGGACGAAGATCTGGGTGAAGACCCGGAGGTCCCACAGTGTGCTCAGCGCGATGAGCACCACGAACAGGGGGCGGAGGCTGGGCCAGGTGACGTCGCGGAACCGCTGCCACGCCCCGGCCCCATCGATCGAGGCCGCCTCCATGACCTCGCCGGGGATCTGGGTCATGCCGGCGTAGACGGTGAGCGCGATGAACGGGATGCCCATCCAGACCACGATCAGCGTGGCCACGAAGTAGAACGACAGCGGCTCCGACAGCCACGAGTGGCCCTCGAAGTCGCCGCCCAGGCGGGTGAGGACCCAGTTCACCACGCCGTAGCGGGGGTCGAAGATCCACTGCCAGACGACACTGGCGGTGAGCGCGGGCACCGCCCACGCGCACAGCAGCGCCGAGCTGACGGCGATCCGCATGCCCTTGCCGAGCCGGGTGAGCAGCAGCGCCACCAGCGTGCCGAGCGCGATCGTCAGCGCGACGTTCACGAGGCAGAACACAACCGAGCGCCGCAGGACCTCCCAGAAGTACGGGTCGCCGAACAGCTCGCGGTAGTTGGCCAGGCCGACGGACTCCGGCGGTGCCGTGCCGAACTGCTGGCGCAGGCCGAACTCCTGCGTGGACATGACGGCCAGCCGGTACAGGGGGTACCCCATGCCGACCCCGATGGCGGCGATCGCCGGGATCAGCAGGACGTAGGGCATGGGGCGGGGCCGCCCGCGCAGCCACCCTCCCCGTCGGCCCCCCGACCGGCTACCCCCCGCCCGGGCCGCCTCGACGGCGGGCTCGGGCGGGGGCAGTAGCACGGTCATGAGCGCAGCTCCTGACCAGCCGACCGTGCGACCGCCAGGGAGCCGGGCGGCGATGGGGTCCGGGGGCGCAGCCCCCGCAAAGGCACGGTCATCGTTCAGCTGCCCAGTGGCTCAGTTGCCGTTGAGGATCTCAACAATGGCGGCGTCGGCGCGATCGGCTTCCTCCTGTACGTCCGCGCCGCTGGAGATGGCGGTGCCCATGTCGTGGAGGATCTGCTGGCCCTCCACCTCGGCCCAGAACTCGCTGGCCGGAACGAAGCGCGTGTTCCCGCCTGCGGCCTCGGCCTGGGCGTCAGCGGCCGCCTGGACCACCGGCGCGGCGTCGGCGGCGGCGGTGACCGAGTCCAGCAGCGACTTGCGTGCCGGGATCAGCCCGTTCTCGCCGTAGGCCGTCTGGAAGTTGTCGCCCGTCAGCACCTTCAGGAACTCGAGCGCGAGCTCGGGGTTCTCGCTGTTGGCGTTGACGGCCAGGTTGGAGCCACCGAGGAACACCGGGGCCACCGCGCCGTCGCTCCCGGGCAGCGCGAAGGCACCGATCTTGTCGCCCATCGTGTCCGGGCACCCCTGCTCGGGGTCGAGCAGCTGGCCGGGCTTCCAACCCGGGGCCATCAGCATGCCGATCTCGCCGTTGCAGAAGTCGACGAAGTCGTTGGCATCGTCGGTGTCGGGCGCAGCCTGGTTGGCGTTCTGCATGATGTCCTGGACCGTCTCGAGGCCGGCGACCGACTCCTCCGAGCCGAGCTCGCCGACCCACTCGCCGTCCTGCTGGGTGGCGATGTCACCGCCGGCGTCCCAGATGAACGACAGCATGGCGTGCCAGTTCCGCCCCGGGAAGTAGATGCCGGAGAAGTTGGGCACGTCGGCGTTGTCGGCCTGCAACGTCTTGCCCGCCTCGACGAACTCGTCGAGCGTGGTCGGGATCTCGAGCCCCGACTTCTCGAACAGGTCGGTGCGGTACACGACGATGCGGGCGCCGGCGTACAGCGGCACGCCGTAGAACTTGCCGTCGTAGGTGCCGGCCTCGACGAGGCTGTCCAGCAGGTCGTCGCCGCCGAGGGCGTCCTTCGAGCTGGTGAGGTCGACCATCGCCCCCGCCGCCTCGAAGCCCTGGGCCTGCGTGTTGCCCACCTCGAAGATGTCGGGGCCATCCTCGGTCGGCAGCACGTTGGTCAGGCGCTCCACGAGGCCGTCCCACTGCTGCCGCTCGAGCTCCACCGTCACGTTCGGGTAGGTCTCGTTGAACTCCGCGATGGCGGCGTCGACCATCGGCTGCGGCGTGTCGTTGGCGTTGAGCCAGACGCGCAACGTGGCCTCCGTGTCGGTCGCCGGGGCCTCCGTGGCCCCGCCTTCGCCTTCGGCGGTTGAATCGTCGTCGTCGTCGGACCCACAGGCCGCCAACAAGAGCGAACCCGCGAGCCCAATCGCTGCGAGTGTCCTTACTTTCACGTCGTCCTCCACAACGTTGGGCGGCGAGCCCCCCGGCCCGTCGCGTTTTTCATGCGACGCCCAGTTCCCTGTCGAGAACGAGCATCGCCGCGCCGAGGAGGACGTCGTCCTCCCCGAGCGAGCTGAGCCGGATGTCGACGTAGTCGCCGACCGCCGGCATGGTCCGCTCCCGGATGGCGTCGAGGGCCGCCGCCCGGAAAGACTCGTCGAGCAGGTCGAGGGGGCCCGACAGCACGATCTCCCGCAGGTTGAGGGCGCTGACCACCGGCGCCAGCGCCTCGCCCAGCCGGCGGCCGCCCGCCTGGCGCTCGCCGTCGTCGGCGCGGCGCAGGCGGGGCGCCGCCACGGCGGTCTCGAGGCATCCGATGCGGCCGCAGGCGCAGGGTGCACCGTCGGGGTCGACGACCACGTGGCCGATCTCGCCGGCAGCGAAGCGGTCGCCCACCACGAGGTGGCCGTCGAGCACCAGCCCGGCGCCGACGCCGTGGCCGATCTTTACCAGCAGGAGGCTGCGCTCGGCGGGCCCGCCCAGGCCCAGCTCGCCCAAGGCGGCGGCGTTGGCGTCGTTGGCTACGTGGACGGGGACGGGGATCGCTTGCGCCAGGTGGGCCGACAGGTCGACGCCGTGCCAGCCGAGGTTGGGGGCCTCGAGGATGATGCCGGCGGGGTCGACGACACCGGGGCTGCCGACGCCGACGCCCAGGAGGGGGCGGGCGGCGGCGCCGGCAAGGTCGACGCAGAGCTCCGCGGCCAGCTCGAGGGCCGATTCGCTGCGCCTGCCGTCCCGCGCCGCCGCCCGGCGGTCGAGGACCTTGCCCCCGAGGTCGACGAGAGCGGCGCGAAAGCGGGCGTCGTCGCTGAGGTCGAGCGTGACGATCAGGCGGGCGTCGGGGACCAGGCCCAGCAGGGTCGCCGGCTTGCCCACGCCCTGGTCGGACCGGGTGCCGAGCTCTTCCACCAGGCCCTCGGCGAGCAGCTCGGCCGCGAGCTCGGACGTGGCCGCCCGCGTCAGGTGGGTGGAGCGGGCGAGGTCGGCGCGGCTGAGCGGTCCCGAGCGGAAGATCGTGCGGAGGACGAGCGAGCGGTTGTGCAGCCGGGTGTCGCCGGGGACCGCCTTGCGCCGGGGTGCCCCCCTGCGGGCGAACGGCGAGTTGCCGCCGCCGGAGGTCCGGCCGGTCGGGGCTGCCGGGGTCCCGTTCGCCATAATTTGTTTGTGTAGTATCCAAACTAACTACGTGTCAACCGTCACGTTCGGAATCTGTGCGGGCCTCGGAGCGGAGCGGAACGGTTCGCCCTCGTCACCCGGGCGGGAGCATGCTGGTCACGTGGACGAAGCCGCACTTCGCCGCCTGCTGGACGCCGTCCAGGTCGGCGCCGTCACCACCGAGGACGCCCTGGAACGGCTGCGGCGGCTGCCGTTCGCCGACCTGGGCTTCGCCCGCGTCGACCACCACCGGGCGCTGCGCCAGGGCATGGCCGAGGCCGTCTACGGGCCGGGCAAGACCCCGGAGCAGTGCGCTGCCATCGTGGACGAGCTACTTGGCACTCCCGGGGACGGCCCGGTGCTGCTCACACGCGCCGACGAGGACCAAGCCGCTGCCGCCCTCGCCCGCAACCCGGGTGGCGAACGCACCGGCACCACGCTCTCCTGGCGGGCCGCCTCCCCGCGCCCTGAGCGGGTCGTGCTATGCACCGCCGGCACCGCCGACCTGCCCGTCGCCGACGAGTGCGCGGTGACGCTCGCCGCCCACGGCATCGAGCCGGTCCGGCTGACCGACGTGGGCGTGGCCGGGGTCCACCGGCTGCTCGCCTCGGCCGATGAGCTGGCCGATGCCGATGCCATCGTGGTCGTCGCCGGCATGGAGGGCGCCCTCGCCAGCCTCGTCGGCGGCATCACCCCGGCGCCGGTGGTCGCCGTGCCCACCAGCGCGGGCTACGGGACCAGCTTCGGTGGCATCACCGCCCTGCTGGCCATGCTCTCGTCCTGCGCCGCCGGGCTCACCGTCGTCGGCATCGACAACGGGTTCGGCGCCGCCTGCGCGGTCCTCAGGATGCTGAAGTGAGCCGGCAACGCCCTGCCCCGCCCCCGACCGTCGCCTGGTTCCACTGCTTCTCGGGGATCGCGGGCGACATGGCGCTCGGGTCGCTCCTCGACGCCGGGGCCGACCTCGACGAGGTCCGGAGCCTGCTGCGACGCCTGCCGGTCGACGGCTGGCAACTCGAGGCCGAGCCCGTTCTCCGGGGCGGCATCGCCGCCACCAAGGCGCATGTGCACGTCGTCGAGTCGGCGGTCGTGCGCACCGCGTCGCACATCACCGGGATGGTCGAGGAGGCCCGGCTGCCCGAGCGGGTCGCCCGGCGGGCGCTGGGCACGTTCCGGGCGCTGGCCGACGTCGAGGGGCAGCTGCACCGACGGTCGCCCGAGCAGGTTCACTTCCACGAAGTCGGGGGGCTCGACGCCATCGTCGACGTGGTCGGCACGGCAGCTGCGCTCGAGGTCCTCGGCGTCGGTGCCGTCCACGCCAGCCCGGTGGCGACCGGCACCGGGATGATCCGCTCGGCGCACGGGTTGCTCCCCAACCCGGCGCCGGCCGTCGTCGCCCTGCTGCGGGGTGCGCCCACCCACGGGATCGACGTCCCCGTCGAGCTCACCACCCCGACCGGCGCCGCGCTGCTGGCCGCCACCGTCGTGTCGTGGGGACCGCTGCCCGCCATGCGCATCGCCGCCACCGGGTACGGCGCCGGCTCCCGGGAGATGGACGGCCGGCCCAACGTCGTCCAGGTGGTGGTCGGCCCGCCGGTCACCGATGCGGAGGGCGCCGGGGGGCACGGACGGGTGCCGGGCCAGCCCGTGGTCCTCCTCGAGACCAACGTCGACGACGCCAGCGGTGAGGTGCTGGCGCACACCATCGGCGCGCTGCTCGACGCGGGCGCCCACGACGCCTGGGTGACCCCGATCGTCATGAAGAAGGGACGGCCGGCCCACACGGTCAGCGCCCTGGCCGATCCGGCGCTGGCCGAGCAGGTCGCGGGGGTGATGATGGCGGAGACCGGCACGCTGGGGCTGCGGGGCACCACGCTCGACCGCTGGCCATCGGCCAGGGCGGTCGACACCGTGGAGATCGACGGCCTGTCGGTCCGCGTCAAGGTCAGCCCCGGCCGGATCAAGGTCGAGCACGACGACGCGGCCCGCGTCGCCCGCCTCCGGGGCCGGCCGTTGCGGGAGGTGCTGTCCCTCGCCGAGACCGAGGCCCGCCGCCAGGCCGACCGTCCGTCGCGACCCGGGGGCGCCGGCAACGGCGGCGAGCCCGCCTAGGCCGCTTGCTCGGTCGCCGCCGTGCGGGGGCAGGTATCGATCGGCGTGCCCTCGGCGCCGCAGAAGTACACGGGGGCCGGCGCGACGACCCCCTCCTCCTCCGGGACGCGCTCGGGGTTGCGGACGGTCGCCCACGCGATCAGGCCCCCGAGGGCCGCCACCACCGTCATGATCATCATCGCGGCCTTGAAGCCGTCGGAGAGCACCGCGGGCCGCATGAAGTCGTCCCCGGTGAGCCCCACCGCCACGGGCAGCACCGCCACCGCCGCCAACTGCGCGGCCCGTGACACCGTGGTGTTCACGCCCGACGCCACCCCGGCGTGGCGATCGTCCACCGAGCCGAGGGCGGTGGACGTCAGGGGCGCCACCGTGGTGGCGAGCCCCAGCCCCATGATCACGACGGCGGGCAGCACGGCTGCCTCGTAGCTGACGCCCGGCTCGATCCTGGCCATCAGCAGGATCCCGACGGCGACCAGCAGCGGGCCCACCGTCATCTGCAGCCTGGGACCGATGCGGGCGGCGAGCTCCCCCGAGCGGGCGGATAGCGCCAGCATCAGCAGCGTGATCGGCAGCGTCGCCGCCCCGGCCTCGAGCGCCGAGTAGCCGAGCACCTGCTGCAGCTGGAGGGTGAGTAGGAAGAACACGCCACCCAGGGCGGCATATACGGCGACGGTCACGAGGTTGGCGGCGCGGAACTGGGTGGAGCGGAAGATGTCCAGCGGCAGCATGGGGTGTTGGCTGCGGGCCTCGACGACCACGAACACCGCCATCGCCACGACCCCCGCGACGAGCGACAACACGACGGCGGGCGCCCCCCAGCCGCGATCGCCGGCCGAGATGAGCCCCCAGCTGAGCGCGCCGAGGGAGGCCGCCACCAGCACCGCCCCGGCCCAGTCGATCCTGCGGTCGGCCCGGGGATCGAACGACTCGGGCACGTGCCGCGCGGCAACAGCGACCACGACCGCCGCCAGCGGCAGGTTGATCAGGAAGATCCAGCGCCACGAAGCGGCGTCGACGAGCCA